>Ga0181564_10002053_pt1 | contig 17823 bp, 15 predicted proteins | sample 011ome_24_FD_134512 | JGI IMG/M metagenome (GOLD analysis project Ga0181564, IMG submission 134512) | Coastal salt marsh microbial communities from the Groves Creek Marsh, Skidaway Island, Georgia - 011513CT metaG (megahit assembly) | ecosystem: Environmental > Aquatic > Marine > Intertidal...
CAAAGATTTGGGAAGCAGTTGAGCTATGAATGTCTTCATTATTTTTAAAAGCTTTTATAAAATTTGTATCTCCAGAAATTTCTGCAGCTAAGCGTAGTTCTATTTGTGAATAATCAAAACTCATAAGAATTTTATTTCGATCACAAATAAATGCCTTTCTAATTTTTCTTCCATTATTTGTTCTTATAGGTATATTTTGAAGATTGGGATCATTTGAACTCAGTCTTCCTGTAAGAGTATTTGCGACTCCGTAAGAAGTATGGACTCTTGAATTATTTTTTGTCGCTTGATTTTGAAGAGCATCTGTGTAGGTAGATTTCAATTTAGTTAACTCTCGCCAATCCAAAATTAAACTAGCAATTTCATAACCTTGATCAGATAGATTAGATAATGTAGATGAGTCAGTAGAAAAGGTTCCTGATTTAGTTTTTTTACCTCCTTGAATATTTAAATCAACAAACAAAATTTCTCCTAATTGTTTTGGTGATCCAATATTAAAATTTTTTCCTGCAAATTTGTAAATTTTCTTCTCCAATAGTAAACTATCTTTTTGAAATTCCTCACTCAGTTTATTAAGATATTTAGTATTAACTTTAATTCCATTTTTCTCAATTGAAGACAAAACGTTTATTAATGGCAAATCAATTTCACTATATACAAAATTACCTTTTTCTTTTTTAACTCTGTTATTTAAAAAATTATATAACTTTAGAGTAATAAGAGCATCTTCAGCAGCATAATCAAGAGCTTTACTAATCTCAACAAAATCAAATGTTATTTCTTTTTTGCCAGATCCAACAAGCTCCTTAAATTTTATATTTGTATGATTAAAATGCAAGTAAGCCAAATCATCCATGTTGTGTTTTGTAATACCGTTATCAATTGCGTATGATAACAACATCGTATCAGCTATAGTTGTTAATTTAAGACCACATTTCTCTAAAATTCTTAGATCATATTTAATATTATGACCTATTTTTAAAATAGATGGATCATTACAAATTGGTTGAAGTAATTTAATTATTTCAGACTTTTTTATTTGTTCATTTAATCTTTTATTATTTTCAAGATTTTTATGATTTATTGGAATGTAATAAGCAGAGTCTTCATTAACAGCAATTGAGATACCAACCAAATCAGCTTCTTCAATATTAAGAGAATTAGTCTCTGTATCTATAGCGAAGTAACCGGTTTTTTTTATATTAGAAATTAACTTATTTAAATCTTCACTCTTATTTATTAGAAAATATTTATTATCTATTTTTCTTGTTACTAATTTTTCAGAAATATTACTTTTTATAAATGAATTATTTTTTAATCTTTCTGCAATACTTTTAAAACCTTGTTTTGATAAAAAAATAGATAAATTTTCATTTTTAGCAACAGAAGAATAGGTATGAATTTTATTTATATCTATAGGTAATTTAATATCATTTTTAAGTTTAACTAATTCGAGACTTACCAAAATATCTTCTTTGTTATCTAAAATTGTATTTCTTCTTTTTTCTTGAGGTATTTTTTTAGCGTTTTGAATTAATTTATTTACATCTCCAAATTCTTGAATAAGTTGTAAAGCTGTTTTAGGACCTATGCCGGGAGCTCCAGGAATATTATCAACCTTATCACCAGTTAATGCTTGAATTTGAATTACTTTTTCAGGAGGTAAACCAAATTTTTCAATAACTTGCTCTATGCCAATTTTTTTATTTTTCATTGGGTCAAGCATAGTTATTTCTTTAGTAATCAACTGCATTAAATCTTTATCTGAAGAAACAATAATTGAATCAATTTTTTGCTTTTCAGCTAGCTTACAATAAGTTGCTATAATATCATCAGCCTCGTAACCCTCAATTTCTAATTGTGGAATATTAAAAGCATCTACACATTCTCTAATAATATGAAACTGAGGTATTAAATCTTCAGGGGTTTCTCCTCTGTTAGCTTTATAATCTTTAAATATTTTATTTCTAAAATTTTCTCTTGCAGCATCAAAAATAACAATCATTTTGTCATCCCTATAATCCTCAATTAGTTTTACTAGCATATTTGTAAAACCAAAAACTGCATTGATTGGTGTTCCATCAGCTCTATTCATTGGGGGTAAGCCATAGTAAGCCCTAAATATGTATGCTGAACCATCAATTAAAATTAATCTATTTTGTTTATTCATTTCTATTTTAGATATATAGACAATTAAAAATAAATGTCAGATTATATTTATGCAATAGAAGCAAAAGGAGTTAATAAGACTTTTATTAAAAAAAATAAAAAGACATTAGCTTTACAAGATTTTAATATAGAAATTAAAAAAGGTTCTATTCACGGATTATTAGGACCTAATGGAGCCGGAAAATCAACTTTTATAAATATCCTAGGAAGTCTTGTTAAAAAAGATAGCGGTAATATAAATATTTGTAATTTAAATATTGATACTGCAACTAAACAAAGTAAATTTAAAATCGGTATTGTTCCTCAAGAATTAAATATAGATCCATTTTTTACTCCTTATGAGTTACTTGAGCTACAAGCAGGTCTATACGGAATTAAAAAAACTAATCGAAAGACCAATGAGATACTTGAGAATGTTGGATTAACAGATCAAAAAAAATCTTATGCAAGAACATTGTCTGGAGGCATGAGAAGAAGGCTATTAGTTGCCAAAGCATTAGTTCATTCTCCTGAAATGTTAATCTTGGATGAACCAACTGCAGGAGTTGATGTTGATTTAAGAAGATCGCTATGGGAATATATTAGAAAAATAAATAAATTAGGAACAACAGTATGTTTAACAACTCATTATTTAGAAGAGGCTGAGGAATTATGTGATAGAATTACAATTATAAATAATGGAAAAGTAATAAAAGATGATACAAAAATTAATCTTTTAAAAATAATCTCAAATAAAACCGTATTATTTCAAATAAATTCAGAGATAATTTTACCTTATGAATTAAAAAATTATGACCCTAAAATTGAAAATGGTTATCTTAAAGTAACTTATGATAAAAATATCACCTCTTTAAATGAAATAATCGATATACTAAATAAAAACAATATTCCTTTTAATGAAATTAATACTTTTGAAAGTGATTTGGAGGATATCTTTCTAAAACTAGTTAATGATCATGAAAATAATTTATAAATTATTTTTTTATTCTTTTGGAGCATGTTTGTTTAATATTCTTTGTAAAGTTCTTCTATGCATTCTTAATCTTCTTGCTGTTTCAGAAACATTGCGCTTACATAATATAAAAACTCTTTGAATATGTTCCCATCTAATTCTATCTGCGGTCATTGGGTTTTCTGGAGGGGGTGGAAGAGCTTCTTCAGAATTAGTTAGAGCGTCATAAATTTGATCTATTTCTGCAGGTTTGGGTAAATAATCAATAGCACCAGTTTTTATTGCTGCAACTGCTGTTGCAATATTTCCATATCCAGTAAGTAGTAAAGACTTAGTTTTTGGAGATATTTCTTTTATTTGCTTGATTAATTCTAATCCAGAACCATCTTCAAGCCTCATATCAACAACTGCATAATCAAAACTTTCTTCATGACAACTTTTAAGACAATCTTCATAACTAGCAAAAGTTTCAACAAAAAAGCCTTTTTTTTCCATTGATCTTCCTAGTCTTTCTCTAAAGGGAGTATCGTCATCAACTATAATTAATTTTTTTAACATTATATTAAAATAGTTTTATCAAATTTTATTTCAACAACCGCACCATTATTAGAATTATAAAAAGTAATATTCCCTTTCATGTTTTCAATTAGGTTTTTTGCAATAAAAATCCCCAAACCCATCCCTTTTTTATTTTTTGATATATATGGCTCACCAAGTTTATCCAAGACATCTCTAGAAAATCCATCTCCATCATCTTCAATTTTAATTATAAAATTATTTATATCAATTTTTAAAAGTATATTAATTTTTTGTTTTGAATATACTATTGAATTTTGAATTATATTTCCAAGAGCATAATTTATTTCATCTTTAAAGTAGATTTTACTTTCTTTATCAAAGTTATCAAAATTTAATATTATTTTTTTGCTATCATTAAATTTTTCTAAATTTAATTTTATTAAATCTACAATTTTAATTTTTTCAAAAAAATTATCTTTTAAATTTTGGGGGTTCTTGGATAGACTTAAAAGAATTTCTTTACATCTTTCAGCTTGAGATTTTAATAATTCGATATCTTTTATTAAAACACTATTTTTCACTAATACTTTTTCTTTTAACAAATCATTTAGAACAAGAAAAATTGTATTTAAAGGTGTGCTTAATTCATGAACTGCAGCAGCACTCAAATAAGCAACTTCTGTAGTTTTTTTTTGATTAGATAACTTTAACTCCGTAGCAGTAAGAGCGCTAGATATTTTTCTAGCTGAGCTGGCAAATAAATATGCATATATAGCTACAAATATGATTGTTATAATAAGAGCAATTAAAATTCCAATATTATATATCAATGGAATAATAAAATTTTGTTCCCAGTTTAAAGGAATATAATTAAAATTAATTATTAAAATCAATAAAATTGAATACGATGAAAGTAAAATTGTCGACAATGCTGAAAGATAAGAAGCGGAGATGATTATTGGTGCAAGAATTAATACTACAAAAGGATTGAATACTCCTCCAGTTAAAAATAATAGTCCTACTAATTGAGAAATATCAAATAATAAAAATAAAAAAGTTTTTTTATCAGTTAAAGTAGAATTACCTCTCTGAATAAAATAAGAAGAAAAGTTTACTAAAATAGATAATAAGACTACAAATAAGCATTCTGTTAGAGGAATAGTAAAATTAAAAACAAAAAAAATAGTAAATAAAGTTATTAACTGCCCTAAAATTGCAATCCATCTAATTTTAATTAGATTTGCTAATAAAACTGTATTCACTAATTAAAAATTAAATATCTAAATTTGCTACTTTTAGAGAATTTTCTTGAATAAAGTTTTTTCTTCCTTCTGTTACATCACCCATTAAAGTTTCAAAAACAGCATTAGCATGATCAACCTCATCTAATTTTACTTTTAATAATGATCTATAATTATTATCCAATGTAGTTTCCCAAAGTTGATCAGGGTTCATTTCTCCTAATCCCTTGTATCGATTTATTTGAAGTCCTTGCTTTCCTATATTTACAACTCTTTCAATTAAACCAACCGGCCCATTAATTTTATATTCAATATCACCGTTTTTAAGTAAACCAGCTGAACCATTTTTTAACAGACCAAAATTTTCCATTAATGGTTTTCTATATTCGTTTAAAGATTTTGCTTCAGGTGTATTTAAAAAATCAACATTTATATAATATTTTTTTTCAACACCTCTGTGAAGATAAACAACGTTTAATGAAGAGTTTTCATAATTAACTTTCCATAACTTGGGTTCAATTGTATTTAGCCTTAATTCCAAGTATTTTGCAATTTCGGTCCCAAAATCTGGATCGTTATATGATTCAGCTTTAAGAGAAGCAATCACTGCCGCTTGCTCAATTACAAGCTTATTTTCAATTCTTCTGGTAAGTCTATCAACTAGTTTTTGAACTGTTTTACACAAATTGAGTAATTTAATTAATTCCACACTTGTTATTTGAGTAACTTCATTTTTATTTATTGGGACCTCATAAATAAGTTTTTTTGATCCTTCATCTATGAGATGTTGCTCCATTTCGTTTTCATCTTTAATATACTGTATTGCATTACCTTTTTTTGATCTAAATAAAGGAGGTTGAGCAATATATAGTCTGCCACTTTCTATCAAGGGGCGCATATGCCTATAAAAAAAAGTTAATAATAAAGTTCTAATATGACTTCCATCAACGTCTGCATCAGTCATAATGATTATTTTATGATATCGCATTTTTTCTAAATCAAATTTGCCTTCTGTTTTATCTGTACTCTCATTTCCAGTAGGATTACCAACTCCTGCTCCAATTGCAGTAATTAATACTCCAATTTCATTACTTGTTAATATTTGTTTTTGATTTGCTCTCTCAACATTTAATATTTTTCCTCTTAATGGAAGAATTGCTTGATTTTTTCTATCCCTACCTTGTTTAGCTGAACCACCTGCTGAATCTCCCTCTACAATAAATAACTCTGATAACTCTGGATTTTTTTCCTGACAATCAGCAAGTTTACCTGGCAAAGATGAGCTCTCTAAACCAGTTTTTCTTCTTGTAAGCTCCCTAGCTTTTCTTGCGGCTTCTCTCGCATTTGACGCCTCAATAATCTTATCAATTACTTTTTTAATTTCATTTGGATTTTCTTCAATCCATTGCTCTAATTTTTCTAAACTAACTGACTCAACCACTGGTCTCACTTCAGATGAAACTAGTTTATCTTTTGTTTGACTTGAAAATTTTGGATCAGGTAATTTGACTGAAATTATGCATGTCAGACCCTCCCGTGCATCATCTCCTGTAACACTTGCAGAAATTTTAGCATTTTTATTAATATAATTTACTATACTTCTAGTAAGAGCACCTCTAAAACCTGCTAAATGGGTTCCTCCATCTCTTTGAATTATATTGTTAGTAAAACATAAAGTATTCTCATGATAGCTATCAGTCCATTGTAAAGAACATTCTACACTTACATTATTTTTATTTGCAGTAAAAAATATTGGATTAGAAATAATAGTATTCTTTCCTTTATTAATAAATTGAACATATTCATTAATACCACCTTCGTATTTGAAATTTAGCTCTTTTGTTTTTGATGCTCTTTTGTCTTTTAGAGTTATATTAACGCCTGTATTTAAAAAAGCTAATTCTCTTAATCTTTTTTCTACTGTACCAAAATTAAAATCAATATTTTTAAAAGTTTTAGTAGAAGGAAGAAATGTGATTTCTGTTCCTGTATAATAAGTATCATTATTTTTTTTAGATTCACCAATAATTGCTAAATCTTTTTTGACAGCACCATTTTCAAAATTAATTTTATATTTTTTGCCATCTCGATTTATAATTAGCTCAAGGTTTTCTGACAGAGCATTAACAACTGAAACTCCAACCCCGTGCAAACCCCCTGATACTTTGTAGCTATTTTGATCAAATTTTCCGCCTGCATGTAATTCTGTCATGATTAACTGTGCTGCAGAAACACCTTCAGACTTATGAATATCAACAGGTATCCCTCTTCCATTGTCAGTAACAGTAATTGTACCATCAGAGTTAAGATGAACTTCAATTACATCACAGAAACCTGCAAGAGCTTCATCTATAGAATTATCAACTACTTCATATATCATCTGGTGAAGCCCAGAACCATCATCGGTATCACCAATGTACATGCCTGGTCTTTTTCTAACAGCTTCTAAGCCCTTTAAAACTTTAATTGATTCTGAAGAATATGAGTCTTTTGTCATTATTCTGTTATATTACAAAAGTTAGCATTTGTTGATAAAAAAGAAAATAAATTTTTTGAGGTTCCCGTCATAAATATTTGTAATTTAAATGTCTCTATTAAAGTCAATAATACATTTCTATTTATATCATCCAGATGAGAACATACTTCATCTAACAATAATATAGGTTGTTTTAACTTGACTTCAGATAAATATTTACACTGAGATAAATATATTAATAAAATAATAGTCTTTTGCTGACCAGTGGATAATTGTGAAACATTTGATTTATCATTTACACAAAACATGTAATCAGACTTATGTGGACCAATCGCGCATCCACCTACCAAGGCATCAATTTTTCTGTTATTTTTAAGTGTGTTCTCGTAATCTTGATTTTTAAAATTACTATTGTAAAATTTATCAATTAATTTTGTATATATCTTAAATGGTAAATCAAAGTCTTTTAAATAAATGTTTAAATTATCAATTAGAACATTAACTTGGTTTTCTCTTAAAGAATATATTTGTAATCCATCTGTAGATATACTTTTCTCCAATTGATTTAACCAGATCTCATCATTATTATTTATAAGAATCTTTGACCTTTCTTGAATAAGTTTATTATACCTGTTTACTAACTTGTTATAGTTATTTTGACTTGTATAAATAAACTGATCAATAAGATTTCTTCTAATAGATGGTGAGGCTTGAAATAATCTTTCTGTTTCTGGCAAGAAATATAAAAAAGGTATTTGATTATATATTAATTCAAGACTTTCAGAAGATTTGTCATTGTTTACACTTAATGTTTTTTTAATTCTGTTGTTAGTATTTTCTGTTTCAGCAATTAAATTATAACTAATTTCTTCACTTTTAAAATCTGATGTGATTTTAAATTTTTCACAATTTTTTTTTATAATATTTGTAAACTTATCTTTTCTTAAGCCTCTTCCTTTTGAAAGTAGCGAAATTCCTTCAAGAATATTAGTTTTTCCAGAACCATTTTTTCCATAAAATACATTACAATTTTTAGAGAAATTTAATGAGTAATTTTCAAAATTTCTAAAATTGATTAAATCAATACTATTAAAATATCCCAAGTATTAAACTCTCATTGGCATGAGAACATATATATTATCTGACTCAATTTTTTCCTGAATAATTATAGGATTAGAATTATCATTAAAAGATATTTTAATTTCTTTGCTTTCAAGATTATCTAAAATATCCATTACATATCTAGAATTAAATCCAATCTCTATTTCATTCCCGTCATAGTTTGCCATAATATCTTCAGTAGCAGTACTGTTTTCATTATTAACAGAACTTAAGTTAATTAAGTTTTCTAACAATTTAAATTTAATAGATGGTGATTTTTCATTTGCTATTGTGCTCACTCTGTCAACAGCTGATAATAAATTTTCTCTACTAATGATTAAGTCATTTTTATTATTTTTAGGAATAACTCTTGTATAATCAGGAAAATTACCATCAATTAATTTTGATATTAAAATTAGTTTATCAATATAAAAAATAATTTTATTTGAAGAAATATCTATTTCTATATTTTCATAATTTTCTGAAAGTAATTTTGAGAGTTCATTAATAGTTTTTTTTGGAATTATTACACCAGGAATTTCATCAATTGAAATATCTAACAAAGCACTAGATGTGGCCAACCTATGACCATCTGTACCTACAAAAGTAAGATTACTTGTATTTTCATTAGAGGAAATATTAAAATATAATCCATTTAAAAAATATCTAGTCTCTTCATTTGAAATAGCAAATTTGGTTTTATTAATTAAGTTGAATATAGTTTGAGCCTTAACTGTAATTTTTTTTGAATTATTTGTTTTAGTCTCAATTAGAGGAAATTCATCTTTTGGTAAACAAGACAAAGAGAACTTTGAAACGTTAGATCTGATTGTTAATATTTTTCCATCATTTGATATAAATTCAATTTCACTAGTATCAGGTAATTTTTTTATAATATCAAATATCATTTGAGCATTTAAAGTTGTAGATCCGATATCTATGATATTACATGTAATTGTTTCCTTTATGGATATATCCATATCAGTAGCTGATAATGTTAAAGTATTATTCTCAGCTTCTATTAAGATGTTTGATAAAATTGGTAGCGTATTTTTTTTACTTACTATGCTTTGTAAATGAGAAAGTGTTTTAAAAATATCAGACTTAGCTACAATAAATTTCATTATTTAAAATATAAAGAATTTTTTATTAAGAATCTATAAGTCTTTTTAAAAGCTCAATATCCTCATTAAAATTTACATCTTGCAATTTTAGTTCTTCTATCTTTTTTACTGCATGCATAACAGTTGTGTGATCTCTTCCACCAAATTTACGACCGATTTCAGGAAGTGAACGAGAGGTTATAGATTTAGCTAAATACATTGCTATTTGTCTTGGTCTAGCAACAGATCTAGATCTTCTAGGTGAATGCATATCAGTTATTCTAATGTTAAAATGTTCAGCAACTTTTTTTTGTATTTCTTCAATTGTTATTTTTCTATTAGAAGATTTTAATAAATCTTGAAGTACAACTTGGGCAGTCTCAACAGTTATGGCAGTTCCTACAAGAGTTGCATGTGCGACTAATCTATTTAATGCACCTTCCATTTCTCTTACATTAGAAATTATTCTATGAGATATGAATTCTAAAACCTTTGCAGGAATTTCAACTCCTCTTTTTTGAGCTTTTTCAATCAAAATACCAAGCCTTAGTTCATATGTAGTTGGATGAATATCTGCAACTAATCCACAACCCAGTCTTGATTTTAACCTGTCTTGTACACCATCTAAATCTGATGGAGATTTATCTGCAGATATAACAATTTGTTTATTTTGTTCAATTAAAGCATTAAATGTATGGAAGAACTCCTCTTGAGTATTATCTTTTCCACTTATGAATTGAACATCATCAATCATTAACACATCTATTGACCTAAACTGCTCTTTAAATGCTGAGGTATCTTTATATCTTAGGGCTCTAACAAACTGATACATAAATTTTTCAGCAGACAAATAAATAACCTTTCTATCAGGTTTCAATTCTTTAATTTTCCAGCCCATAGCATGCATTAAATGTGTTTTACCAAGGCCAACACCGCCATATAAAAATAAAGGATTAAAAGATACATTATCAGCTTCAGCAATTCTTTGTGAAGCTGCAAAAGCAAGCTCATTAGGCTTTCCAACAACAAAATTATCAAATGTAAATCTTGGATCTAGAGGTGCGCCAAACTCATTAGGATATGATGATTGTTGATTTGAACGAATATCTAAAGTTGATTTCCATTGGTTATCATTACTTTTTATAGTTCTTGCTGTACCTGGAACTATTCTACCACCATTTGGTTTTACAACAAACTTAATAATATTAACACTTTCAATATATTTTTTTGATTCTGTTTTTATTTTATCTGAATAATTGTTAACTATCCAATCTCTTAAAAACTTTGTGGGTAATGAAAAAGAAAGTGTATTATTTTCATAAGAAACAAAACTTAAATGCTTTATCCAATTGTTATAGGCACTATCACCAACTGTTGTTCTAAGATTTTTTTTCAAGGAGAGCCAATTTTTTTCTTCAGACAAGTTAAGTATGTTGCTCATTAGCCCCCTAGATATTTAATTTTTTTATAATTAGATTTTACGTAAAAAAATCAAAGCCGTAAAAAATTTTCAATAATTATAATCACCAATTATAATAAAGACAATGAACACTCTTTACGTATTTTTATCAAGAATAAAAGTGAAAAAATTGAAAAAAATTTAATTTTTTTTAATTTGATTTGATAACGAGGATAACTTTCTAGCCATGTATTGTTTTTTTAAAATACCTTTTTTTACAGCTTTTGCCATTATGGAATTCACATCAGCTAAAGACTTTAAAGTCTCATCAGAATTACTATTTTTCAAAGAAATATTGAACTTATTAATGTTAGTTCTAATTTTAGTTAAATATTGAGTGTTAACGGCATTCTTTACTTTAGATTGAAATGATCTTTTTTTTGCAGATTTGTGATTAGCCATTTAAAACGATCCTATAAATTTAATAATTTTAAAGTCAACTTTATTAATTTATTTTTGAATATTAGGACAAAAAAACGTTGACCTTCCATACAAAATTACTTTTTTAATCTCATATCCATTAATTTTATAACCTTCTCTTCCATACACTTTAAAATTTTTTTGAAAATTTCCAAGTGTTCCATCTGGTGATACATAATCGTTAATAGATGAACCCCCATATTTAATAGCTTTTTTCATAATTTTTCTTATTGATTTTAAGATTGTACCAATATGAGACTTTTTTAAACTTCTCCCTTTTCTAAGAGGAGAAATTTTGGCATCATAAAGAATTTCACAAGCATAAATATTACCAATACCTGCTACTATATATTGATTTAATAAAAGCTGTTTAATCAAAACTTGGGAACTCTTAAACTTATTGTATAAATAATCTTCCGATAACTGTTTGTCCAATGCATCAATACCAAGTTTTTTTATATAACTAATATTAGCAATATTTTCTGACTTAACGATGTCAACGAACCCAAACCTTCTTGGGTCATTAAAAATCAATTTATGATTTTTAAATTTCAAAACGACATGATCATGTTTAGTTATTGAAACGTTAGATTTAACTATTTTTAACCTACCAGACATACCTAAATGAATAATTACACTTTTAACATTATCAAAATCAATAACTATATACTTGGCAATTCTCCTTAAATTTATGATTTTATAATTAACTATATTTTTTAAATACAAATGAGGTACTAAATACCTTAGTTTCTTTACATGAATCTCTAGATTGATGACTTTTTTATTTTTTAATATATTTAAGCTCTTAACAGTGGTTTCAACTTCAGGCAATTCGGGCATAGTATGAGTAAATTAGCAAATTTTGGTTATTCAAAAGTAACAACTAAAGAAAAAACAAAATTAGTTCAAAAAGTTTTTTCTGATGTGGCTAATAATTATGACTTAATGAATGATGTAATGAGTTTTGGTGCTCATAGATTGTGGAAAAAATCGTTTATAGATATAGTCAACCCTTCTACAGGTGACAAGATTATTGATGTTGGTTCAGGGTCAGGTGATTTAGTTCTAGAAATTCTAAAAAAAGATTTAAATCTTAAAATTGATATGGTTGACCTAAACAAAGCAATGCTTTTGGAAGGAAAAAAACGTATAAAAAATAAAAATGTTAAGTTCTTTCAAGAAAGTGCTGAAAAGTTAAGTTTTCTTAATAATAAATATGATAAATATCTAATTTCTTTTTGTTTAAGGAATGTAACAGATATTGACCAATCTTTTAAAGAAGCGTTTAGAATTCTTAAGCCAGGAGGACAATATTACTGTCTTGAATTTAGTAGACCAAATTCCTTTGTTTTAGCAAATATCTATTCTTATTATAAATCTAATATAATACCTACTTTTGGAAAAATATTTTCTAATAATCGAGATGCATATAATTATCTAAATGAAAGTATTGATTTATTTCCAACACAAGATGAGCTTAAAAAAAGAATAGAATCTGTAGGTTTTAAATCTGTAAAATATAAAAATTTGTTTAATGGAATTGTATCAATCCATACAGGCTATAAATTTTAGTGAAGGTTCTTTTTATAATTACTGGATCAATAGCTGTATCTAGATGTTTTGAAATATTAAATGAGTTAAAAAAAAACAAAGTTAGAATAAAATGCATAATAACAAATAATGGAAAAAAACTATTAAATACAAATAAGCTAAAAAAAATTTTAACTGAAAAAATATATACTGACGCAAGCGAAACTAAAGAAAAAATGCTTCATATTAATTTATCAAGAAAAAATGATTTAATAGTAGTTTGTCCTGCAACAGCTAATACAATTGCAAAATTTGCTAATGGATATGGAGATAATTTAGCCACAACAACTTTGCTAGCTTCAAATAAGCCAATAGTTTTTATTCCAGCAATGAATACTATGATGTGGAATAATCCGGTAAATAAAAAAAACGTTCAATATCTTAAATCGATTGGTATTGATTTTATTGGGCCTACAATTGGAAAACTAAAATGTGGTGAATTTGGAGAAGGCAGAATAGAGGAGACTAAAAATATTGTAAGTATTTTATTATCAAAATTTAAAAGTACAAAACAATTCCTTAATAAAAAATGTTTAATAACTGCAGGACCAACATTAGAAAATATTGATCCAATAAGATATATTTCTAATTATTCTTCTGGAAAGCAAGGATATGAAATTGCTAAGCAACTAGTAAATAGAGGTGCAAAAGTTACATTAATTTCTGGGCCAACAAGTATTCAATCTCCTCAAAATGTGAAATTAATTAAAGTTAAAACAGCAGATGAAATGCTTTTACAAACCATTAAATATAATAAAAAAATAGATGTTGCAATATTTTGTGCTGCTATTGCTGATTTTAAAGTAAAAAAAATGAGTAAGAAAAAAATAAAAAAGAATACTTTGACAACACTAGAGTTAATAAAAAATGTTGATATATTAAAAAAAATATCAACTCAAAAAACAAATCGACCTAAATTTGTAGTAGGTTTTGCAGCAGAAACAGATAGTAAAATACTAGCCAGTAAAAAATTAGAAGAAAAAAGCTGTGATATGATAATTTATAACAAAATTAGTAAAAAAAATAAAGTGTTTGGTTTGGATGAAAATAAAATATCTATTTTAACAAAAAATAAAATTATAAATTATTCTAAATTTTCAAAACTCAAGTGTGCAAATTTAATTATAGATTCTATCTATAATGAAATAAAAAACAAATGAGTTACTCAGATCTAGAGTATGAAATATTTTCAAGACAATTTATTTTACAAAATTTTAATGAAGAAAATATACAAAAGTTAAATAAAGCTAAAATAACTATCGTCGGACTTGGTGGAATAGGTTGTCCCCTAACTCAATATTTAGTTTCATCTGGTATTAAAAATTTAACTTTTTTTGATGGTGACCATATTGAAAAAAGTAACTTAGCCAGACAAATATTATATTCTCTTGAAGATATTGGAAAATATAAAACGTTGATCGCAAAAGAAAAGTTATTAAAAACAAATCCTAATTGTAACATAACAGCTTATTCTAAACATTTAACTAAAGATAATTTAAACTTATTACTTTACTCAGATATAATAATTGATGCAACTGATGACTGGCGTACTTCAAAATTAATTAATAAATTTTGTTTGCAAAACTCATTAAGATATATTTTTTCTTCAGCAATTAATTACAACATTCAAATATGTCTTTTTGATAATAAAAAAAATCATGTTTGTTTGAATTGTTTGTTCCCAAATGCAGAAGAAGTCGATTTGCCAAGGTGTGAGATTGTGGGAATATCAAGTATTTGTGCGGGTATTGCAGGTTTAATAACAGCTCAAAAAACAATCAATACATTATTAGATATTAAAGATGAAACTCACATCTTAACATTGTTAGATACTGAAAATTTAAGTATAAATAATATTAAGATAAAAAATAATACTAACTGTTTGTTAAATAATAGTTAACTTATATTGCATTATCATTTAAGATCTTACTTTAAATCAATATGAAAAAAAATTCCTTTTCTTACGAACAACTGATTGATTGTGCAAATGGTGATCTATTTGGCAAAGGCAATGCACAATTACCGTCTCCACCAATGTTAATGTTTGATAGAATTACAAACATTAATAAAACAGGTGGTCTATTTCAAAAAGGTGAGATTGTTGCTGAATTAGATATTAAGCATGAACTATGGTTCTTTGGCTGCCACTTTAAAGGAGATCCTGTTATGCCAGGATGCTTAGGTTTAGATGCAATGTGGCAATTAGTTGGTTTCTACCTAGGGTGGTTAGAACAACCAGGTAAAGGAAGGGCTCTTGGTGTTGGTGAAGTTAAATTTACAGGACAAGTCTTAAATACAGTTAAAAAAGTGAGCTACCATATTTCTATTAAAAGGTTGATACTCAGAAAATTAATTTTGGGAGTAGCTGATGGTGTTCTTAAAGCAGATGGAGAACCTATATATGAAGCTAAAGATATGAAGGTTGGTCTTTTTCAATCTAATAATAAATAACAATGAAAAGAGTTGTAATCACAGGGCTTGGTATTGTTTCATGCATAGGAAATGATGCAGAAACTGTAACAAACAATTTAAAAAACTTAAATTCTGGAATTTCTTCTGCCCCTGAATATGAAGAGTTTTCATTTAGAAGTCTTGTACATGGAAAACCAGATATAAATTTAGAAGAAAATATTGATCGTCGTCTACTCCGTTTTATGGGTGATGGTGCAGCATTTAATTATATTGCTATGAAAAATGCGATTGAAGATTCTGGATTAGAAGAAAAAGATGTATCTAATGAAATGACTGGTATAATTGTTGGATCTGGTGGTCCATCAACGATGAACTTATATAAAGCTGCCGATTTAGGAAGAAATAGTGGTTCAAAAAAAGTTGGACCATTTATGGTGCCAAGAAGTATGTCTAGTACCAATTCTGCTACTCTTGCTACTCCTTTCAAAATTAAAGGGGTAAATTATTCAATTACCTCAGCCTGTTCAACAAGTTCGCATTGTATTGGAAATGCTTATGAGCTTATTCAAATGGGTAAACAAAATATTGTATTTGCAGGAGGTGGTGAGGAATTACACTGGACTTTATCAATTCTCTTTGATGCAATGGGCGCACTATCATCAAAATATAATGATAACCCTTCAGCTGCATCGAGAGCTTATGATTCTGAAAGAGATGGTTTTGTTATTTCAGGAGGTGGTGGAACGTTAGTTGTTGAGGAACTTGATCATGCTAAAGCAAGAGGGGCTAAAATTTATGGTGAAATTACTGGGTATGGCGCAACTTCTGATGGATATGATATGGTTCAACCATCTGGTGAAGGTGCTGAAAGATGCATGAATATGGCAATAAAAAATATTAAAGGTAAAGTAGATTATATAAATTCACATGGCACAAGTACAGTAATCGGTGATTTAAAAGAGCTAGAAGCAATTAAAAAAACATTTGGTGAAAATATGCCTAAGATAAGCTCAACCAAATCTTTAACTGGGCACTCCCTAGGAGCTACAGGTGTTCACGAAGCAATATATTGTCTCTTAATGATGAATAATAATTTTCTAAGTGGTTCAGCAAACATAAATTCATTAGATAATAATGCAAAATCTCACAATATTCTTTTAGAAACTGAGGAAAATAATAAAATTGAAAATATACTCTCAAATAGTTTTGGTTTTGGTGGCACAAACGCAACTCTTTTAATGTCTAGATATAATGATTAAGGGTAAAAAAGGTATTGTAATTGGTATCGCAAATGATCATTCAATAGCTTGGGGCATAGCCAAACAATTACATGCTAATGGGGCCGAATTAGCTATTACATATCAAAATAATACCTTGTTAAAAAGAGTTAAACCTCTAGCAGATAAAGTTAATTCAGATATTTTAGTTGAATGTGATGTAAATAATACAGATCATCTTCAAAATACATTTACACAAATTAAAAAAAGATTTGGGACAATTGATTTTATTATTCATGCTGTTGCATATTCTGATAAAAATGAATTAAACGGCAGATATGTTGATACTTCAAAAGATAATTTTATCAATAGCCTAGCAATATCGTGTTACTCTTTTACTAGAATTGCAAAAATTTTTCAGCCAATAATAAATCCTGGTGGTAGTTTAGTAACTTTAAGCTTTCATGGAGCAAATAAAGTTATGCCAAATTATAATGTGATGGGAGTCGCTAAAGCCGCTCTTGAGACAAGTGTAAAATATTTAAGTGTTGATTTAGGTGACCAAGACATAAGAGTTAACGCAATTTCTGCAGGTCCAATGAGAACACTTGCGGGTGCAGCCATTGCAAATGCAAGAGATGTTTTCAATTATACTAGTGAAAATTCTTCGCTAAAAAGAAATGTAAACCTTGATGAATTAGGTAATTCAGCTTTATATTTAGTTAGTGATTTATCTTCCGCTATTACTGGAGAAATTCATTATGTTGATTGTGGCTTTAATATCGTTGGAATGCCTAAAAGTTAAATATATTCTGTTGGATCGTCAATAAATATACTAGCAACATTGTTACTCCATAAGTTTTGAGCTTGCACTTTAGAAATATTATTATCAGCATAAACAGTGACTTGAATGTCATTTTCTTCAAATTTGCTCACAGTAGAATTAGAAAAAAAATTTAAATTAATACCACAACTAAAAAAATTATATTTTTTACAAATATCAATAGTTTCATCAATATTAAACTTTGTAAAATCATCATTTAAAAAACCACATTGCAGATAGGGCTCTTTTTCTTTTAACATTATACAACTTGCAAGATCAAAACTTGAGAAATAAATCTTATCGTATGAAATTCTATTTATTTCTTTTAATATATTTTTTAC
>Ga0181564_10002061_pt1 | contig 17782 bp, 15 predicted proteins | sample 011ome_24_FD_134512 | JGI IMG/M metagenome (GOLD analysis project Ga0181564, IMG submission 134512) | Coastal salt marsh microbial communities from the Groves Creek Marsh, Skidaway Island, Georgia - 011513CT metaG (megahit assembly) | ecosystem: Environmental > Aquatic > Marine > Intertidal...
CTGGTGTGCGCCGGTTCCAAAGGGCTTGGGCGAGGTTGCGCCGAGGCGCTGGCCGCGGCAGGGGTGGAGCTTGTCCTCAATGCCCGCTCGAGCGAGGCGCTTGAGGCCACTGCCGAATACATCCGGACAACTTATGGCGTGCCGGTGACCGCGATTGCCGCTGATGTGACCACGGATGCAGGGCGGCAAGCTATCCTCTTAGCGGCGGGACGGTTGGACATCCTGGTCAATAATGCTGGAGGCCCCCCGCCGGGCAATTGGCGGGAGTGGCATCACGATGATTTCCTAGCGGCCTTTGAGGCCAATGCCTATTCGGCCATTGCTTTTATGAAGGAAACCGTGCCGGCTATGTGTGAACGTGGCTGGGGCCGAGTGGTCAACATCACCAGCGTATCGGTAAAACAACCTATTGGCGTGTTGGGCTTGTCCAATACGGCGAGAGCAGCACTGACAGGATTTGTCGCGGGAATCGCCAGAGATGTCGCGAGTCAGGGTGTTGCGATCAACAATCTGTTGCCGGGCCTTCATGCGACTGACCGAACAATCGGTCTCGATAGCTTTGAGGCCTCGATGACAAAGGAATCCGTAGAGCAAGTTCGAGCACGCCGTCAGGCGGGTATTCCTGCAGCGCGTTACGGCACTGCGGCAGAATTTGGTGCAACATGCGCTTTCATGTGCTCGCAGCATGCCGCGTTTATGATTGGTCAGAACGTGTTACTTGATGGCGGTGCGTTTAACAGTACCCTCTGATCAGGCCAATCCGTCTCTCACCCCAGCGGATGCTGCACCTGTAATCCGTTTCATCTGAGCCGCGCCGCGGTTCGTAAATGTCGACATTAGGTAAAAAAACACTGAGGAGTTTAAGATGAGAATTCAGTCCCGAGTGGCAGCAGCTGCACTGGCGACACTGCTGGCAGTGCCGTCGCTGGCGCACATTGAGCGCAGTGAGCCAATTCAATCGTTACGTCAATCTTATTTTGCGCTGGTAGGTATGACCTTCGGTCCTATGGCGGATATGGTGAAAGGCAAGATTGATTGGGATGACGCTACCTTTCAACGCTGGGCTAGCGATCTGGCTGCGGTATCCACCTTCCAGGTGGAGCGCGGCTTTGCACCGGGCTCGGAGGAGGGCAAAACCCGCGCTAAGCCCGATATTTGGCTTAATATGGATGACTTCTCAATGAAGCTCGCCAATTTTCGCCGAGAGGCAGCAGCGTTGGCGGAAAGTGCTCAATCTGGGGATCGCGGCGCGATTGCGGCACAGCTTGGCCAGACGGGCGGTACCTGCAAAGCCTGTCATGATGAGTACAAGTCGAAGGATTATCTCTACGAATAGGCAGTTTGTGTCCGATCGTTTACTCGGTGAACACGTTGTTGCGGGCTTTTTGCTCTCGGGTGATTTCGGCCATGATCGCGATGGCAATTTCCCACGGGGTTTTGCTACCAATATCGAGACCTACCGGCGCTCTCAGACGCTCAAGCTGTTCTGTCTTCAGACCGAGCTGGCTCAATCGCTCGCGCCGTGCCGATGTGGTGCGCAACGAGCCGAGGGCCCCGACGTACCAGGCCCTTGAGTCCAGGGCTTCGAGCAGCGCCATGTCGTCAATCCGGGGATCGTGGGTCAGGGTGATCACTAGCGACTGATCATCGGTAATGTGGGTTGCAATAACGTCATCGGGCAATCCTTCGATGAGAGGAACTGGCGGTCCGGCCCATTGGTCCAGAACCTCGCGACGGGTGTCGGTGACAATAACCTCGAAGTCCATGGCGACGGCGAGTTGGCTGAGGACCTGTGCCAGCTGACCGGCACCGACGAGGAGCATACGCATTTGCGGGCCGAGAGACTGCACCATCGTGGTCGCGTCGATGGCCACCGACTGCGCTTGCCGACCTGCGGAAATACGACATGCGGCGGATAGCAAATCCAGGTGTCTTAAGATGGATTTCCGTGATGACAGCGCGTCAACCGCCTCGTCCAGCCAGCCCGTGCTTTTCGGACTCAAGGCTTCCACCAACACCTCCAGATGCCCTCCGCAGGGCAATCCCAGACGTTCGTTTTCCTCTGCTGACACGCCGTAGTGTAGGCGTTGGAGGGTAGTCTTGTTCAGCTCACCGCGGCGCAATTTGTCGATCAGGTCGTCCTCAACACAGCCTCCAGACAGGGATCCAACCTGATGGCTGCGCGTAAGCCCCAACATGGATCCCACGGGTCGGGGAGAGGAGCCGGTTGCGCCTACAATGGTGCATAGCCAGGTGCTTTCACTATCCTGTAACCAGGACAGCACCTGCGTTAACACCTCGAGATCTTGCCCGTAGATCACGTGTGCGCGCGCTTCAAGGTGGTGACACCAGAAATCATGGGTTCGCCCATTGAATGATGTGTTCCTCCAATTCATCGGGATCGATGGCGCTCTCGTGGATGGCTCGACCCCGGACCGAACAGTTTGCTTTGTGTACCAAACCCGGCCTGCCGGTTTTCAGGTGGTGCCAGTCTGGTAAGTCTTTTTGCTCGGTAAGCAGGCGATAGGCGCAGGTTGTTGGGAGCCAGTTAAAGTCGTCAGCCGCGAGTTCCCGAAGGTCAAGGCAGTCGGGAACGCGTGTCTTCCGGTTGGCGTAATCGGTGCAGCGACAGGTCTTGAGATCGAGGAGCTGACAGGCAACACGCGTGTAGTGAATATCACCCGTGTCTTCGTCTTCGAGTTTATTAAGGCAGCACTTGCCGCAGCCATCGCAGAGAGACTCCCACTGGGAGTCGGTCATGGCGGCAAGCGGAGTTGACCGCCAAAAAAACGGGTCAGTCATCGCGGGACAGATGGGCGAGGGAGGCGGCGTTTTTTTCCCAGTTCCGACCATCAAAAGGCTCGTCGTCAATGGCACTCAGAGTCGCGGGATCAATGCAGCGGGCGTGCACGCTAACGCCGTCTGGGTTAGATCGCGGCACGTAGAAAGACTTCACGCCGCAGTGCTTGCAAAAGTAGTGTTGTGCCAAGCCAGAGCCATAGGTGTAAAGACTCAAATCCTCCTCGCCAGTCAGTAAGGTGAAGCGCGATTTGGGCACAATGAGGTGTTGATAATGCTGGATGTCACAAATGGAGCAGTTACAGGTGTGGGTGTGAATGGCTGACGGGGCTTCAATTGACCAGGTCACTGCGCCGCAGTGGCAGCCGCCATGATGGGTGGTGATTTGTTGATCAGTCATCAAATGCTCTCAATGGTTGGAAGTTTGCGTCAGTCAACCGCGCTTGGCTTGCACCGGGATCAATGCTTATCGAGTCGTCGCAGTCGCTCGATAAGGCTCGAGGTATCCCAGCGGCCGCCGCCCACCGCCTGGACATCGCCGTAAAAACTGTCCACCAGTGTAGTGAGTGGTAAAGACACGTCAATCGCGTCTGCCGCGCTTAAGGTAATGCCCAGATCCTTGCGCATCCAGTCCACGGCAAAACCAAAATTAAAATCCCCCGCCAGCATTGTTTGGTAGCGATTTTCCATCTGCCAACTCTGCGCCGCGCCTTGGGAGATTGCGCGTATTACCGCTTCGCAATCGAGGCCCGCTTGTTCGCCGAAATACAAAGCCTCCGATAGGCCCTGTACAACCCCGGCAATGCAAATTTGATTCATCATTTTTGCCAGCTGCCCGCTGCCAGTAGAGCCGATTCGCTCAACCCGCTTGGCATAGCAATTCAATGCCGGCATGGCGAGTTGCAGTGAGTCCTCCTCGCCGCCGACCATGATGGTCAATTGACCATTTTCGGCGCCAGCCTGACCTCCCGATACCGGCGCGTCAAGGAAGGCAATGCCGCCTTTGGCGCAGGCGCCCGCAAGCTCAATGGCGACTTTCTCCGAGGTGGTCGTGTGGTCAATGAGAATGGTGTCGGTGCTCATGCCTTGCAGTGCACCCTGGGGTCCTAGAGCAACTTCCTTGACGTCGTTGTCATTACCAACGCACATCATCACAATGTCCGCGTTGGCGGCGGCCTCTGCGGGGGTAGCGGCGACGTCGCCATTGTGCAGATTCCGCCAGTTAACAGCTTTTTCCGGATTTCGGTTGTACACGACTACCCGATGACCCCGTTCACTCAAATGGCCGGCCATGGGAAAGCCCATGGTGCCGAGACCGATGAAGGCGACCTGTAAAGGGGTATGCTCAATCATATATAAGCGCTCTGTCACTTGGGTGTTCGGTTTGTTTGTGTCCCGGGAGATTGTCGCGGGCCTCTGACTCGCGCTAGGGTGACCCACTTACTTGCATGGCGCCAGTGGCGCGAGGGTTTGTTCATGGTTTCGTTGCTACAAAAATTGGTCGCGGGGGTGTGTTTTATGATGGTTGGCAGTCAGGCACTTGCCCAAACTTTGGGCCCCGGGGCGCGACCGGTGGGGCAGGATTGGTCTCGCAGTCCGGTCTATGCGCGCGATGGGATGGCCGCCACGGCGCACCCCCTTGCCTCCCAGATAGCGATCGACGTTCTCAAGGCAGGTGGCAGTGCCGTCGACGCGGCGATTGCAGCCAATGCCGCACTCGGACTGATGGAGCCCACAGGCAACGGTATTGGCGGCGATTTGTTCGCCATCGTCTGGGATCCAAAGGCCGGTCAGTTATTCGGTTACAACGGGTCGGGCAGAAGCCCCTCGAATCAGACCCTCGATGATTTGCTCGCGCGAATTGACGCCATGAAGCGAGCGGGCAAACTCGACGCCGACTATACCGGCATCCCTTCGCATGGGTCCCTGCCGGTGACGGTGCCCGGCACGGTGGATGGTTGGTTTGCACTGCATGACCGCTGGGGCTCCCTGCCCATGGCGTCGGTGTTGGCGCCGGCGATTCGCTATGCCGATCAAGGCTTCCCGATGACGCCTGTGATTGCCGCGGGATTCGCGGCCAATCTCAGCCGCTTTGAACAACGGTCCCCGATGATTGAAGAGCTCGACAACGCCATGGCGCTCTACTTTCCTGCCGGTGCTGCGCCTTTACCCGGGGATGTGTTCAGGAATCCCGATCTAGCCAACACCCTATCGGTGCTGGCAGAGGAGGGACGCGACGGCTTTTACGCGGGCACGGTGGGTAAAAAGTTAGCGGCGTACTTCTCGGCCATCGGTGCCCCGCTGAGTGCCAAAGATCTGGCGGCGCATCGGGGCGAGTGGGTCGAGCCACGTGGGGTTGAGTACCACGGGGTGACGCTGTGGGAGTTACCCCCCAATGGTCAGGGATTTGCAGCGCTGATGATGCTGAATATCTTGAAGCAGACCGATGTCCGAAACTATGAACGGGGCTCGGTGGGGCTCTTCCATCTCTTGGTCGAGTCCAAGCGGCTGGCTTTTGAGGCGATGGCTCAAACCTTTGCCGACCCGGACTTCGCCGAGATACCGCTGGATTATCTGCTGTCGGATGAATATGCAGCGGTCCAGTATGCGCGAATTAATCCCGAACAGGTCTTGTCGCCAACGGAGCTCGCAGCGCCGCTCGAGGGAGAGGGGGATACCACCTACCTCACGGTGGCGGATAAAGATGGCATGATGGTCTCGCTGATTCAATCGAATTACCGGGGTATGGGTTCGGGTCTGGTACCCACAGGCTTAGGGTTTATGCTGCAGGACCGGGGGGAGCTGTTTTCGTTGAATCCCGACCATCCGAATGTCTACGCGCCCGGTAAGCGGCCTTTCCACACCATTATTCCAGCCTTCGCCACGCGGGAGGGCAAGCCGTGGATGAGCTTTGGTCTCATGGGAGGCGGTATGCAGCCTCAGGGTCACGTGCAGGTGCTGATCAACATGGTTGATTTTGACATGAACGTGCAGGAAGCCGGCGATGCGGCACGCTTTCTCCACGACGGTGGTGCCAGCCCTGACGGGGGCGATCCTGACCATTACGGCACGGTTTACCTTGAGCCTGGTGTCCCCACGGCGACCGTTGAGGCACTGCAAAAACTGGGTCACAACGTCGAGGTTAACGCCACTGGGGTGATGTTCGGTGGTTATCAGGCTATTCAGCGAGATGAAAAAACCGGGGTTTACGTCGGAGCCACCGAAATGCGCAAAGACGGCACGGTAGTGGGCTGGTAGCAGACGAATGATGGCGCAGAAGGCCGTTATTATCGGTGCCGGTGGCATTGGGGTGGCGCTCGCCGATAAGTGGCAGCAAAGTGGACATTACGATGTCCACGTGGTGTCACGCGACACCTCAATCGATTCATCGTGGCAGGGATGGCAAAGCGATTACAGCGACGAGTCATTGGCCCAGATATCAGCTGGCATCGCTGCGGCGCCGGGAGAGCTCTCGCGTCTTGTTATTACCAACGGCGTGTTACAGGGCGACGGATTTCGCCCGGAGCGTGCGCTGCGTCAGCTGTCCCGTACCGCCATGGCACGGGTGTTGGAAATCAACACCGTGCTGCCGATGCTTGCGTTGGCGGCCTTTGAGTCTCAGCTGAAAAATGTCAGTAGACCCAGAGTCGCGGTGCTGTCCGCGCGGGTGGGGAGCATTGGCGATAACCGCCTAGGCGGCTGGTACAGTTACCGCGCGAGTAAGAGTGCGCTCAATATGATGCTGCAGTGTGCCGCGATCGAACTACACCGGGTGAACAGGAGCCTCAAACTCATTGCGTTTCACCCTGGGACCACGGACACGCCGCTGTCCAAACCCTTTCAGCGCGGCGTGCCCGCGGATAAATTGTTCACGCCCAAGTTTGTCGCCGATCAATTGAGTGCGATCCTTGACACCATCGAAACGGACGGCCGTCTGAGCTATCTCGATTGGGCGGGGGAGCCGATTCCTTGGTAATGGTGTTGGCTAGCGCAAAAACTCCGTGCGCGCAGCCGGGTCGTTTTTGAATACGCCGCCCAGTGCCGTTGTGCGGGTTGAGCTGTTGCTATCCATGACACCTCTTGCTTTCACGCAGTAGTGGGTTGCGTCGATCGATACAGCCACATCGTCGGTTTCTAGAAGCGTTTGTAGCGCGACCAAGGTCTGTTGGGTAAGCCGCTCTTGGACTTGGGGGCGCTGGGCAAAAAAGCGGACGATTCGGTTGATTTTGCTGAGCCCAATAATTTTTTTTGCGGGCAGGTAGGCAACGCGCGCGGTGCCGTCGATCGTCACAAAGTGATGCTCGCAGGTGGAGGTGAGATCAATTTGATCAACCAGCACCATTTCATCGACCTGCATCTTGTTTTCAATCACGGAGATTTTTGGGAAGTGACCGTAATCCAGACCGCTAAAAATCTCATCCACGTACATCTTGGCGATGCGCTTTGGCGTGTCCTGCAGGCTGTCGTCGGTAAGATCGAGACCCAAAGCCTCTGCGATGTCAGTAAATGCCTGTCGAATGGCATGAAGCTTTTGTTCACGCGATAAGCCATTCTCGATCAACGGCGTTTCTAAACCTCTCGCCAATAGGACGTCCCTGACTTTGAGAGCTTCGGCGCTGATGGGGCGGGCGAATGATACTGTTTGCTGCGATGTATTGATTGTCGTTTCTTGAGTACGGCCCAACATTGCGATATCTCCCTGCTATATGGTTATCTTTACGGGTACCAATCAATGCTGGATTTATTTATAGATCAGAGGGGTAGGAACCATGAAACAAGCAGTGACAGGTTTTTTTAAAGCAGTTGCAGCGCCGCTGGGGTTGTTAGTTGCGGTGACTATGTTTGCCGCGGTGGTATCGGCGGCGGATGAATCAGTCCGGGAGAAAGATGCGGCCACAATCAAAACGTTTCGACAGGCTGGGGCGGGAGCGATGCTCGAGGATGCATATGGCTATGCGGTGTTTCCAACTATTGGAAAAGGCGGCATTGGCATCGGTGGTGCACATGGCTCGGGCCATGTGTATGAAAAGGGCAAGGCGATCGGTGAAACCAAGATGACGCAGATCACCTACGGCTTTCAGCTTGGCGGGCAAGCCTATAGCCAGCTTATTCTCTTTGAAGACAAGCGAGCTCTCGATGAGTTCATTAGCGGTAATTTTGAATTCGGCGCTCAAGCGACGGCGGTGGCGCTGACCGCGGCGGCTGGAGCCGAGGCGGGAGGCACGGGTGCTGGAACCAATGTGTCCGCGGGAAAGAATGACGCAGATGTAGCCAGTGGTGGGTACAAGCGCGGCATGGCTATTTTCACGATAGCCAAGGGCGGCCTGATGTATGAGGCCACCTTGGGCGGCCAGAAGTTCAGCTACGCGCCTTTCTAACACCCTGTGTGTTCATAAAAAGCCCGCGCCGCGGGCTTTTTTTTGCCCAAAAGCGCGCCAGTTTCGGGAAATACTTGTCAATTGCACCAAAAGAGGGCCCGTCAGCGCCATGCCTGCCGCTGTTAGCTGATAAACTTGTTACACGTCGATGGGTGCCGATGTTGCGTCCGTGGGGCTTGGCGGCAACAATGCCGTCACAGGAAGCCGTCACAGGAAGCCGTCGCAGGAAGTAACGGACTATGGCGAAATGAGACAGGGAGTCGATATGTTACAGGGATTGAAGCGAGCGAGCCTGCCGCTGGGTGTATTGGCTGTCGGCATCGCGATCATGGCGGTGCTGATCGCGCTGAGACCAAAGCCAGAGGCCGCTTCAGAGCTGCCTCGGCCGGGGCGGGTTCATATTGCCACCGCCGAGCTCGTGGTCACCCAGCTTCGCGTTGATACCTACGGTGAAGTGAGGCCGAATATCCAGACCGATGTCGTGGCGCAAGTCGCTGGGCGAGTAGCGGACGTATCTCAAGAATTTGTTGAGGGCGGTCGATTCGAGGCGGGTGAAATTTTACTGTCGATTGAGGACGCGGACTATCTGTCAGCGCTTACCGAGGCAGAGGCACGACGCGCCGCCGCCAGCGTCGATCTCGAAACGGCTCTTGCCGATGCTGATGTGGCAAGACAGCAGCTCAAAGGGGTTAAAAATCCCTCGCCACTGGCGCTAAAGGAGCCACAGGTCGCTCGCGCCGAAGCCGCGTTGGCAGCCGCCGACGCCGTGCTGTCCCTGGCGAAAACCAATCTTTCACGGACGAAGATAGGGCTTCCTTTTCGGGGCAGACTGTCAGCCACCACGGTTGATTTGGGACAATACGTCACGCCTGGGAAGGTCGTTGCAAGAGCGTTCGGCACCGACCGAGTTGAAATTCGCCTACCGCTGACCGATACCCAGCTGGCTGCATTGGGGGTCCCTATCGGCTATTCCGCCGCGTCATCGGCAGGGCTCGCCGTGGATCTGTCCGCACAAGTCGCCGGTGAGCACTACCGATGGTCGGGTAGAGTGACTCGGCTCGATGCGTCGATTGATCCCACCACTCGCGTGATCTACGCCACGGCTGAAGTCGAGAATCCCTACCCGGAGCCAGGCGCGATGCAAGCGATGCCTCTTGCAGTCGGCCTGTTTGTCGACGCCCAAATTGCGGGGCGTATTGTTGAAAACGTGATCAGCATCCCCGAGGCCGGACTTCGTGCCGGTGACAGGGTCTTCATCCTCAACGAGGAGGGGCTTCTTGAAATCAGACAGGCCAATGTGATTCACCGCGGCGGTAATGAGGCTATTCTCGCGTCCGGTGTGGCGGTCAACGAGGCGGTGATCGTCTCGGCTATTCGAAACCCCATTCCCGGTATGCGCCTAGAAGCCATCGATACGCTGTCATCCGATGTGGGTGCCGGCGACACGCTGGCTAACTGAGGGACCAGGCTATGCGGAACTTCATTGCTTGGTGGGTGAAAAACCCAGTAGCAGCGAATCTGTTGATGCTCGGCATCATCATCTCCGGCTGGCTCGGTTTGAAAAATATCGAGAAAGAAGCGTTTCCATCGGTTAATCCGGCGTTGGTGCAGGTGGAAGTTGCTTGGCAGGGGGCGTCGCCGCAGGAGTTGGAACAACAGGTCATTCAGCGCATTGAGGATTCGCTTGAAACAGTGCCCAATGTCTACCGTGTCACTGCCGAGGCTCGGGAGGGCTTTGGCTCAGTGACGGTCGAATCCTATGCCAATGTCGACTTGAACAGCTTCACCAACGATATCAAAAACGCGGTCGATTCGATCACGTCTCTGCCGCGGGATATTGAAAATCCGCGGGTAAGGCGATTTGAATGGCGTCAGGAAATGCTTCGCGTTGCTGTGGCGGGTGACATCGGGGAGCGTGCGCTAACCCGGCTAGCACAAGATCTGCGCCAGGATTTTGCGGCCCAGCCATATATTGCTCGGGTTGAGGTCTTTGGGGCTCGACAGGAAGAGGTCACGATTGAACTCTCAGAGAGTGCCATGCGCCGCTATGGACTTACCTTCGAGGAGGTGGCGCTGGCGGTGCGTGCGAATTCGATCAACATGTCATCGGGTCAGGTCAAAACGCCAACGGGTGATATTCAACTTCGCGTGCTCAATTTGGCAGAGGATCAAATTGATTTCGAATCCATCGTCGTGCGCCAGACCCAAGACGGTGGGCGAATCCGGGTGGGAGACGTCGGTCGTGTTTCAGATGGCTTTGAGGAAAACGAAATTCTGGCGACCCTGAATGGTAAACCAGCGGTGTTGCTTCAGGTTCAAACCACCGATGATATGCAGATTGTAAAGTCGAGTGAATCAGCCGCGCGATGGATCGAGAAAACTCAGGCTCAACTTCCCGATGGGGTTGAGCTGATGATGTGGTTTGATTCCGCGGACATCTATACCTCCCGCATGGACTTGATCGCGGAATCTTCGATACTGGGCTTGCTGTTGGTCTTTTTGGTGTTGGTACTGACGACTCGTCCCCGGGTGGCACTGTGGGTGACAGCCGGTATTGGCGTTTCCTTTATTGGGGCGTTTGCGTTTCTTCCCGCCAACGATGTTTCTTTGAACGTGATATCGACGTTTGCATTTTTGCTGGTTTTGGGCATCGTGGTCGACGACGCGATCGTTGTCGGAGAGAGCATCCATCACTATTCCCACAACGAGGGATTGTCGGGGGAAGCGGCGGCCGTTGAGGGCACCATGAGTGTGGCTCGGCCAGTAATTTTTGCTGTGCTGACAACGATTGTCGCCTTCGCACCGTGGCTTTTTGTCTCCGGCACAGAGGCCCAGATTACCCGTCAACTGTCGATCGTGATTACCCTCGCCCTAGTGATGTCGCTGATCGAGGCGTTCCTGATTTTGCCCACGCATCTGCGACATTTAGCGCCGCGTAAAAATTTGCGTGGTATCGCGCTTTGGCAGCGTAATTTCTCCCACGGCATTCTCGATTTTGCGAAAAACGTGTATCAGCCATTTCTCCGACGGTGTGTGGCGCGTCGCTACACCACCGCCATGGTTTTCATCGTGGGCTTCATGCTGTCGGTGACGTTATTTGCTACCGGCTGGGTAAAGTTCTTTTGGATGCCTCAGGTGGAGAATGAGCAAATCTACATTGATGTCAAACTCCCAGCGGGCACGCCTTATGACCGCGCGTTGCAGGTGTTGGACCAGCTGCAGCAGGCTGAAAAATTGCTAATGGAAGAGGTTGAGTCGAGTGCTGCCAGCAGCGGCGAGGGTACGGGAAAATTGATTGAGGGCTGGTACACGCGGGCCCGGCGAGACAGCGTCATTGCCATTGTCCGCCTGGCACCCCCTGAAGTCAGGGATCTGAGTGCGCGGGCCGCTGCCGATCGTCTACGCGAGCTTGTCGGGGAGGTCCCCGATGCTGACGAAATCAAAGTGAACTACACCCTTAACGAGGGTGATCCGACTATCACTTTTTTGCTCCAGCACAATGATTTTGAAGCGCTCGGCAAGGCCAGTGAGGATTTACAACTCCATCTTAGGGGTTATGAGTCGACGTTTTATATCCGCGATGACCAGCAGGGCGAGCAGGGGGAGCTTAGGTTCTCGTTAAAACCCGGTGCTGAAAAGCTGGGGCTTACCCTAGGTGAAGTCTCACGCCAAGTGCGTCAGGCCTACTATGGCGAGGAGGTCCAGCGACTACCGAGAGAGTTTGGCGATGTTCGCGTGATGGTGCGTTATCCGCGAAGCTCCCGGGAGCAGCTCTCTTCATTGGATGATTTTATGGTGCGCATGCCTGACGGCAGGAGCATCCCTCTTCAATCTGTGGTCGACGTCAGTTTTGGTGAGGGCGTGCAGCGAATCAATCGGCGTAATGGTGAGCGTGTGGTTCGGGTTGTTGCGAACGTTGAGCGCGATGCCATGGGTGAAATTTCCCGGTCGGTCAACGAGACTTTTATTCCTACACTGCTAGATGAGCACCCCGGACTCAAGGTGCTCAAAGGGGGGACACAGGAAGCCGAGGCCCAATTTTTCAGCGAGATCGGTGCGCTCTACACCGTGGCGCTCTTTGTTATCTATGCGCTGATCGCGGTGGCGTTCAAATCCTATTCACTGCCATTGCTGATCATGACGGCGATCCCTTACGGGTTCATGGGGGCTGTTTTTGGCCACCTGATTTTTGATATGCCATTAGCCCTGTTTTCATATTTTGGCATTGGTGCTGCCGCCGGGGTCGTAGTCAACGACAACTTGGTATTGGTCGACTACATCCGTCGACGAGAACGAGACGGCTTGGCCTCCCATGAAGCGGTTATGGATGCAGCTGTTAACCGATTCCGTCCAATACTGCTGACAACGATCACGACATTTGTCGGTTTGATTCCGATTATGGCGGAGCGGTCCACCACCGCGGAATTCCTAAAGCCCGCTGTGTTGTCGCTGTCCTTTGGTGTGCTGTTTGCACTGTTTGTCAGCCTGCTGATGGTACCTGCGCTGTATATGATCGGATTTGACGTCAAACAGTGGCTCACCCGACAGAAGGCAAAGGTACTGGCGAGCGGTCAATCACCTGACCCCGTGCATGAGTCGCTTTAGCCATGGCGTGATCAGGATCAGCAGTGCGCCGGCGATTAAGCCCGTCCACAGCAGCTGACCAAAGAGTTCAGTATAACCTCCCAACGAGCCCGCTATTTCCGCATCGACGCCACCTGTCGTCGGATAGGTGGCAAGCGTCGCGAGCTCTGCAGCAACGTATGACGAATACGCGGAAGCAAGAAACCATGCCCCCATCATGACGCCGACGACCCCGGGCACCGATAGCTTGGTGACCGCCGATAACCCCACTGGGCTCAAGCAGAGCTCGCCCGTCGTGTGCAGCAGGTAGGCCAGCACCAACCACCAGGCCGAGATCACGCCGAGCTCGTTGGGAAATTGGGCGCCGTAGGCCAGAGCGCCAAAACCGAGTCCTGCTTGGGCAATACCCAGGGCAAACTTGAGCGGTGTGCTGGGCTCAAGTCCGCGCCGACCCAGACTGGTCCAGAGCCACGCGAACAGGGGTGCGAGGGTAAAGATAAAAAATGCGTTGGCCGCACCAAATTGGGATGCAGTCAGGGTGATCCCAAACAGAGTTTTATCCGTCCCTCGATCAGCGAACAGCGTCATGGAGCCGGCTGCTTGCTCGAACAGCGCCCAGAAAACAACCGTTGAAAGGATGAGAACCACCAGCACAAGCATACGATCACGCTCGATCGAGTTGCAGCGAATAAAGATGTACCACAGCAAGCCGACCAGAGTTAGCAGCGCAACGATGTTGAGCACGGTGCCAACCACGGCGGTGATTTGAATCAGTTGCCAAACCACACCGACACCGGCGATGCCGGCAAGGTAGAGCGCGGTTTCGAGTTTGATAGGCCCCACTTTTTTCGCGAGCACGTCCTCCGAGGGCGCCTCGCCGTGGCCTTCGAGAAAGCGCTTGCCCCACAGGAACAGAGCCAAACCAAATAACATGCCGATGCCTGCAGCCCCGAATCCGTAGGACCACCCATAGACCTCACCCAACCACCCGCACAGCAAGGTAGCGGTAAACGCGCCAATATTGATGCCCATGTAAAAAATGGTGAAACCGGAGTCGCGCCTCGGATCATCGTCGGCGTACAGCTTGCCGACCACGGTCGAAATGTTTGGTTTTAGGAATCCGACCCCCATCACAATGAGCGCCAGAGAGAGATAAAAAATTTGCAGGGCGCCGTCATCGCGCACAATACCTGCCGAGGTCTCCCGCGCTTGCTCGCCTTCAAACGCCATGCCCAGATGGCCCGCTACCAGCAACAGCCCGCCAAAAATAACGGCGCGGCGCATCCCCAAATAGCGATCTGCAATCAGTCCACCCAACACCGGCATCGCGTAGACCAGTGCGGCATAGCTGCCGAGGACACCGAGGCCGGCTTCATCACTGAACAGGTGGTATTTGGTGAGATAGAGCAGCAGTAAATATTTCATGCCGTAGAATGAAAATCGCTCCCAAAGTTCGGTACCAAAACAGATAAAGAGGCCGGGTGGATGGCCCATAAAGTCTGGATGTCTATCTTGGGTGAGAGTCGTGGTCATGGCGCGGGGTTCTCTTTTCTAGGGCCTAATAATTGTTAGGTTGGCATGGCTCTGGAGTATCAAGCGGCGTCGACCAGCTCAGCTGGCTCAGTAAGAGCCGGCGCTTTTAAGGCTGTTAGCATCTGATCGAACTGATTGAGTCGCTTTACCCGTGCGAACAACGCGCCAGCCTGCGGATAATAGTATTGTAAATAGACCAGCCACTGTTTGGTGGGGTTGCAGGCATAGCGCGGGTCATAGGTGGACGCATTGCGCTCGAGGTAGCTGATGAGTAAGGCGCGAATATCATCCCAGCTCGTGCTTGGCTGCGGCGCTCCTTGGATGGCAGCGCGCACAGAAAGGGCCAGATCGGGCCGGCACAGTGCACCACGCGCGAGCATGAATCGATGGCAGCCGCTCACTCGCCCACAGGTGGCCACGTCGGTGGTTGTCCAGAGCTCACCATTGGCGTTGATGGGAATAGGGCTGTGCTGATTGAGTTCGGCCAGTCGGTGCCAGTGCGCAGGGGGTCGATATCCCTGCCGTCGCGTCCGCGCGTGGACGGTTAGCTCGTCGACGCCGCCACGGATTGCCGACTCAGCGATATCCTCGAAATGACCGTCGGTATCAAAGCCGAGTCGTATTTTGGCGGTAACCGGGATGGCTTCGGGCACCGCGTGTCTGACAGCGGCACAAATCCTTTCGATATGATCCGGCGTTTTAAGTAGCACAGCGCCCCCCTGTGACTTGTTGACAGTCTTGGCGGGGCAGCCAAAGTTGAGGTCGATCCCCGGTGCACCGAGGTTGACTGCTACGCGGGCATTCTCGGCCATAAGATGCGGGTCGCTGCCTAGCAGCTGAACAAACACCGGTACCCCCGCAGCGGTTCGTCCGTCCTGCTTGAGCTCCGGACAGAGTCGATAGAAAACCCGGGGAGGCAGCACGGTTTGTGAAATACGCACAAACTCGGTAACGCAACGATCGAAACCGCCGATTGAGGTCAGGATATCCCGCATAATGCCGTCCATCACACCCTCCATGGGCGCCAAAATGAGACGAAGCGGCTTTTCTTCCGTATTGAGTAGGGCAGGCACTGATTGCATTGGGCAAGAATACCTGACTCCGCCGGTCACGCCTACGCGAATGGCGGCATTCTCCCGGGCCTTGTACACTCAGCCCCCGCGCCCGTAACTGATTTGAGACCAAGGCATGAACCCAAACTATCTCGACTTCGAACAACCGATTGCGGAACTCGAGGAGAAGATTGAAGAGCTCAGCAACGTCGGTGGTAGCGATGACCTCAACCTAGCTGAGGAAGTCTCCCGGTTGCGGGACAAAAATAAAGCGCTCACTGCCAAAATCTATGCTGACCTGAGCCCCTGGGACATCGTGCGCGTCGCGCGCCATCCTTTGCGTCCCTACAGCCTGGATTACATCGGCGAGATCTTTACCGAATTTGATGAACTGCACGGCGATCGGCACTTTGGTGACGATAAAGCCATCGTCGGCGGTATCGCGCGCCTCGAGGGACAGCCAGTCATGGTCATCGGACAGGAAAAGGGTCGCTCGGTCAAAGACAAAGTGCTGCGCAACTTTGGGATGCCTAAACCCGAGGGATATCGCAAAGCCTTGCGCTTAATGGAGCTGGCCGAACGTTATCGCATGCCGGTGATCACTCTCATCGACACCCCCGGAGCCTATCCCGGTATAGATTCTGAGGAGCGTGGCATCTCAGAGGCGATCGCGCAGAATCTGGCCGTCATGTCACGCTTACGCACCCCGATCGTCTGTGTTGTGATCGGCGAGGGCTCCTCGGGCGGGGCGCTGGGTATTGGCGTGGGCGATCATCTCGCGATGCTGCAGTACTCCACCTATTTTGTGATCTCTCCCGAGGGCTGCGCCAATATTATCTGGAAGAGCAGCGAGTTTGCACCCGACGCGGCGGCAGCAATGGGCGTCACGTCATCCACCCTCGAAGAGCTTGGGATTGTCGATGCCACTATCGAGGAACCGCTGGGAGGCGCCCACCGCGATCCTGAGGCAATGGCACAGCGCATTCGCGAGCATTTGGTCACCCAGGTGGCACGTCTGTCGAGCCAGGATACCGAGGTAATGCTGGAGGAGCGATACCGGCGACTCATGTCCTACGGTAACTGATCCTGTCCGCAATCAGTCTGCCAACCGATGTCCTCAAGGGGTTCGATGCTGTTCCCAGGACGGGTGATTGGGTAATCGGCCTGAGTGGCGGGCGGGACAGCGTTGCGCTTTTAGACATGGCCCAGCGTTGGCTGGCGCAGCACCCAGGGCCGAGGCTTCGCGCCGTTCATATCGACCACAACTTGCAGACCGATGCCTCGCGGTGGCGAGAATTCTGTGCGCGGCTCTGCGCGGAAAAAGGCGTACCGCTCAAGGTTTTTAGCATCACAGTGACCGACGCCTCGGGGCAAGGTCTGGAGGGTGCTGCCAGATTGGGCCGCTATGGGGTGTTTGAGGCTGAGTTGGCTGCTGGCGATTGCCTGCTACTGGCGCATCACGCCGATGATCAGGTGGAGACTGTGCTTCAGCGTTTGTTTCGCGGGACAGGCCCGCGCGGCATCGTGGGCATGCCGACGGTCAGGCGGCTGGGTCAGGGGACGCTCCATCGTCCTCTAATTGAGGTATCGAGATCGACATTGACCGATTGGGTCGGTGCGCAAGGTCTCCAGTTTGTGGATGATCCCAGCAATCTTGATCCCGCCTATGACCGAGGTATGTTGCGCTCATCACTATTGCCCGTCGTTGCCGGCCGATGGCCGGCCTATCGTGACAGCATTACCCGCTTTACCCGTTTGCAGCGCGATATGTTGGAGGGCCTACCGGCACTGGACGTGGCGCAAAGCCACTTCGGTGAATCCGTGCTGTCGCTACCATCCTCCGAATCTGTTGGCGCGTTGGCGACGCGTATTCACCGATGGCTAAACCTTGGGGGCGTTCTGTCACCGGGTTACCGGCGGTTGCAGGAATTTGCGCGTCAGTGCCTCGAGGCGAAAGAGGGGGCTCAGCCTCGGCTGTCCCTCGACGAAGGCGAGATTGTTTGCTGGCGCGCCCAGCTCTATCTTTCAGCGCTTGACCAACCGGTGCCCGCACTCTCGGAGGTGTTGACAACCGGTGACTCGCTGGCGGGGCGATGGGGATCGCTGAATTGGCTGGCGCAAGCGGGTAAGGGTCTCAAGCCCGGGCTTGCCGCGACGCTCCGGTTTAGGCGGCCTGGGGAGCGGGTTACTCCCGTCAACGGGGCAACCAAGGACTTTGGTCAGCTTTGCCAAGAGCGCGGTGTTCCCCCCTGGTGGCGCGATCGCTTGCCTATCCTCGAGCACGCCGGGGAACCTGTCTGGGCCCCACTGCTGGGGTTCTTCACGGGTGCAGCCCCCTATTTAGCAACCTCGGGCGAGGGGGTCACTCCCTACTGGCAGCCGCCAAATTGCGCCGAGTGAATTGAGTGGCGCGCACCTTACTGTTAGACTGACATC
>Ga0181564_10002070_pt1 | contig 17735 bp, 17 predicted proteins | sample 011ome_24_FD_134512 | JGI IMG/M metagenome (GOLD analysis project Ga0181564, IMG submission 134512) | Coastal salt marsh microbial communities from the Groves Creek Marsh, Skidaway Island, Georgia - 011513CT metaG (megahit assembly) | ecosystem: Environmental > Aquatic > Marine > Intertidal...
CGTGGTGCGCACCGCGGGCGATCGCTCGACGCATGCGCCGGCGCGCGCGTCGATGCGGGAGCGCGCCACCGATCGCGCGCGCCCATCGCATCGGACGATCGTCGTCGTGCGCACGACATGCGTGGGATATACGTACTATACATCTAAGACCTCTATCTATCATGTAGGGTCGACGGCGTAGTTCATACTTCACGCCATCTACGCCTATATAATCATAAAAAACCTAAAACACCGACGACGACGACGACGACGCCCCCATGAAAATGGTGGCGCCCGCGCCCCGACGCCGCCCGCGGCGTCACTTGACCCCGCACAGCGACGACGAATGTCCAGCACCCTCACCGCGCGATCGGCCGTCGTGCACCAACGCGTGAACGCCACGGTACGTCATGAGACTCGATGTGTCGCGTGATGTCGCGTGACTCGCGTTGGCGTTGGCGTTCGCGTTCAATCGCGCCGAGTGTTTAGACGACGACGACGATGATGGGACGCGAACGCGACGTCATCGGTCGCGATTGGCGATGATGATGATGACGATGATGATGACGCGCGCATGGCGCGCGCGCGTGATGGTGGACGCGCGTATGTGAATGGTGATATTTTTATCGTTCACGTGCGCGCGCGCGTGGCGTCGAGAGGGCGTCGCGCGTGCGTAGGTTCGCCGTGGCGCGCGCGCCATAGCATCCAGGGCATCGGTGGATAAGGCGGCGGCGGGGTGGATGACGTCGACTAGAGGCGTCGAGAGGGCGCGAGGGCGAGGGCGCGAGGGCGCGCGCGAGGGGATGATGACCATGGGTGTTTTATGCGCCACGTTGAGCGCGCGTGTTCGGGCGCGATCGCGATCGCGATGGCGGGTGCACCGACCCTTGACGCAAAGGACTGACCAATTGGGCCCGTGACTGTTTTGACCTCGCAGGCGACCAAGCGCGCCGCGCGCCGCGGCGCCGTTGTCGTTCGTGCCGCCAAGGATGAAGTTGAATCGCGTATAATCCCGCTTAACACGTACCGTAACATTGGTATTATGGCGCACATTGATGCGGGTAAGACGACGACGACGGAACGTATTTTGTACTACACCGGTCGCTCGCACAAGATTGGCGAAGTGCACGAAGGCGCGGCGACGATGGATTGGATGGAACAAGAACAAGAGCGTGGTATCACCATTACCTCTGCAGCGACGACGTGCGCATGGGCGGGCCACCGTATTAACATTATTGATACCCCTGGTCACGTCGATTTCACGCTTGAAGTTGAACGTGCGTTGCGCGTGCTCGACGGCGCCGTCTGCCTTTTTGACTCTGTCGCCGGCGTCGAACCGCAATCCGAAACGGTGTGGCGTCAAGCCGACAAGTACCGCGTTCCCCGTCTCTGTTTCGTGAACAAGATGGACCGTATGGGTGCCAACTACTACAGAACCATTGACATGATTGTCAAGAACCTCGGCGCGAACCCGATTCCGCTTCAAATCCCGATTGGCGCCGAAGACGAATTCGCCGGCGTCGTCGACTTGATTTCCATGAAGGCGCTCGTGTGGCAAGGCGAAGAGCTCGGTGCGTCTTGGGACGTGCTCGAAATCCCGGATGACCTCAAGGAAAAGGCTGCCGAATACCGCGCCGCCATGGTTGAAAAGGCTGTCGAAATGGACGACGACGTCATGATGGCGTACCTCGACGGTGAAGAGCCGAGCGAGGAGGACCTCATTCGCTGCATCCGCAAGGGCGCGTGCGCGATGAAGTTTGTCCCGGTCTTGTGCGGTTCCGCGTTCAAGAACAAGGGTGTGCAACCCATGCTCGACGCCGTGCTCCGTTACTTGCCGGCGCCGACTGATGTCCCTCCCGTCGAAGGTACCGATGTCGATGACAAGGAAAAGAAGATGTACCGCAAGGCGTCTGACGACGAACCCTTGTCGGCGTTGGCGTTCAAGGTGGCCACCGATCCGTTCGTTGGTTCCCTCACGTTCACCCGCGTGTACTCTGGCGTGATGTCCGCGGGTACTTACGTGTTCAACTCTGTCAAGGGTAAGAAGGAACGCATCGGGCGTCTTCTTGAAATGCACGCCAACGAGCGTGAAGACATCAAGACCGCGCGCACGGGTGACATTGTCGCCATCGGCGGTCTCAAGGACACGACGACTGGTGACACGTTGTGCGACCAATCTGCGCCGATCATTCTCGAGCGCATGGAATTCCCGGATCCGGTTATTAAGGTTGCCATCGAACCCAAGACCAAGGCTGACATTGAAAAGATGTCCACTGGTTTGATCAAGCTCGCTCAAGAAGATCCTTCGTTCCACTTTACGCGCGACGACGAAACCAATCAAACCATCATCGAAGGTATGGGTGAACTTCACCTCGAAATTATCGTCGACCGTCTTAAGCGCGAATTCAAGGTTGAAGCCAATGTTGGTGCGCCGCAAGTCAACTACCGTGAATCCATTTCCAAGTCTGCGTCTGTCAAGTACACGCACAAGAAGCAATCTGGTGGTTCCGGTCAATACGCCGAAGTGCAAATTCGATTTGAGCCGATGGAGCCTGGCTCGGGCTTTGAGTTCACCACCGACCTCAAGGGGGGCTCTGTGCCCAAGGAATACATCCCGGGTGTTGCCAGTGGTCTTGAAATGATGATGGGCTCTGGTATCATTGCCGGTTTCCCCGTCGTCGACGTGCGATGCACGTTGTTTGATGGCTCCTACCACGACGTCGATTCCTCCGTCATGGCGTTTGAACTCGCCGCCAAGGGTGCGTTCCGTGAAGGTATCGCCAAGTGCGCGCCCAAGCTTTTGGAACCCGTTATGCAAGTCGATGTCATTACCCCGGAAGAATCCATGGGTGATGTCATCGGTGACTTGAACTCTCGTCGCGGCGCCGTCAACGAACTCGGCGACAAGCCGGGTGGCCTCAAGACGGTCAAGGCGTTCGTCCCGCTCGCGGAAATGTTCAACTACGTCTCCAAGTTGCGCGGTATGACCAAGGGTCGCGCCAACTACTCCATGAAGTTAGCGAGATACGAGGCTGTGCCCCAGACCGTACAGAACGCGCTCGCAGCTAAAAAGGCCGAAGAGAAGGCGGCGTAAGAACTTCCTTCGTTTTTGTTGGAACGTCTTCTCCGCGGAACTCCCTCAACGCGATGCAGCAATTTTAAAATGTATATGATCGACTAGCGAGCATACAGTATTAATAAGTACACACATTCATTCTTTACAATGACAGCTAGTTCAATAACAGTCACGTGATCGCTCGCCAGCTACGCTCGTAGTGGCCTACGCTCCGAAGCGCGCGCACGAAGACGCGACTTGTCATCGTGTGTCTCGAATGACTAGAAGTGCTGGAACACGCGCAGGAATGACGACGCCGACGAGCGCGGATGGGCACGGTTCGCCCACAGAATCGACGCCGACGATGGCAGGTCAAGTACGCCAGCGATCACCATCGTCTTTGTCGCCGCCGCGGCGCTTGATGCGCGCTGTGGCGTTGACATTGTCGCCAATTTCACATGCTGGACAATCCATCGTTCGACGCGTCGCGCATCGCGCGTCGACGTGGTTGTCTTCGGGATCGGAGGAGGATCGACTAGGGTCTCCACTTAGCTCAGTTGCCGTGTCCGGCGCAAACGTTACAGCATCGGTTTCAACGCAAACGGATTCCTCGTCGGATGAAGGCTCGATGCAGATGAAGACGGCTGCGACGACGACGACGGGAGCGATGTCGGCGGCTGCGACGACGACGACGGGAGCGATGTCGGCGGCTGCGACGATGGGAGCAATGTCGGCGACGATTGCGACTACGTCGTCGATTGAAGCTGCGATAGTTCCTGCCGAACAAGCGCCGCGGAATTTGTTGGCGGCGTTAACGGAGGTAAAGGACGATAACGACATGGAAGAGGAGGACGAAGACGGAGAAATCTTCGAGGCACAGCGATTTATCGACTACGCGGAAATCGAGCACGACGCGAAGACGCAGGAAGCCATCAACGTTCTTGCTGCGTTGCATGACGAATTATATGCGAGCGGCGACGTGCGTTTACAAGCTTACGTGTCACGACAAAAAAAACAGATGTTCTTGACGCGACGACGCGGCGCGCCCGTCGTCGCGCACTTTGCTCCGGAAGCGGACACGGGCACTGAAACCATTCTGGGGATCGTGAAAGCAAAAGCAGACAATAACATGGGGAAAAAGAATCCTTGCGTTCGTCTTTTGTACTGGTTTATCCACAGCTACGCTCGTAGTGGCCTAGACGTGGGCGTGCGGTTGGATTGTCGAAAAGTATGGGTACTTTTCGTCGTCGCGCGAATAGACGCGAACGAGAGTTCGATTGCATGTGATCCGATTCGATTCAATTCAATTCAATTCAATGCGTTACATACGTACAAGTCACGAGAATGCTATACACAGCGTTGACTCACGACACTGCGGCACGGATGGTGTCGGCGCAGTGAAGATGGTGAACATGATGGTTTCGCGCGAAGAAAGGAACGTCGTCCTTACAAGCCCGCGCCGGCGCTGAGTGAGCCGAGCGCCGCGCCCGAACCTCCCGCAACGCCGCCGATGGCAGCGCCGCCAATACCGCCGGCGACATTTCCAGTGTAACCGCCCATGAAGGCGCCGCTGTCGTCTTCGACGACCGTGCCGGCGACGACGTCTTGGCCTTGTTCTTGTTCAACTTGGTCTTCGACCGGCTCGTCGTAATCCCCAGCGCCCGTCTCCTCCCCCAGGCAACTCGACAACTGATACTGGGGCGACAAGAATGGATTTATAAATTCACACACGACGTCAAACGCCGCCGAGGCGCTGAGCTCGAACCCAAAGACGTCGAAAAATGCCGAGCCGCTCACGTCCACGCCTCGCGCGGGAGCGACGCCGAGCGCAAGCGCGAACGCGAGCGCGGCCCAAATCACAGACGTCCTCCGAGACGTCCTCAACGTCCGCCCCATCTCGCGTGACGTTCAACGTGATGTACACGTCCACTCGACGTCTCGCTGCGACGCAAAGTGGCTTTGCGCTTTGCGCGCCTCGTCAGGACAAACTATCCGCGTGGTAACAAAATATCAACGCGGCAGCGCGCTCAACGCGCGCCAATACGAAAAAACATAGTGCATCACGCGCGTTTCATCATCAACGCTCGCGTGAATGATGGACGACGACGACGACGATGACGACGGCAATCGAGTCAGCGACGCGCGCGCCCAACGCAAGCAATCAACATCAACATCAACGTCAACATCATCTTCATCACCACCACGCGTCGCGTTCACGCCATCAGCGTCATCATCAACGACGATATCATCACAAAACGCCCCATTCGCACGCAATCGCGCGTACACCGCCGCCTTGACGCTCGCGCGATCGATGACAAACATCCCCCCCCAAAAAAAAGTCCCGCGTCGCGAAGTGCCGCACTGTGCGCCTCCGAGAGCCTCGCCTCGCGCGCATCATGACCATGCGCGCGTCCGCGCTCGACAGCGCGCGCACGCTCGTCGTCGGCGTCACCACATTGATTGTCGTGAGCGATTTCGTGCGCGCGCGACGCGGGGCGAGCGGCGTACCGTTAGAGGATGTCGATATCATCAACATGGCGACGGTGATGTGCGCGTCGTACGGCGCCATGCGTCGCGCCATCACCGCGCATCGCTCGTCGGCGTCGGCGTCGGCGTATGCGTCGTTCAATGCTTTACCTGGTTTAGCGCCGGTGTGGGCGCTGGCGAGCGTGGTGTCGCGCTCGTCGACGCTCGGGACGAGAGCCGCGGCGCTCGGAGAAACGTTTGCCGCCGTCGCGAGCGTGGCGTTTACCGATTGTTGTTTCACCGCGAGCGGCGCCATGCGCACGTTTATCTCCGCCGTGGTGTACATGTTTGCATTGCGCGTGGTGTTCGGGGCGTTTGCGATGGATAGCGTCATGGTGAGCGCCGCGAGGTGGGCCGCGGTGGCGCTTGGGTCGAGCGCGAGGGAGGATGAAATGTTGTCATGTTCACTCGGAATGGCCGCCTTGGCATCGTTAAGCGTCAAGATACTCATGGTTGGACGTGAGAACGATAGTAGTAATAGTATTACGATTGAGAATTCGCCGGTGATGGTGCTCGGGACGGGATTTTGCGCGCTCGGGGCGGGGTTTATAATCGCCGGAGCGCGCTTGGCGAGCCGACGCCGACGCGCGGCTCGATGGACCGTCGTAGCCACGGTGTTGGGTATTCTCGCCATCCCTGAAGCGTTCTATCGCGCCGTGTTCCATGGCTCCATGCGTCAGAGTAGTAGTCCAAGCATTTATCACGCATTGGTGCGTTTTACGTTGCAGACGACGCCCATGAAGACGTTATTCGCGCTCGGAACGTATTGGCTCGTCTCTGTCGCCGCGGCGTTGTACGCCATCCATCGCACCAGACGTTCGGTGTCTAACACGATACGCAGGAAGATATTTCACTTTCTCGTCGTTATCATGTTCGCGCCAGTCATGCGCGCGCATGAAGATTTACTTCGCGTCGCATTCGCCGTGGCGTTTGCGCTCTTCGCGGCGGTGGAATTCGCGCGCCTGTGCGACATCCATCACGGCTCGGGTCGCGTCGGCGCCTTCATCACGCGAATGTACGGCGATTGTGCCGCTGCAGTCGTCACGACGAAAACCTCATCGTCGCCAAGGTTAGTTTTAGATCATTTTTCGCTTTTACTAGGTGTAGCTTTGCCTTTATGGATGAGTGAAGGCATCAGCGCGCGGTCACTCGCGCCGTGGTCGGGATTCCTCACGCTCGGCGTCGGCGACAGCTTCGCCGCGATCGTTGGCGTCACTATGGGCAAACATCGCGTATTTAGCTCGGCGTCGGCAAAAACGATCGAGGGCTCGTTAGCTTTTACGATATCGACCATCGCTGCCGCCTTGTGCGTGTCTGATGTCGACATTTCATTCACGCGTCTCGTCTTTGCGAGCGCGTTGACGGCGGCGTGCGAATTGACGAGCGACGGCGTCGATAACTTTGTACTTCCTTTTTACTTTGCCGCGCTCGTGCGTTAACTTATATTGACTAGTACTACTGGTTTTCTGTCATATCATACATCGTATCATCATCATCATCATGTCTTTTATTATTATGACAACTCCTACTTGGTGGCGACGAGGCAACCCATTAAACCGCCCGGTTGCAATTCGTAAAATTCCGCCTGGCGAAAGCCCGCGTCGCGCGCCAAATCCACCTGCTCTTGCCCTCGAGGAAACCGCTCTATGCTCGGACGCAAATACCTATACTCCGCCGCGACGCCATTTAAATCCGCAAACGGCACGACAATGTTATCTAAAACGAAACCTTGCACCGAAGCCGTCGTCGCATCCGTCGGATTGTTAAAATCCAAAACCGCAACCTTGGCCCCGGGACGCACCACGCGACGTAATTCCCTCAACGCCAACGGAATATCACTCACGTTACGCAATCCATACGCAATCGTGGCACAATCAAACGAATCATCTTCAAACGGTAACGCCAACGCATCGCCTTCGATCCATTCAATCGGCGCCATGCGCGACTCGGCGTACTCCCCGAGCTCCACCCGTCGGCTCGCCTCCTTCTCCCCAGCGTACTTTAATTGATTCGCCGCGAAATCCAACCCAACCACGGCGCCAGTCGCGCCCACGGCATCAGAAAGCTTAATCGCCACGTCACCACTGCCGCAACACACGTCGAGCGCGCGCGCGCCAATCGTCGCGCCGCACCACTTCACCGCGCATCGCTTCCACGCCCGGTGCAACCCCAAGCTCAGCTGGTCGTTTAAACGATCATACACGGGCGCGATATCGTTAAACAGCGCCTGTCGCTCGTTCGCCGCGCTTGACGTCTGTTCATACGGGTTCCCAGCGACGTCCCCGATCGCGCCGCTCGACGACGACGCCGATGACACCGCCAACGTCCCGCGCGAGCGTTGCCGACGCTTATCCAAAGCGCACATTGTCGTCTTTGCCGACGTCTTTGGCGTCGACGGCGACGGCGACGCGGCGATGCGCGACGACGACGGGCGCGCGTGTGTCGTCAATCTCGCGGCGTGCGGCGTCATCGACGTCGTCGTCGTCATGAGTTCCACGAGGAGGCGCGCGTGGAATTGTGGCGCTGGCACTGTCGCGCGCGCGCAAGTTGGAGTTTTTGTTGCAAACGAACAATCGATGTCGTCCGACAGCGGCTTGGAGTCGCACGCGCACGCCCAGGCGCTCTCCATGCCCGGGGCGTTGTACTTTGTTCAAAAAGCGTACTGGTTCGATTACGGCGAGGACGGCGCGCTCGGGTTACCGGCGTCAACGCTGACGAGGACGGTGGAGCGATTTAAAGATGCATTTCAAAAGTACGCTCGGGACACGGCGCGTGAGAGCGAGGAGTACGTCGATGCGATATCTGAAGTGTTTGAGTTTGGGCCGGTGTTTGGAGCACCGGTGGAGCGACCGAGTGGCGATCGAACGAGGGATCGCGCGCTCGAAGTTAAGTACGCGAGGGCGGGCGCGTTGAGCACGTGCATTCGGTTGGGCATCACTTCGTTGAAAACCAGTCAGATTGCGCAAGTTAAAGAGGCTGCTGACGCGCTGAAGAAGCTTGTATATAAGGATGGCAAATCGGTTGCGAAAAATTTTCTTTTGGACATGGATGACAATCAGCCCAACGTAAAGTCGGTCGATGGCGCGTTGGAGCTACTCGGACGAAATCGACCGAAATACTTTGGGTTGGAAGTGGCCATGAATGTACCCAAGTATTGCGATGCATACGTGTATAGCACGACGTCAAATGAGGTCGTGGCGTGGCAGCGAACGCTTGATTTGGATTTCGATAAATTGCGCACGGCGATGACAGCCAAAAGTGTCGATGAAACGCGCGGAACGTTCAAGTTTTTCAACATGTGCTTCGCGTGCGCGGCGCCGGCGTTATCAAAGCATGTGACACTGCACGTGTGCAAGGGATGTCGGTGTATGGCGTATTGTGGAGATGATTGCTACGAACGCGATTATTACAATGCTCATTCTCAAGAATGCAAGAGACAACACCTCGGGATCTCACGTGAGACGAACATTCAAGTATACCCCGCGAGACAGACACTAGGCACGCGTTTTCTCACAGAAATTTCAAAGCGTGCATCGGTAAAAGCAGCCTTAGCGTCCAGTAACAACATTCGCATACGACTCGTGGCGAATGGCGTGGACGGTACACCGGCACCGGTGGAATACGGTTGGCAATTCACTGTTCTTTAAAGTTTATATACAACTTGCTTGGACATACAACGTTTTCAATTTCGGCTAACGCTCGGTAATAAGACAACGCCATCACTGGGGATTTGTAAAACAACATTCCATGTCATCCTGTGCGAACGATTTCACCAATGATGGACGCCTCATGCGCGCGCATTCGAAGAGCTAAGTACTGATGCACAAAGTCATCCGTAGCGGCGCGCGAAGCCACGCCTGGAACGCGTCTCACATCCGCCAACATCTCCTCTGACGCCGCATTTGCCGCATCGCGACGAGATTCTAATTTAACTAACGTACTATCTAAGGTTTGTGACGACTTTTTCTCATCGTACTCGCGTTTGGTGGCTTCAAACGAGCGACGAGCTGCGTCGGCGTCGCTCGCCCGCGTCGCCGCGGCTCTCGCGCGCGTCGAGCGCAAATCCTCCATGAGACGCTCATTCACAGCGCACACGCGCGTAATGTCGTGACGTAGATCATTCACAAACGTCGCGCTATCGTTGACGTGCGCTGTACTCGCCACGTAACGCGCAAAGGCGTCGTCAGAGGTGAGCACTTCGACGAGCGTGGTGTCGTCGAGGGCGCCGAGCTCGGGAAAATCCACGGGCGCGCTAAATGCGCGCGTGATGGCCTCATCATTCACCATCACGCGCGCGGTATCGTTGACGTTGACGCGCGCGAACGCATCGCTCAAGGTTTCAGGCATGCGCGCGCGGCGGTTGACCGCCGCGAGTCGCCGAATGAAGCGCGGGCTTAACTTTAAACAATACTGCTTTTACAGGATGTGCTACATTATGTGCGCGCTAGGATTTAACTAGAGACTACTAGAACCAGTCACTGGCATGGCGATACCGCCGACGACAACGACGACGAACGTGCGAGCAGCGTTACTCTGTCGACGACAGCGCGCGGTACGCTTTGGAGAGTTTCTGAAACGCTTCCTTCGCCCCAGGGGCTTGGCACTTATCGGGATGTAAAATCTTCGCCAGCTCCATGTATGATTTCTTAATCCACTTCTTTTGCGAGCCAGGAGGAAGGTCTAAAATTGCCCAGTCGCTTCCCGCAAGCACCACGCGCTGCACCGCCCGACGTTCTATTTCCGCCGCCGAAAGTTGTTCAGCTTGCGGTGCTAACTTTTCCTCTCGTTCCTCAACCGCTTTACGCACGCCTCGGAAACCACTTAATAAATTACCCGCACGCTTCACGCGTTCAGCTTTATCTCGCGCGTCGGCATCCTTCTTTTCTTTTGCAGCTTTAGCTTCATCCACTTTGCGCTTTTGCGCCTCAATCGCCGCGCGTAGCTTTGCCTTTTCCGCCTCCACCGCCTTTAATTTCGCCTCGAGCGCGCTCTTGGGTTCAAAAGGCGTCGCTGTTGCGTTCAGCGACGCTTTCGTCGGCGCTTTTGATGCCGAGCCGTCGACGCTGCGCCTTGGGCGCTTCGTAGCGCTCGCCGTGGGTACGGTAGCCTTCGTTCCCGTTGACGGACTCAACGTGTCCACGCCGCGTTCCCACGTCGCCTTGCGCTTCGATGGCGCCGCTGCGGTCGCCACGTGTTTGGGTTTTGTGGCTTCTCTCATCGATGGCGCCGCGGTGGCGTCACCGCGCGTCCATGTCTTCGAAGGCATGAGAGGCGCGCACTGAGGTGGTCAAAACGCGAGAAACGCATCAAGATTCGTCATCCATGTTGATATTACAGCGTATCTCGCGCGCGATGTTTCAAATGTAATGTATGTACAGCATGTCATTGTTGTTTTGCGCTAGATTTCGACGCTTTATTAGTAGCCCGACTGATAATGTAATCGCCCCAAATTGTCTTTGGCCAAGAAGGCGCCGGGAAAGAAAATCGTCGGACGCGACGTGTCGTGTCCCAAATATGGCTTTCCATCGCCGGCTTCGGCCTCGAGCATAATGCGCTTCGCAGACTTTGGCTTGTTTTCATACACGCGCAACTTTTCGCAGAGATGCGCGAGAGGACGGTAGATTTCCATCTGCCCGCCGCCAAAGTCGCCACCCTTGTCGAGAAATCGAGAGACAGCCGCGCCTGGTTGGGAATTCATCTCGCCAACCGCACGGCCGATCGAGGCGTTGTTACACTTGTACCGGCGCTTGATGGCTGAGATTTCGGCGCGAACTTCTTTGGGGTTTAAGAAGACGCGCTCATCGATGTTCACCGACGAAAGGTCTGGAAGCGGCGGCTTTTGCGCCGGTCGCGCCGTCTTTGGCATGCCGCGCGGCGTCGGACCCACGGACGACTTCGAGGACGACGGCAACCCAGCCGTCGCTTGAGCACCATTACTATTCGGCTCACCCAAAGGCTGCGTCATGCTTGATGTTATCCCACTCGCCGCCACCGCTTGCCCGCGCTTCAACGTCGCCGTAATCGAATCCTTCCCGAGCTTCTTATCAACATAAAAGAAATACGCCGCACTCATGTACGTCCCATTACTCGTCGCGCTCCATTGATTCTTGTACTGCATAGTCATAAACTTCCCATACGAATTCGAATTCACCGCAATCACCTTCTGAAACGACGTCGCCGTCACGTTCCACTTTTCCAAAAACGTTCGAATCTTTGCTCGCAACGCTTTGGGCGCCACCGTCACGCCGTCATCGAGAAAATCGTCGTAGAAATCGTAGTACCCATCGGGACGGGTGATGTTCACCTTGCTCATCGCCGCGTCGTATCTCGTCGCCACTTTCGCCACCGCGAGCTCGAGCGCGCTCGCGTGTGACGACGCGCCCCGTGCGACGTCAATTTCAAAATCCATCAGCTGTCGCACGCCGCGCACGTACGTTGTATACATGTATAGCCTTACATGGTGCACAGTATGTAAGTCATCCATGTTTCATACTGTATACGCATATGAAAAGCCGGCGGTGCGGACGTGGTCGCGTGGTGGTGCTGCGAAAAGAAGGAGATGGGAACGCGACCGCCGGTGGAGCAATGTAGGATGTAAAAACAAAGTAGAGACGCTTTTGATTTATTAGAGACGCTTTTGATTCATCGCGCGCTAATCACGCGCTAGATACCCACGAGCGACGGAACCATAGAGCCGGCGAGTTCGAAATAGAGCCCTCCAACACCCATCTTGTTGCCGTCAGTTTCCAGCCAGCTTGGCATAGGCCCTACTGTAATAACTTTTGACGATTGTTTTCGATATATCGCTGAGATGTCCGCCCGCACAGGGTCCCCCGTGATGTCGTTGTGATCAGAAGCAGCGACGGAGTGGTCGCACGAAGAGTCGAGCGCCTTGACCTTTAACGCGCCAGCCTCGAGGAATACTTCGACACGAGCCATCTTCCAGCCAGATCCTACAAGAGCAGCGAGAACGTATTGCTTTCGCATGTTCGTGGGACCAGTATATCCGTGCCACCCGCTTGAGCCCGGGTCGAACGCTCGCGCGATTGAGAACATGCAGTTTCCGCCATTTTGGACTATCGAACACAACACGCCAGACGTGATGGTCAAACGACGAACATCCATGTCTGGTCCCCATGTCCCCGCCTGGAATAACGTTCTATCTCTATTAGCGCCCGTTGACCAGGCGCCTTCGAGGAAATGTGCCGCAGCTCTCTGCTCCGAGGTGCACGTTTGCTTGCGACAGTTGGGCTCTGACTGGATGCCAGTCGTCACCTTGTGATAAGTGGGCGCCGAGTCACCCACCTTGAGAGACCTGTAAAGAAGCGCTTTCAGGACATAATTTCGCATATCTGCGTTATCGGCATCTCCGTACAGAGTTGACAAGTCATACTGCATGGGATCACAAAAAACATTCGTGCAACCATCGACGATCACGTTGTTCACGCGCCAGTCAGCTTGGGCAACTGTCCGATATGGGTAGCCCTTAGTTGAACTGAGTGTGTGGCGCTTCTGTGAGATGAAGCGCATTCTCGCATGTCCGTTTTCGATATATATTTCGACCTTGGCCATCTTCAGATACATACGCCAGTAGTCAATTCCACCCACAATCCACCGCACTGCGGCTGGTGATTCAGTGAATGTAGTATCTTTTTGTAAACCCGATCTGAGAATTGGGTTGATACCAGTATCTTTGTCCTTCGAGTCACCGAGAAACATGACGGACGAAGGAATGATAAGACGGGCGTCCTGAGATTCGCCCAAATCCAATGATGCGTTGGGATCAGTTGCCATAGAAGAGAGTTCGCCGCTCACTGGTTTTGGTACCATGGAGTAATCCGTGTAGCCCGCCGGACACTCACGCAGGCACGAACCAAAGACGTACGAAATATCCAGAGGATTTTCCTCATGCGTCACCACTCGATTGAAGTACTTTCCGTACTTCTGTACGCAATCAAGGTTATCCGCGCGCGTAAGCGGCGCCTCCGTATCCGAGGTACCAATTTCGTAATATTGCTCATTCTCCACATTCCCGAGGGCGAAACCGAATTCCCAATCAAAGTCACGCGTTTCCAATGTCCACGCATATAGCCCATCCTCAATCATTTCCCGTTTCATCGGGATTCCATTCTCGTACTTGAAGAAATCACCAGCCTCGTAATTGTGTCGAACCACCCGAGCGCCTTCGCGTCCAAACGTCCAAAAATCACTTTCCGCCCCCTTCGCCTTGGTCTCATCATCCACACAGTGATCATACAGCGTCACTCGTCGCAACGGTCCGTTCGGTCCCGCACGCGCGGACTCCGCCGGTGTCGACGGCAGCAACTTCCCATGCACACCGTCCCAAGCGCCCAACCGATGCGAGCGTGCCGCCGCGACGAGACCGACCACCCCACACGCGCTCGCCCCGAGCGTCACCCACCGCACGTGATGCCATCGCGTGACGTCGTCCGTTGTCGGTCGCAGCAGCGGCGCGGCGTCGGTGGCGGTCATCCCGCGCGCGTCGTCGTGCGGTCGTCGACGGTGTGCGTCCCGAGGGTGTTTGTTATTTATGTGCGGCGAGCCTTTGCCGAGATCGGACAATCGGCGTCGGACAATCGGGCGCTCACCCTCACCTCTCGGTCGTCGTCACGACGACGCACGCGACGACACACCCACGCGCGCGCGTCCCACACGACGACGACGACGACGACGACGACGACGACGACGACGACGATGACGATGCTGGCTCCAATCACCGCCTCCACGACCGCCGGCGCCGCCACCGCGCGACGACGCGGCGCACGTACGATGCGCGCGCCGAAGATGGGCGTGACGATGACGACGACGACGACGACGACGACGATGACGTCGCACCGACGTCACGCCGCGACCGTCGTCGCGTCGTCGCGCGTGGTGCGCGTGCACGCGAACAACGATGGCGAGGAGGGCGAGGATGAGTACATGTTTGCGAACGAAAAGAGCGTGCAAGGGGCGCTGAATCGCGATAACCCCGAGCTCGAAGAAAAGTTTGCGGTGATCGGGCAAGGGGATTACCAGTGCCAGAGCTGCATGTACGAGTACAAGCCCAAGGTTGGGGATGACTTTTATCCCGTGAGCGCGGGCACGGCGTTTAAGGATTTACCCGGGGATTGGCAGTGTCCGACGTGTGGGGCACCGAAGGCGCAGTTTAAGTCACTCGGGAAGGCTGTGGCGGGGTTCGAAGTGAATCAAGGGTATGGATTAGGGACGAATTCAATGACGGAGGGTGAAAAGTCGAGGTTGATTTACGGCGGGTTGGCGTTGTTCTTCGCGTTGTTCTTGGGTGGGTATTTACTCGAATAGAGCGCGCGATTAATGTGAAGGGCGATTGATGTGATGATTGTGTACCATAGCGATTCGAGATTATTCTAATAACCATCATATGTGCGTAATCTCTCATTCGCGTGAGCTACCGACCACTGCGCGGCGAGGGAATATTTCTTTGACGCGTCGCGAGAATAATGATGTATGACTTTGTGTTTTGATTGTATTGACACAACGCGAGCAAATTGGCGCGGGCGTGGAGCTTTTTAGAATTCTTTTTTTTCACTTTTATGTTTTCACGGCATCCCGACGGCGTGTCGCGAAAGTTCCTACAAGCGCATGACTTGCACAGTGATGTCATCCGTGCTCCCCTTTTGCACCGCGCGTTCGACGAGTTCCTTGGCGAGCGCCGTGGGGTCGGCATCAGGACCAGCAGCGCTCAAGAACGCAGCGATTTCATCGTTGGTCCAGCCACCACCACCACCGCGTTCGGGGTTGTCGTACAAACCATCAGACGAAAGCATCACCCACGTATCCGCCGCCGTGATGGTTTCGATGTAGCAATCCGGTTCGGCGTTCAAGCCAAATCCACTACCGTAATCGGCATTCTTCTCCCCGAAGCCCTCGAAACGCCCGCTTTCCTTTAAGAACGAATCACCAAACGCACGCGAGAGCGCCAAAACGCCGCCGACACGCCACGAACCTTCCGTGAAAGTCACCATCGACTTTCTCAAGTTTGGATTCCCGCGGTCGATGCGCTTGCGTTCCGCCTCGTCATCCGGCACGTGATCCACCGAAAGCTGCACCGCCTTTCCATCACGAACAAGTAAAATACGCGCATCACCAACATTCGCCGTGCACAACTTCTTCACACCACCTTCCTCGAACACGCACGCGATAACCGCCGTGCTCCCGCACTTGGCCCCGCCGACGCCGCGTTCGCCAAACGCCGCGAAAAAACCTTCTGGCGGTTGAACCAACGTGTTATCCGCCTTCAAGCACGCCGTACGCAACGCTTCCAAACAAAAATCCGCCTGAGCCCATTCTTCGCGAATAATCGTTGATAAATTTGCCGTCAACCATTCGCTCACCGCGCTCCCGCCGTGACCGTCAAACACGCTCAAAATCACCTCAGGCTCACCCGCGCGCGCGTTGGTGTTCTCGTACACCCCGTATCGATCTTCATTCACCTTCCGAACCGTACCCTTCACCGACGCCGCACCCATTTTCATCGTCCCCGCCGTCGTCGTCGCCTGCGCGCGCGTCGACCGACGTCTCGACGCCTTTACGTTGTGTCCCAGCGACACCGATCGCGACACCGACATCATCGTCATCTTCATCGCGCGCTTTCACGCCTTCGCGTCGCTATGCGTCGATCCCGCGGCGAGCCGTCACGTGCGAGTAGTGCGAGACGGTGGTCGAGTCTAGGCGTCGCGTCGCGTCGTCGATCGTCGATCGTCGTCGTCGTCGTGTGCGGCGAGCGCGAGGTTGGCGGGGGCGAGGACGGGGGGTGACGTCATCCACATAAACCGCGCGTCGCGTGTGGCGCGCTATGTGAACGAAGAATCAATTGATTATGGTTGTTTCAAGCGGGCTAGGAAGAAATTAACTACTCGTGTATATGTGTAGGCGAGGCAATGCTTGCGTGTGTGCAAAGGTTGCGCGTGCGCCGGGTTCACATGGCGACGCCGGCTTCACGACAGCCGTCGGCGACGGCTTTCACGCGCCCGTGGTACAAGAATCCCCCACGATCGAACACGGCACGAGTGATACCTTGCTCGACACACATAGCACCGAGAAGCTTACCCACTTCTTGAGCGCTTTCGACCGTCTTGCTCTTCCACTCCTCCTTGCCGATGACATCCTTAACCTTTGGGCTCATCGTGCCGAGCGCGGCGATGGTTTTTTGGTTTTCATCGTCAATGACTTGCACGTACACGTGTTGGTTCGAGCGGTAGACCGAAATACGCGGTCGTTCGGGGGAACCAGAAACCTAATAGCACGTTCAAAGAACACATGGAATATCGTCAGTCACGCGTGCTTTACAACGACAATCTCCTTCGCGTCGCGCGTCACCCGCGCGCGCCGCGCGCGCGCTCGCGTCGACGCTCACCTTGGAACGAATCTTACGGTGACGCTGTTGGCGCTTGCTCTCCTTGGGCGTCAATTTCGCCGACGTCACCACAGATGCTGTCACACGCGAACATCAAACCATCATCGTCAGTACTCCATCGTCGTCAAACAACCGCGCGCGCGCGACTAATTAACTGAAAAACCCAAACTTTGGGGTTTTCCCGCGTATTGGGGTTTTCCAGCCCCCACGCGCGCGCGCGCGAATGGGGCCCCGCGCCCGCGCCCGCGCCCGCGCCAACGCCCCGTGCACCGCGCGCACGATGCGATATACATTCAAATCACACCATCCCTCACTCGCGCGCTGTGCGTCCTCGACGCGCGACGACGCGCGACGACGACACCCACGACGACGACGCGCATGCGCGCGCGCCCCCATCGCATGCGGCGTCGCATCACCCGCATCGCCCCCATCGTCCTCCTCCTCCTCCTCCTCTCGTTTGCGTGAACGCACGCAAACGCACGCGCGCACAAAAAAAACGTACCTCGTCTCGCCGTCGACGTCGTCTTCGTCGTCGTCATCGATGCGCCACCCATCGCGGCGCGCGCGCTCAAGCTCATCGTCGACATCGTCATCATCGTCGTCGTCGAGTGATGTTTTGTGCGGCGCCGAGTGCGGGTTTAGCGCGCGCGTTCCGCGCGATCGGGCGATCGCGATCGATGGACGGATGGGTGCGTGGTTAGGTGTAGTGTACCGTCGTTTTGGTCCATGATTGGTCAAAGGACGCCGTTAGGGTATAGGGAAGGTCTCAACCTCCAC
>Ga0181564_10002080_pt1 | contig 17705 bp, 17 predicted proteins | sample 011ome_24_FD_134512 | JGI IMG/M metagenome (GOLD analysis project Ga0181564, IMG submission 134512) | Coastal salt marsh microbial communities from the Groves Creek Marsh, Skidaway Island, Georgia - 011513CT metaG (megahit assembly) | ecosystem: Environmental > Aquatic > Marine > Intertidal...
TCTGTTCAAACACCTGTATCGAAATGTCGGATTTGATGATTGTTCATCCCACTCGGGCAGGAGAAAGTTTGCATCCTCTCTGGATGAGAAGAATGTCAGTATCGGAGTGATCAAGACTTTGCTTCGACACAGTCATATCAGTTCAACACAGCGGTATATTCAGGTTTCGAAGCATCGGTTGGAGAATAGCGTGAACCTGCTGAATTACTGACAGTTGCCATGGCATATTTTGGTGCATATTTGTAAATAGTCGCTATACCCCAATAATTTTCAGATATTTAGTGTTGCACAATTTTGGTGCGATTATGTTAAGATTTTAGGAGACTCAAAAAATCTAGTCGACAAGTAAATCTCAATTTAAAAGGTGATTTATGGTTCTTCGAGAAGGGAATAAAAGAATAACTCTTAGTAATGACGAACTTTTTGCATTAAGAGATATTTCACTTAGCATCACTCCGCTTCCCAAATTAAAGAGGAGTTACATTTTAATTTCATACTTGATTTGTGCTCACGCATTATTGCTTGGTTGCGTTGCTATTGTCTCTCCTGAATGGTTCATAGAGAACCTTATTTCCCCATCAATAGAAGAAACTGAATTTCTTCTGATAAACACGCAAATCCGTGGTATGTTCATATTTTTAATTGTACCGCTTTGGTTGAAAAACATGCTAAACGCAAAGTGGTCAACAAGAATTATCAACGTAGCTATCGTGTGGGTAATTCTAATGTCCGCACTAGATTTCTTGAAAGTTTTTTATTTAAAGATATTTGACGCAACACCCTCCACTGCTCTTTTCACAGTTTGGCGACCAATATTAGTCGCTACCATGTTATTTATGAGAGCAAAAATGAATGATTACTTTAGGGCATTAGATCTGCATAAATTAGATCAATAAATTGTCAACTGTAGTTGTCATTTAGGTAGAAGTAAGTTCGCATCCTCACTGGATGAGAAGAATGTCAGTATAGGCGTCATCAAATCCCTGCTTCGATACAGTCATATCAGTTCAACACAACGGTATATCCAGTTGTCTAAACATCGGTTGGAGAACAGTGTAAATCTGCTTAGTTACTGACTATTGCCGAGGCACATTTCATGGCACATTTGCAGATCGCCTCTATAACCTATTGATATTATTGGACTTATAAAGACCCTGATTATTGAAAATCCCCGTGTCGGTGGTTCGATTCCGCCCCTGGGCACCATTCTTTGACTCCAACTTAGATTCACAATGCTCAATGGCAGCGCTTCGCACTGCAAAATACCGGTGTTATTCGGCAACGGCCAGCAGGCTTCGCAAAGCTTATTTCTGATACGGGTGATCAAGCGAAACGCACCAGGGTAAACGGTTCGAATCCGCCCCTGGACACCATTTATCCTAGAAAGAAAACCTGACTCCCGCAGTGAGCCCCGCAAAACAAAGCCGAGAGCTTGCATACAGCCGGGATGTCGTCAGCGCTGCTGACCAGCCCCAGCACACTCGGACCAATCAGGATACCGGCCGTGACAAAGGCCAGGACGGCGCCGATGCGGGAGACTTTGCCAAACAGGGCGCCGATGGCAGCAGCCAGCAGCAACAGGGTAATCTCGGTAAGCAGTGTCATGGCAGTTCACCTGGGAAAAACTTGCTTGCAATGGAAACGCCTGAATCAATCAGGCATGAACGTGTTATCACATCTCCTGCAAAGTGCAGGGACATGTCGGGGCCGGAGCACACGCTTGGCGGTAAGCGCTATTCAGAGAGCAGCGGGTCGCCGACGAAAACTTTCCCGCACCTAGATCAGTGGCGGTTCTTCCTGGGTTGCGCTGTCACCGATTGGATCCAGCTTTTCCTGAAACTCCTCGATCTGCGCCCTGGCTCCTTTCAGGCGGGCCACCTTGGCGATATGAAACAGCGCCTCGCCTTCATTCACCAGCGGCAGGTTGGTCTTGCCGATCACAACACCATCAAAGGGTGCCAGGGCCTCCTGCTCCTGCTGGCCGAAAGGGTCCGCCACCACACCCAGCACTTCGTTCCTGGATACGATGGAACCCAGCGGCTTGATCAGGCGCACGATCCCGCTTTGCGGTGCGCGTATCCACTGGCTCTTCTTGGCGATCAGCGATACCGGCTGTTTACGAGCTTTTTTTCCCGCTGGCAGCATGCCCAGTTCGCGCATAACGGACAGCACACCACGCACCCCGGCACGTATGGCAAATTCATTGAAACGCAGGGCTTCGCCGGCTTCATAGACGATGATGTTGATGCCCCTTTCCTCCACGGCCTTGCGCAGCGAGCCCTCGATGATGCTGGTGCCCAGAATAAGCGGCGAGGCAAATGCCGCCGCCATGCGCTTGGTTTCCTTGTCATCCAGCACGGCGCGGACATGCGGAAAGTTTTCCCGGTGAATCGCCGCAGTATGAATGTCGATACCATGGGTGCACTGAGCAATGACATCGTTCAGGAACAGGTCGGCTATGCGCGCCGCCAGTGAGCCGGAGTCCGAGCCTGGAAACGAGCGGTTGAGATCACGCCGGTCCGGCAGGTAGCGGGACTGGTTGATGAACCCGAAAATGTTCACCACGGGCACGGCTATCAAAGTCCCGTTGAGACGGTTGAGCGACTTCTGGTTGATGATGCGGCGGATGATTTCCACACCGTTGATTTCATCCCCGTGAATGGCCGCCGACAGGAACAGGCACGGCCCCGGCTTACGGCCATGAATCACCTGGATAGGCATTTCCAGTTGTGTATGGGTGTAAAGGCTGGGAACCGGCAGCTCCAGGGTCTTGCGGGTGCCCGGGAGGATGTCTTCACCACACAGGGTAAAGGGTTTCACGCTCATGGAATGTTTCCGTTGCGGCTGTCAGAGTATGGTGATGGCCCACATGCTGCCATGTGCCGTGCCAGTCACATTGTAGGGCTTTCGCGCAACCAACACTATGTTTGAGCCCAAGGAGACTGCCAACATGCGGATTCGCGCAGCCCCGGAAATAGTCCGGTACGACATTACCCCTTCCTGCATGGCTTGCTCTTGTTGCGCTGTCTGGCTAACCTGCGCAAAAACCAACAAGAATCCTACCCATGCAACAGGTCCCGCTTTTTATCAACGGCAAGTCCGTGACTTCCGTTTCCACGCAACAACTCCATGTTTTTAACCCGGCTGACAACACGGTCATTGCCCAGGTACCGAATGCGACTGCCGATGAAGTAAACCAGGCCGTTGCAGTGGCTGCCGCAGCGTTTAAACAATGGCGCCAGGTACCGGTGGTGGAACGTGCGCGCGTCATGATGGCCTACCAGGCCCTGCTGAAGTCACACCAGGACGAGATAGCCGAACTGCTGAGCCTGGACACCGGCAAGGTCATCGCCGATGCCAAGGGTGAACTCTGGCGCGGCATCGAAGTGGTTGAGCAGGCCATGAACATGCCGTCGCTGATCATGGGTGAAACCCTGGAGAATGTGGCCCGCGGCATTGATACATCGAATTACCTGCAGCCGGTCGGCGTCTGCGCCGGTATCACGCCGTTCAACTTTCCCGCCATGATTCCGTTGTGGATGTTTCCCCTGGCCATTGCGGCGGGCAATACCTTCGTGCTGAAGCCGTCCGAGCAGGATCCGTTGACACCGATGCGCCTGGCCGAGCTGTTCACCGAGGCCGGTGCGCCTGACGGGGTGCTCAATGTCGTGCATGGCAGCAAGGACCAGGTGGAACAAGTGCTGACGCATGCCGATGTGAAAGCCGTGTCCTTTGTCGGTTCGGTCCCTGTCGGACAGCATGTCTATCGCACCGCCACGGCCAACATGAAGCGCGCGCAATGCCTGGCCGGTGCCAAGAACCACCTGGTGGTGATGCCCGACGCTAACAAGAATCAGGCCATCAACAATTTGATCGGCGCCGGCATGGGCGCCGCCGGCCAACGCTGCATGGCGATTTCTGTCGCTGTGTTTGTCGGCAGTGCCCGAGACTGGATTGCCGATCTGGAACGGGCCATGTCTAAAGTTCGCCCGGGGCTGTGGAACGACCCCGATGCCGGTTTCGGTCCGGTCATCAGTGCGCCGGCGAAAGCACGTATTGTGCAGTTCATCGAACAAGGTAAAACAGAAGGCGCTACCTGCCTGCTGGATGGCTCAGCCTTCACGCTGGCCGGGCATGAACAGGGTAACTGGCTGGGCCCAACGCTGTTTACCGACGTCACGCCTGACATGAGCATTTATCGCGAGGAAATTTTTGGCCCCGTCTTGTGCTGTGTGTGTGTCGACACGCTCGAGGAAGCCATCACCCTCATTAACAACAATCCCTTCGGCAACGGCACGTCGATTTTCACCGCCAGTGGTGCGGCGGCACGCCAGTTTCGCCATGAGGTGGAAGTGGGCCAGGTCGGTATCAACGTACCGATTCCGGTGCCCCTGCCCTTCTTTTCCTTTACCGGCTGGAAGCAGTCCTTCTATGGCGACCTGCATGCCTATGGCAAGGAAGCGGTACGTTTCTACACGCAGGCTAAGACTGTGACCACGCGCTGGTTCGATGATGAGGGCACGACCGGCCCGAACATGACGATAAAACTGCAGGATTGATTGCGCACAAGAGAGGATAAAAAGCCGTCTTTTTTAATAAAAGGAGCAAGACATGGATTTGGGGATTCGCGGCAGAAAAGCCATCGTCAACGGCGGCAGTGCCGGCATGGGCAGAAGCAGTGTCCTGGCCCTGGCCCGGGAAGGCGTTGAGGTCTATGTTTCTGCCCGAGGCGAGGAACGGCTGGTCAAGGCCTGTGAAGACATCAGCCGGGAAACCGGCAGCACTGTCGCGCCCATCGTGGCCGACCACAGCACCGATGCCGGCCGTGAGAAAATTCTCGCCGTCTGCCCCGATCCCGACATCCTGGTCGGCACCTGCGCCCCGCCACCGTTCACGCCGGATTACCGCAACATCAGCGAGGACGACTGGCGCTCTGCCATCGATATTTCGCTGCTCAGCCCCATTGGTTTCATGAAAGCCGTGCTGGATGGCATGGTGGCAAGACGCTGGGGCCGCATCGTCAACATCGCCACCGTGGCGGCAAAGTTCCCGGGCGAGATTCGCGTGTTATCCGGGGCAACACGCGCCGCCCTGGCCAATTACACGGTGGCGGTATCCAAGGTCGTGGCAAAGCATAATGTCGTCATCAACAACATCCTGCCGGGCATGCATCACACGCCGACCGTCGATGTCATGTTTGCCAAACGCGCCGAAGCGGAAGGGATTACCTTCGAGGAAGTGATCGCGAACTTTTCCAAAGAGTGGCGTATTGCCAGTAACCGTTTTGGCAACGCCGATGATGTCGGCGCCTTTGTGGCCCTGTTCTGCAGTGAGCACGCCAACTACATCACAGGTCAGAGCCTGGTGATAGACGGCGGCGCAACTACCGCCACCTTCTGAAGCAGGCGGCTAATATGGTGCCGGGTTTTCCAGCGGTGCCGTACGATTCGCATATTCCTCGTTAAAGATCGTGCGTTTCACGAACAGCCAGCGGCCATCAACCTTGCGCAGCTGGCTTTCATAATGCCCGTACGCTTCGCTGTACCCTTTCCTGTCCGCATTGCGGTTGTTCATGATGAACCAGTAGGCATGACTGACCGCGGTGTCACCCTCCACCGTCACGGCGATGTTGGTAATGAAGTGGCGCTTGCGGGCCGGACGTAGCGGGGCATCCTGGGCTTCCTCGGCAGCAAAGCCGGCGGCCATAGTACGGATTTCCTCGGCAATCTCTGCCCGGCCTGAAGCTACACCACCGGCCCAGTCCAGTACGCCGTCCTCGGTGAAGGTGCTGGCATAGCCTTCGGGATCGAGCCAGTTCAGGGCATACATGTAGCGCGCTTCCAAGTCCTCGATCATGGAACGGTCCATGGCGTAGTTGCTGTCATAGTGGGTGCTTTGCGCCCAGGCGGCAGTGCCTGCCAGGCCCAGCAGCACAGCACTGGTGACTGCCATGATGTGCCGGATGATGCCTGCCGGGTGATTGCGATAGATCATGGGTATCCCCTCTTTTTCCTTTATATAGTGCATATAGTGCGCAGAGTGCGTTTGTTCTTATTGTGTCAGTCTGCCGGTCCAGGCCAGCTTGTGCCACCTTATATAGCACACCCGACCGGTTTGTCATACGGCAGTGCCATGATAGGCTTTCGCCGCACGCTCAATAACAAGAATAAAGACTACAGGGGATGCCATGGCAGTCAATTTCAATCATAGCGGCGGATTCTTTGCGCCCATGCGTTTCGAGGCGCAGGTCGAGGACTGCGAGGTCGAGGGCGAGATCCCGGCCGACATTCGCGGCACCTTTTACCGCAGCGCTGCAGACCGCCGTTTCCCGCCGCTGTACGACAACGACACCCCCTACAATTCAGACGGTGCCGTGGACATGTTCCGCATCTACGACGGCAACGTCGATTTCCGTTCCCGCTATGTGCGCACGCCGCGCTATGAGGCCGAGCGAAAAGCCCACAAGGCCCTGTTCGGCCTGTACCGGAATCCGCTGACCTCCGATCCCAGCGTGCGCGATGTCAGTCACAACACCGCCAACACCACGCCGATCATTCACGGCGGCCGCCTGTTCTGCATGAAAGAGGAAAGTCCGCCCACGGCCATGGACCCGCATACGCTGGAGACCATTGGTGAGTGGGATTTTGACGGCACCATGACCGCCACCAGTTTCACCGCGCATCCGAAGCAGGATCCGGTGACGGGCGAAATGATTGCCTTTTCCTATGAGGCCAAAGGGCTGTGTTCCGATGACATGGCCGTGTGCATTTTTGACAGGACCGGCAAGCTGACGAAAGAAATATGGTTCAAGGCACCGATCGTGTCGATGATGCACGACATGGCCATCACCGATAAACACATCATCCTGCCAACCACCGGCATGGTGACATCAAAAGAACGCATCGAGCGCGGTGAACTGCATTGGGCCTATGAGGAGGACGCCCCCACGTATGTCGCCATCATCCCCCGCGATGGCGAGGCGAAAGACATTCGCTGGTTCCGGGGATCACCCGACCAGCACATGCTGGTGCACACCACCAACGCACACACTGAAGGCAACAAGGTCATTCTGGATGCGCCGGTGGCCGGTGGCAATTTCCACCCCTACTTCCCAAAGGTCGATGGCACCTTCAGCGACCCGGCCGATTATGTCCCCACGCTGCGCCGATGGACCTTTGACCTGGACAGCCAGGCAGACGGCTGGGAAGAGGAAATCCTGTTTGACGGCATCAAGACCACCACCTTCGTGCGCATCGATGACCGCTTTCTCACCAAACCTTTTCGATACAGTTTCATGCTGATGAACGACCCGTCACTGCCGGTGGCCGAAGCCTTTGCCGATACGCTGGCGGTCCGAGTATCGAATGCCATCTACCGTTTTGACCACGATACGGGCGCTATCGAGAAATTCCATGCCGGCGATGCCCATGGCATGTCCGAGCCGCAGTTCATTCCACGCTCGGCGGATGCCCCGGAAGGCGACGGCTACATCATTGCCGCTGTGAACAACTTCCGTGAAATGAAATCCGAAGTGGTGATTGTCGATGCCATGGATTTTGCCGCAGGGGCAGTCGCCCGCATCAAGCTGCCGTTTCGCCTGCACATGCAGGTGCATGGTTACTGGGCCTCAGCGGAGCATCTGCCTTTTTAAAGCTGGCAGAACTCAGATCGACAGTAACTGCCCGTGATCGGGAATGCGGCTGTCCACCCCCAGCATCTGGGCGCCGGCCCATAGCGCATGGGGGGTACTGGTGACTGCCGGGATGCCGGTACGGGATTCCACCGGTGCCAGGATTTCCAGGGTCGGCAGGCCGCCACAGGAAATCAGCATGGCATCGGCATCAGCCGACTTGTCCGCCACGTCACTGCAGAAACCGATCAGTTGCTGCGGTGTCACGCTGTTGAGATCGGTCAGCGCCTCGATATCCAGACCCTGAATCACATCGACCTCGAAACCGTGCTCTGTCAGGAAACTGCCCAGGCGGCGGTTCACTTCATCGTTATAGGCTGTTGCTGCCACCAGCCGGGAGCCATTGACCGCCCGCAGCCCCTCAATGACAGCTGTGCTCATGGTCATGCATGGCAGGCCGGTGGCCCGCACCAGGCTTTCCGTCAGTTGCACGTTGAAGGCCTGCCCCTTGTAGAAACTCAGGGATGTTCCCATTAACAGAATCCCCTGCGCGCCACGCTGCGCCAGCAGTTCCGCCTTGGGTGCGATACGGTCCAGCACCGCGTCATAACCGTCCGGGGTCATGGCTTCCAGGCCCAGGGACTCGATCAGGTATTCCATGGTGTCGTTGTACATGCCACCCGCTTCGCCCGGCAAAGTGCCGTTGGCCGGGGGAATCAGCAACCCCAGTTTGGCCCGATCAGCACCCGCAGCGAACAGGGGTGCTGGCAGACAGGACGCGGTGGCCAGTCCGCCCATGAGCCCGAGCAGGTCACGGCGCTGGTGATTAAGGCGTCTGGATGAAGTCATGTTCTCTCCCCTGCGAGCAGCATGATGCTGGTTGTGACTACTGAAAATAAACTACCGGAACCACGCTGGCAATTCATTCGAAACTGAAAATATCGGCTTCTTCCTGCCCCGACATGACCTGTTCGTGGTACTGCTCCCAGTTCTGCGCCCAGGGTCGTCCGTAGATGTCAGGGATCTGGTACTGGATGACATCGCCCGGTGAAACCGGTGTGGCAAAACCATCAATGTTGAAAATGGTAGGAATGCATTCGATGAACACGTAGGGATCGCTGTTGACCAGGTCGGCCTGTTTTTCCAGGTTGCGCACCACGCGTATGGGTTCGAGCAGGGCCTCGGGGTCATAGAAGATGGCTTCCTGGTTGATGCCGTAAAGCGTGCCGTTCTCGTCACGATTCGGGGTGTAAATCTCGATCGCCTGCAGCTTGCTGGAAAACTCCAGGCCGCCATGCACTTTCCAGCCCTGAATATTCGAGGTCCAGGTAATCAGCACCTCGCCGTCCCAGAAACCGATGGTTTCACCGTACCAGCGCGGCACATCGGCTCCCAGGCGCGGCACTACGCCATCCATATTGAACGTGCGGCCAATATGAATATTGGTGATGAAGTTGTCGGCATCCCCCGCCAGGAACTGCACCAGGTTCGGTGTCACCAGTACCTGGTGCGGCTGGTTGGTGACGCCGTGATAATGCCAGCGTCGCATGAAGCCTTCGGGCCAGCAGAACTGGGCAGGCCACTGAGCCGCGTTGGTGTTGCCATGGTGATAAGCCTCCTGCACGAACCGGGTTTTGTACTCTTCGGTCAGCAGCGATAGCACCGTTGGGACCTGGCTCCAGAACAGCTCCGCCAGCCAGTTCTGGCCCCGGGGCCAGACGTAACGACCGTTCCAGTCGTCGGGCACGGTCGCATAGGTATGTCTGGTGGGCCCGCCCCGGGCAGTGGTTTCTGCCAGCAGGGCCTCGTAATGCGTCTGCGCACTGGCAAAGCCGTACGGGCTGACCATGGCCGCGCGCGGATAATCGCGGTCGCAGTAGCCCCAGGCCGCCGTCACCGGCGGATTGTCCCCGATCAGGCCGGTGGACCACTGCGCCTGAATGGCTTCGGAGGAGTTGCAGCGGAAGTAGCGCGGATCATCCCAGTATTCACGGTCGGCATAAAAATCCCCGGAGGTGAACAGGTCGACGGGCAGCGGTTCGATGCCTTCCGGCACGGCACCGTTTTGCGCTGATGCATACACCGAGCCCGTCCCGGCCCCGTCGCGGCCCACATCACCACCCCGGAACGGCCCTACCATCCAGTACTGTTGCGGATAATCATTAAAGGTCGCTGGCGGGTAATTTTCCAGGTCAGCGGCTGGTGTCTGCCGTTGCCCCGGAATAGCCGAATCCAAGGGCGCTCCCCGGCCCACACTGACAAAACCGATGTCGGCCGTTTGCTGCGCCCAACCGGCCGGAGCGGTCATCAGGACACAAGCGGCCAGGCACAACCCGGCATGAAATGCCCTGCATCTGGTTTCTGAACCCATCCCGTATTCCCCTCTCAGCCCGGTGAAATTGCGCTGTTGGCCAGCGTCTCGTGACTTTCGAGTATAAGGACAAGCGCGGGCCTATACCATCCATGGCCGATCTGTGGTTAGAATCGCAGTTCGCACAACACAAAGCCAATAACACTAGGGGATAGCCAGCTCATGAAAAAATTCGCGATAACACTACTGATATTTCTCGGCTATAGCTGTGCCGCCACAGCCCAGGACAGCGGCAGGCTGATCAATGCTGCAAAGGATGCACTGGGGGATGTCGATGCCGTGATGTTGTCCGGCTCGGCACAGAACGTGTCATTCCAGCAGTGCGGTGCCAATGCCACAGCCATGATCTGCCACGGCACCCACGACCCCATGCGGCCGATCATGGAGTACGAGCGCGTCATCGATCTAGAAGCACCGGCCATGCGCCATGCCGGCAACACTCGCAACATCGGTCCCGGCGGATCCACCACGGTGAGCTCCGGCACTTTCTTCCAGCAGGTCACTGCCGAGCAGGCCAGCCTGTCCTCGGCCTGGGGCGACTCCCTGGCCTACTACCTTACGCCGTGGGGTTTCCTGGATGGCGCGGAAAAACAGGGTGTCACCACCAATCGCCGTTCGCTGCATGGTGAAAGCTATACCGTGCTGAGCTGGAGCCCTGACGTGAAGGCTCCTTCCGGAGCCAGCTATGTCATCAATGGCTACGTCAATGACGACAACCTGATCGAGTACGTGGAAACCTGGCTGGGTGAAAACATCATGGGTGACATGCACATCATGGCCTCCTATCAGGGCTGGCGCGACTTCGGCGGCTTCATGGCCCCGACCCTGATCGAGGAGCACCGCGGTGGCTGGCCGTTCTTCCAGGTCTCTGTGACCCACGCCCGCGCCAACATGAACAATGTCGCGGCACTGTTGCCGGCACCGGCCAGCAACGGTGGTGGCTTTGGCGGCGGTGGCGGTGGTCCGGTCAATGTCATCGTGGAAGACCTGGGTAACGACCTGTACCGGCTGTCCACTGGCGGTGGCGGCAGCTACGACTCCCTGGTTTACGAATTTGATGACCACATCATGATGTTCGAGGCCGGCGCCAACCATGCCGCTATTGCCGCCTACATCGAAGAGGCCAAGCGTCTCATGCCCGGCAAGCCCATTCGCTATGTCTTCAACACGCACCCCCATGCCGACCACACTGCCGGCCTGCCAGTGGTTGTGGCTGAAGGTGCAACCGTCATTACCCATAACAACAATGTCGAATTTTTCGAACGCGCCCTGAACACACCGCGCACCCTGCTGGACGATGCCCTGGCGCAGAACCCGCATCAGGTCTGGGTGGAAGGTGTCGGCACCAGAGCGGTGTACACCGATGGCGAACACCGGGTCGAGCTGTACCACATTTACCCGGCGCCGCATTCCAACGGCCTGATGGTGGCATTCTTCCCACAGGAGCGCGTGCTGTTCCAGGGTGACTTCTCCCTGCCTGCGCCGGGCCAGCCGGGCAACGACCACGTGCAGGCCCTGGTGCCAGCATTGATTGAACTGGGCGTAACTGAGTTTGACCGTTACATCAACGTCCACTCCAGCGCCGAACCGCAGACCAAGGACGAGCTCTGGGCTGCCACCGGTCGGTAAGATATTTCGGATCCATCAGGGTAAAAGAAAGGCAGGTTAATCCCTGCCTTTTCTTTTGCGTGGAGATTAACCGGATTCAGGGATGGATCATTTGATGCCCGATCACACCCAGCTGGAATCCCAGTAAGACCCCGATAGCCGGCCACCAGTGATTTTCCAGTTTCGCCTGGGGCAATATCGGTAAAGGTGATGTAGAGCATGCCGCCCGAGGCAAAGAGCATGACTGCCGACACCGAATCCGGGTAGCTGGCCAGCCAGTAGTAACCGGCGATGCCGCAGACCGGACCGAGCATGGGCAAGGCGAGAAACAGGCTGATCATCCTGGTGTTGCTGATCGCCAGAGTGTTCTGGATATCCCGTGAGTAATTGAAACCTTCAGGCAGGTTCTGCAACGCCATGAGGCCTGCCAGCAGAAAAGCCGACGCCTGCCGAATGCCAGGGCCGCGCCCAGCGCCAGCGCATCCAGAATGAAGTCTGACAGCATCGCCACCAGCTGGGCCATGGAAGACCGGTAACGGCTCAGCAACCAGTCCAGTGCCATGAAGCGGATGCCGCCGGCCAGGAACCAGAATGAAATGGCGAACACACCCACATTGCGCGCCACTGCCGGCAACAGCACGCCGCCACCAAAGGCCATGACACTGTGGCGGAACTCGGTTTCCAGCCAGTCACTGCAAATGTCGGGGCAAAGGACAGGGCTGCCCTGACGGGCATGGCCAGGCCAGCCAGCATGGTGAGCAGGAGAATCTCGGTCAGTTCACTCATTGTTTCCGGACCAGATCATCAATTGAAGCCAACAGTTCGAGGACAGTTTACTTAATACCAACCCTACAAAGAGTGAGCGGCACACGCGTTGGTGAATTAAGTAAACTGTCCCCGATCTTTTAATCTTCCTTGTTGCGGTTGTCCGGCAACAGTTTCTTCTTCGGATCTTCCAGGCCACCAAAGGCGTTGAACAGGTCCTGGAAAAAGGCACTCAGCTCCAGGGTCATTAGGGCAAACTCCTGGTCGAATTTCTGCGCCGGTGTTTCGGCATCCATGCCATCGGACTCTTCTTTCATGTTCTCGAACTTCAGGCGCTTGATGCTCAGGTCTTCCATGATGTTGCAGCTCAGGTGGCCTTTCCACACCACGCCCAGGTGGCGGGCCTGCTTGCCGGCCTCCAGGTGAGCCTGGATTTCCTCGCCATCGAGTTCCTGGCCTTTCAGGCGCACCACGTTGCTGGCATCACGGGCACTGACCAGTTCGCAATCATCATTGATCTGGAAACCTTCGGCGGCATGACCTTCCTTGAGCCACCGTGTCATGACGGCGGAAGGTGCCGACTTCGGGTCCGGCAGCGCCACCGGGAAAGAGCCCAGCGTGTCACGCAGCAAGTTCAAAAACTCCTCCGCCTTGGGGGCACTAGGGGTATCCACCACCAGCAGATTGTCCCTTCGTGAGATATAGGCATAGACCCGGGTGGAACGGGTAAAGGCGCGCGGCAGCAGGGAGGCATAGACATCATCTTGGATTTCCCGCTTTTCCTTGCGATAGACCTTACGCGCCTGGCGCTCCTGGATTTCGGCTACCTTCTCAGCCGTAGCTTCCCGCACGACGGCCGCCGGCAGCAGTTTGTCCTGGCGCTTGGCGCACAGCATAATGTAATCCCCGACCACATGGGACAGCGACTCATCACCGGTCTCGCCGTCTTCCCCTTCCGCAGGTTCCGGGGCGGCATCTCCCAGCGGGTTCACCCAGCCGAGTTTGCTCTTGTCGTAGCTGGCACAGGGGGTGAACAGGTTTTCGCCAAGCTGGGCTTCGAGCTCTTCCTGGGTCAGGTCAAAAGGCTGGGCGAGACAGTAGAGACGAAGATTTTTGAACCACATACAACAAATATCCTGGATGAAAGAGACACGAGCGAGGGGTGTTGATTATGCAGAAATTCGGTCACTTGTAAAAAGGCTTATCCGTATGGGTCCCGGCTCTATAAATTGCTTGTGAAGCATCAGGCTTTACCCTAATATCGCGCGCCATTTTCACCACCGGCTGGTAACCAAGGAAAAGAAAAACATGAAATTTCTGTTTGTGTCGTATGACGGTCTGATCGGCGACCTCGCCTGGAACGTGCTCAAGGAAGGCCACGAGGTCAAGTACGCCGTCTCCAACCCGGCCAAACCAGCTGCAGATACGCCCGCCTGAAACCCAGTCACTAACCAACAGCGACTAATGGGTTGCAGTGATCAGTAATGCTCCGATTATGACTGGAACATACGGAAAGGTAGTTTTCCGCATCCCGCATCCCGCATTCCAGCCATAACCATAACCATGACCATGACCATGTAAGATAACAGGATAAATAATAAAAAAAGGAGGTCAGCCTTCCCGACAATCTTTACGACTATCTTTCCGACTATCCAGGTCAGCTGACTTGATCATTTTGACACGGCCGGCATACACCGGCCGGATTCGCCAATAGCGCTTGTTTGCGCTTTTGTTGTTTAGAGTGTTCTGCAAGTTCACCGTAATTCCGATGGCATGATCCCTGAAGATCCGGATTCCGGTTGCAGTAACTTCCCCTTTTTATTGCCTTGGATTGCCTTAGATTTCCTCTCTTACTTTCAGCCGTTCCTGGGTTGTTTTTATATTGACTGAAAGCTTCCCGCCTTTTGCCGTACCGCTTATCACGATGCAGCTGTTTACTTTGGCGCAATACAAAACCCAGGAAGGTGCAAAGTCGCTTTTGTGTTTTATGTTGGTGCGATTAACGCTTCTGGATCAGCATTTTTCTTAATGCCTTCAACCGCTTTTCAGCGACGCGCACATATTTTTTGCTTTTTTCAGTATGCTAGGACAGCTGTATTGAGAGTAATCCAGTCCCTGAAAACCATCAACACCCTGTTTTGCATTCCTTGGGGAAAACCGGAAAGATGATGAAAACCGTATCTTGCGTTTTGACTTTGCCATGGCATAGGAGCCTAATAGAGGCACTGCCGTGACTTCTGCGGTGGCAACCACCACGGAGTGCAGCATGACAATTTCCTTTCGCCTTCCCGGTAAACCCGCTCTGTGTCTGTCAGCCTTACTGGCCACACCTGGCGCCATGGCCGGCCCGCAATGGGTTCCTGTTGCCGAACTCCTGCTGGGCAGCATGGGCAATTCCGATGCCCACCAGATGGCCGAAGTGATGAATCGCTGTACCGCACTCAACATGACCCTATCCGGCCTGACCGCGACCGAATCCCCGGAAGTCTCGAAGGGCTACGAGAACCAGGCCCTGCAACTGATCCAGAACGGTATCATGATCGAGATGAACTCGGAGATGCTGCGCACCGGAATCGAACCTGACCTGGATGCCCTGTCAGACAACGCCGTGAACGCGGTAAAAGGAATGCTGGGGGTTTACAACCAGTGGCTGGAAGACAATTACAACGAGGCCGGGTCGTACTTCAACAACGATTTCGAAATTGAAATGAAAGGCTGTGAACTAGCCACCAAGTTCGTCATGCAAATGGCGGCCCGCTAGTCTGACCCAGTTCCTGAAAAGCTAGCTGGCCTGCTTCATGATTTTCAGGCCACGCCTGTGCCATTGCGGTACGACACGCCGCTTCCAGGTGGCAATATCCGTTTTTCCCCGATATAAAATGCCCGGTAAGCCGTAACAGGGTCTCCTAGCACCTTGTATTGGTCAGGCATGGCCTGGGCAAACCGGGTGAGGCCACGACTGGGTAACCGGGTGTACTCGATTTCCCGCAGCACGTTGATGCAGGCATGATCACGCTCACGTTCGTGCCGTCACCTGAACTCCGTGTTCAGGGCATAGGCGAGCTGCACCAGCCAGCAAAAATTGTCGGCGGACTTTTCAACCCATTTCACGCAGGGAGGATTCATGTGCGTTGAACGGCACGGGGTTTCAAAGCCGCGCTTTTTCAGAGCGGTACACAGGATCTGCGTACTTTTCAGGATCATCTTGCCCACGTGCTGATCGCAGTGATTCCGGGCACAGGTCTCAATGTCTTTGTCGAGGATAAAAACGTTTAAAATGTTGTTACGCTAGTGTACGGCACACGGATTTTACGCCATCCAGCAATTAGCAGAATTCGTGAAACGGTTCACACAGAATCGGCCTGAAAGCCGGAATTGCCCGATAAAAACAGAGGTTATGGCGCAGGTAAAAAGCCCGGCAGAGGCTTAAATGGACTGCCAGTCGTAGGTGCGATCGCCGATGGCAAAGAAGAAGGGATTCAGAATATCTTCCTTCTTGTTGTAGCGGTAAATGTTGAAATCGGTGTCGGTGAGGATGCCGCCGGCAGCTTCCAGCACGGCCTGGGCAGCGGCCGTATCCCACTCCGAGGTCAATGCCAGGCGCGGGTAGATATCAGCAAGACCTTCGGCCACCAGGCAGATTTTCAGTGAGCTGCCCATGCTGACGAGTTTCATTTGCGGAAACTTCACCGCCGCACGTTCAAGCCAGTTCTCCAGTTCCTCACCCTTGTGGCTGCGACTGGCCACCACAGCAATGGTGTGCTGGTTGTCCTCGATCTTCGCCGTCTGGATACTTTCCCGCTTGCCGTCCTGTTCCTTGAACGCGCCTTCGGGGCTGCCGAGATAAACAATGCCCTTTACCGGCACATTCACCACACCCAGAGCCGGACGGCCCTGGTCGATGAGGGCAATGTTGACCGTGAACTCGCCATTGCGACTGATGAATTCCTTCGTGCCATCGAGGGGGTCCACCAGCCAGTAGGTCTGCCAGGACTGGCGTTCCTGCCAGGACACCGCCCTGGACTCCTCGGACAGAATGGGCAAGGCCGGCGTCAGCTCACGCAGGGCATCGACAATGATGCGATGTGCCGCAAGGTCCGCTTCGGTCAGTGGCGAATCGTTTTCCTTGGTGGTGATATCGAGATCGCCGTCGCGATCATAGATGGTCAGGATGGCATTGCCGGCCTCGACACTGATGTCTTTCACGGCATTGAGGAGTGCCTGGTAGTTCATGACCTGTACCTGCTCGAGATGAATGTGAACTTGCGGCCGGGAACACGCGTAATCCTGACGCCGCTTCATTATAATGGAACTTCCACACCCCTTGCATGCCAACCCGCTGACAAATGATTGACTGGGATAACATCGACACCGTGCTGCTCGATATGGACGGCACCCTGCTGGACCTGAGCTTTGATAATTTTTTCTGGCTGGAATACCTGCCCGGCAAAGTCGCCGAGCACAAGGCCATGTCACTGGAGGATGCCCGGGCGTATCTGACAACGCTGTCTGAATCCACCTATGGCAGCCTCATGTGGTATTGCCTTGACCACTGGTCCGAGCAGCTCGACATGGATGTGGAAGCCCTGAAGAAGGAAGTTCGCCATCTCATTCGCATGCGTCCGCACTGTGCCGAATTCCTGTCCTGGCTGCGCGTCAGCAGAAAGCGCGTGATGCTGGTAACCAATGCCCACCCGAAAGCGCTGGCCATCAAGGTGGCGGCATCCGGTCTCGACCGCCACCTCCAGGAGATGGTGTCCTCACACGCATTTGACCTGGCCAAGGAAAACGACGGCTTCTGGGAACGCCTGGAAACACGTGAACAGATCGACCTGTCCCGTGCGCTGTTCATTGACGACAGCCTGCCGGTCCTGGAATGTGCCAGTCGCAGCGGCCTGGGCTGCGTGGTGCAGGTGCTGTACCCTGACCTGCGCGCACAACCCAGGGAACCTAGCCACTTCCTGGGCATTGTCCACCTCGATGAACTGATGCAGATGGCCTGAACATGGACGCTTCCGGAAAGCAGAAAGTTAGGATCGACAAGTGGCTGTGGGCGGCGCGCTTTTTTAAGACCCGTTCCATGGCCAAACAGGCCATCGATGGCGGCAAGGTGCATTGCAACGGCGCCCGCTGCAAAAGCAGTCGTGAAATCGAGGTCGGCACCACACTGGAAATTCGCCAAGGCTGGGATGAGAAAACCGTCATTGTTACTGCGTTATCTGACAAGCGCGGCAGTGCACCGCAGGCAGCGCTGTTGTATGAAGAGACGCCAGAAAGTATAGAGAAACGTGAAAGGGAGGCAGCACTGCGCAAGGCCCAGCGAGCCAGCAA
>Ga0181564_10002085_pt1 | contig 17671 bp, 9 predicted proteins | sample 011ome_24_FD_134512 | JGI IMG/M metagenome (GOLD analysis project Ga0181564, IMG submission 134512) | Coastal salt marsh microbial communities from the Groves Creek Marsh, Skidaway Island, Georgia - 011513CT metaG (megahit assembly) | ecosystem: Environmental > Aquatic > Marine > Intertidal zone...
AGAACCCCAGCTGAACGATAACCGCTCGCACAAATAAAACACACGTCGCCGCGAGAAACGGAGACTTTTTCCACCGCAAGCCGGGAGCGTCGACCGAGTACACGATGCCGAGCAAGAGACTGATCACGAGCGCCCACATCAACGCGCTGGATCCGCTCCAGACACCAATCATGAAGCTCGCCGTGGTGCTGACTGCGATGACCGAAAGAGCCATGTCTGAGCTGAATGCGCCGCTGGCCATGGGAAGGTACGGTTTGTTGACTCGGTCGAGTTTTTTATCGTAAACCTGGTTGATTCCAACAATTGCGACGTTCATCAGCACGGCAGCCACGACAGCCTGTGCCGCTTGCTTGGCGGCGATCATCATCGAGAACATCTCGAGCACGTGGCCGAATTGCCATGCCATCAATGTCACAGAGCTCGTGCTCACCTGCGATGAAGTGAAATCGACCGTCAGTCAAGTTCGGGTGACAAAATGACGTTTGGTTTTCTGGAACGTGACGAAAAGAGAAGGAGGGAACGCACGATAGTCCCGAGGATGGTGTGTGGTCGCGTGAAGTTCTTGAAAGCCTCGTGCGGCGAAATACCAGGAGAAGGAAGACTGCGATGTTCGGGGAGAGATTTGTCAGGTCCAGCTCTGAATGAAACAGGTAGCAGGGAGGACGACGTACGTCTGCACGGCTCGCACGGAGAGTCCGAGATATTTTCCTCGCGGGCTCCCCGCCAAATGCACTTTTTTGGGCAGTGCCTTCCCAACGAAGGCGCTTGACTGACAGCTGTGCGCACGAGACGTCGTGCTTCGGCGCGTGGCAGCTGGCCTGGCCACCGTCGAGATGCCGTGCGCATTCATCGCGACCGCCATTGGACCCGTCTCGTAAGACGCGTGGACCGTGCCGCTATTTCTGGACCGATGTGGCGAGCCGTGTGAACGAAAGTACGAAACGTCGCCCCTCGGAATGACTTTTTGACTGCGCAAAACGTTGTTATTATTCTTTTCTTTTCACAGCATCTCACTCTGCGAACCGACCCTGCCTACCGGCGCGCGTGCAGGGGGAGTCTCGAACGCGAGTTTTCTCGGCGCACGAGGGCGAGTGCTTTGATGGACAGTAATGTCAAACGCGGCTTTTAGCATGGCGGCGTTACCCTGGCGGCTGAAAGTGCCAGGTGTGCCTGATGGAAGATTAGGTCGGTCCAACACCAACACGAAGAGACAATCCGTGCAGTTTCGCGCTGCGGCGAAGCACGAGGTCAACGCGAGTTCCTTCGAAGATGTCGAGCGTCGAATCCGTGGAATCATCGACGTGAAGGCAGAAGTCAAGCTCAGCATAGTGGAACTTTCGAGCGGTTTCTGCAACAGTGTGCACTTGGTGGAGACGGATGCTGGAGACAAACTCGTGGTGAAGGTGTACAGCGACTTGTCCCTGCTGCGCACAGAGAAACATCAAAGGGGAGTGATCGACGTCATGGTCAGTGAGTCGGGTCTCGGACCAGCTGTGCGGAGGAATACGGACGAGGGCATCGCACACAATTTTGTCCCGGGAAGAATATTGGAAGAACAGGACATGCACACCCGGCGCGACGTCGGCAAAGCGTGCGCGAAACTCGTCGCTAAGTTACACTCTCTCGAAACTCCCCCCGAGTTTGCCGGGGATGGGCCTTTGCTATGGAAATGGCTGGAGCGGATGTTGAACGAGATCGAATCTTCCGAAACCAAAGATGTGCTCCCCGTTGATGTTTCGGAATTGCGTGCTGAAGTGAAAAGAGTGTCCACTATCATCAGAGAGGAGGAAAATGCCTGCGTCGTACTCGCGCACGGAGACCTGAAGCCGTCCAACGTGATATTTACTCAAAGTGACGCATCGGAAGTAAAGCTCATAGACTTGGAGCTGTCCGGGCCGAACTATCGGGGATTCGATCTCATGAAACTCTTTCGCACGTCTCCTCAGCAGTACTCTGAAGAGCACTTTAAACAATTTTTGAAGGTTTACTGCAATGAGATGAACGTGGATGTCGCGAGCGTCGAAGCAGAAACTAAGTTGTTCTTGCCGGTTTCATGGCTCGAGGCGACAGTGTTCTTCGCCCTTGTCTTGGTCCTAGAACCGCGAGGAAGCGACGACCATGCGAAATGGGAAGCACTGTTCCTCGATCGATGGCGACAATACCAAGAGAACGCGAAAGACCTAGGGTTGTAATATGAGGTGTATTGCAACTGGTGTAAGAGACGAGGAACTCATCGCGCTGTTACCAGCGCGACCCGCCGCCGCCGCCACCGCCGCCGCCACCGCCGCCTCTGCGAGGCTCGTAGCGGTCTCCGCTCGGGCGATCGCGGTCATCACGCCGAGGTTCGTACCTAGAGTCACCACCGCGCGAGTCTCTGGAATCGTAACGAGAGTCTCCTCCACGGCGCGGCTCGTATCTCCCGGAATCACGAGAGTCACCGCCGCGCGAGCCGCTTCGGTCGTCACCGCGGCCGCCGTCGTATCGAGATCCGCCGCCGTATCGGTCGTCCCCTCTGCGCGGCTCGTATCGTCCACTGCCTCCACGATCGTCGCCTCTGCGAGGCTCGTAACGATCGCCGCCGCGGTCGCCGCCGAAACGCCCTTCATCGCGACGCGGCGCATCGCGTTCGGAAGCGCGCCTCTGCTCTTCCTCTTCGCGGCGCGCCGCCTCGCGTTTGCGTTCTTCGGCCATGCGGCGCTCCTTTTCTTCCTCTTCCTTAGCAGCCTTGTCATCTTCCTCGATCTGCTGAAGCCTGCGCATGTACGCACGCCTTCTCGCGACTTCGCGCTCGTTCTTGCGAAGAGTGCGGAGTTCGTTGATCTTTTCTTCGCGAGCGATTCTCAGAGCCTCGAATTCTTCGGAGCGGCGCTCGACGATGGCTTCCGCGAAAGAGTCCTTTTCGCCGGCCATCTTGGCGAGGCGCTTCTTCTCCTCGACGTTGGTTTCCCAGGCCTTGCGGTGCTTCTCGGCGTTCTGCAGCAGCAGTTCTTTGTGAAGCTCTTCGTCTTCGATCATCTTGACCTTGTACGCCGCCTCGATGAGCGGAACCTCCTCTTCGCGCTTGGCGCGCTCGAGGTGATCCATGCTTTTCGCGAGGCGCATGAGCTTGCGCTCCATCTCCTGCCTCTCCTTGATCTGCTCCTTGATAGCGTCTTCCATGAGGGTGCGCTTGTCGAGCTTCTGGCCTTCTTCGAGCTTAATCTTAAAGCCCTTCTTGCCCTTGTTGCGTTTCTCCGCCTCTGCGAGAAGAGCGAGAGCCTCCTCCTTTTCCTTCTCTTCCATCTCCTGGCGGATACGCATAGCCTCGCGAGTGCGGCGCTCCTCTTCGAGGCGCTTTGCTTCGGTCTCCTCGTGCAGGCGCTGCGCGGCGACGCGGGCTTCTTCGAGGATGCGCTCCTGCTCTTGCAAGATGCGCTCTTGTTCCTCCTTGCGGCGCTCGATGATGACCTTGCGCGCGAGGGCCATCTTGTGCTCGTTCTCGACCTTGGAGAGGAGCTCAGCGGTGTTCGTCCTCGTCGCCAGAGACGCGGCGGGAGCTTCGGGGTACATCATCTGCATGCCCTTCTTGAGCTTCTGCGCCATCGCCACGAGGTGGTTCTTGATGTTGTCACTCTCCAGCTGATCGCCCTCGAATCGCACGCACTTGTTCTGGTGGTCGAGGCGAACGGCGACAGCGCCGCCCTTGGTGGCGTCGACGAGGATGCGTTCCACCTGGGAAAATTCCAGGAAGGGGACAACCTGCTGGAGGGTCTCAAGTTTCATCGTCTGGTACACCTGGGACGACTGCTGCAGCATGCGCACGACGGCCAGGCTGCGCATGCGGGGAAGGAACTGCGAGAACTCGATCGTGGGAATGGGGCTCGCGGCCGAAAGCTGCACGGCCTCAGGACTGAGGGTGGCGAACACCGTCTGCGCGTGCTTGCACATGTCAAGCGGATGGAACTCCTTCTCGAACAGCGCCCAAACCTGACGCGCCTCCGTGGACACGAGGGAAAGAATACCCTTGGAGATGAGCTCGTTGAGCAGAGCCTTGCGGGAGAGCACCTCGCGGGGATCACGTTTGGGATCCAGGGTGTACCCGAGAAGGGTGGCCATGCGCACGTCACGCTCCTTTGCATTGTCGAGCTCCTGGTTGGAGGGCGCAGCCGCGGTGCGCGACTCGTAGGGCGGGATCGCCACGGCAGAGAGGAGCACCGTCGAGGCCATCGCCTTGAGATCCTCAGGAGTCAAGTTACGGTTGTACGTCTTGCTCAAGTTGAACAACTTGTACCAAGCGTACGCGTGGTACAGGTAGTTCTCAGACACCCAGAACACCTTGGTGAGCTTGGCAAAGTACGTCGCCATCATCTTGGGATTGGGCGTCCGCTTCAAGATGATGGTCAGGCCGTGGATGTCCTCGATGGTGCGGAACGCCTCTTGCCACAGCTCAAGCTGCGCCGCGGCCTTCAGCTGCTCGAATCTGGTCTCGAGGTAGTACTGCTGGGTCTCGGGGAGCGTCAAATCGGGCCTGTCGCGTTGGTCGCGGTACTTCATCAGGTTCGACAAGTGGTTGCGCAGAATCTCGCACAGACGGCGGAACTCGGTGGTGCGCTTGTGGGTGACGCAGAAGGCAAACGCGCGGTTAGCCGTCATGGCGTACAGAGGCTCGAGCTTGTTGTTGTTACGCAGAATTTCGAGGATCGTGCGGTACGTTTCCCAAAGGAACTTGAACCAGGGCGTCACAGTCTCGCGGTCCGAGCGATCCTTTTCGCTCTCCACCGAGACAGACTTGAGCATCAGGTTCTCGGGCGTGTTCTCAGCCTCGAGATCGCTCACCGCGAGGGTGGCGTCGTTGGCCGACGCGGCCGCAGCAGCCTGCGCAGACTCGGCCTTCTCCGTCGCGAGCTTAAGGAAGTGCTTGATCACCTCCTCGAGCGACTGAACGTTCACCTGCTGGCACACGATCCTGTACTGGATCAGACCATCCTTCGCGAGGCGCCCTTTCTTCAGCTGGATGCACAGCTCGACGTACTTGAACATGATCTGCTCAAGCACCTTCTGCCATGTGCGGTGGCGCTTCGAGGTGATCACATCGTGGAGAGCCTGAAGCGCCGCGTTCGGCTGACCGACGTGGATCAGCTCCTCCTGTGAAACGATAACGATGGGATGGTGGGTGAGGGTGAGCGGAAAGTCGATCAAAAAGCACCCCCTGCTGAAACGAAGCGCGTCCCAAGGGTTTAGCTGGGATTTGCCGGGCGGCGGCCATCGCCGGAAAACGTACCGCACGCTTCAGCGCGTTCTCCGGTTTCGCGAAAGTCCCGGCGTAAGGCGGCATGACGATCGACTAGGATCGGTTAGTTGCGCCTGTCGCCCTCGCGTCGACCTCGGCTGACGGTCGAGCGGCGGTGTGAAAGAGTGAGTGCTGCGGCGAAGCGGCGGTTTTCAGGCGCCGACATCGATCGGCTTTTATCGGGCAGTGTGATGGTGAATTTCGACTCCGCGGGAACCGGAGAAATCAAACCCAGAACGAGGGGGTCGGTCGACTCGGTCCGTTGACCGGCTCGGCATTTTTGTGCTGGTTTTGGCACGCTTCCGAACTCAACCGAACGCGAGGGGTGCGCGGCTTTAGTGGCACGCGCGCGGCGACGGGCGAACCGTCTCTCCTCGACAGGATGAGCGATGGAGATCCCGATGGCGACTTCGAGGATGACGACCTTCTCGCGGAAGACCGCGAGGAGGAGGAGCGCGAAGAGTGTGTACAAGACATGCTCGAGCTAATCTTGGAACGTGTCAATTCGCACCTCGACGCCGCGGAGCTCCAGCGTAAGGTGGTGTCTTACGCCGCGAGTCAGGCTGTTCGGGACGCCCTGGCTGTGGTAGATATGACGTTCGTCGAGCGCGAGAGCTTCTCTACCCGAAGTCCAGCGACCGACCCGGAGGAAACCGTGGGAAGCTGGTTCCCAGACGAAGCCCACATCCCAGCTCCCATCGATGCTTGGGCGAGAGGTACAGTGCGCGCGAGACGGCGGCCGAAGGTTGCCGAGCAAGACATCCCTCGTGCGACAGTCGGTGCTAGTTCTAAGCTATCGGCAACGATGGGTGCGCCCAGGGCGGGGGTTAGGATGGGCGGAGCGTCTACGTTGCGTAAGACAGGTGCGAGGCTGTCTTCCACGATGCCGAGAAAATCCTTCCCGGCGGCGAGAGAGGCCGTGCCAGTGAAGCCACTCAGGCGCAAACAGAAGATGACCCCGGAGGAGATGGAACGAGAACGTCGGCTACGCGAAGAGATCGAGTCGCGTCGAGCTGCGCAGGAGTTGCAGAAACTGCAGGTGCAGAAAGACCAGTACGAGTTGAGGAAACTTGAGTCGCTCCAAAAGTCGCTGCGAGGGCGAGACTACGGATACGACCACAACGGCGAGCTCGTCCTGGTTAATAAGCTCGATCCAGACAAGATGCCAAGCTTCGCTCAGACCATGAAGGTGAAAGTGATCGATCAGAGGGAAACTGCGGAGGAGGCGAGCTCCAGAAAAGTGCAAAACCTCAAGGTAAACAGACTTGGAGGGGTGGACTATGTTCACCCCGAACACAGTCAACAGCAAACGAGCACGTTGGAGGCAATGAAGATGTCACGAGGGGTGACCCTTCGCCACGGAACTTCGACCAAGGTTGGGCCGCCGCTGTTATCATCTCAAGATATGTCAAAGCGAGATTACATGGATCTCGTCGCTGCGAATTCGACGGCATCGGGCCGTGCGGGATCAGCGATAGCGGCATCAAAAGCGCGCGCACACGCGCAGCAGGTGGTAACGGTGGATCCTACCCAGGCGCTCCTCGCCGCGAAGGACTGGGGAGTGAATCCTCCGTCGGCGATGAAGTTAAAACCTTATCAGCCGCCAACAGAAGGGATACCGAAAGGAAGGAAACCTGCAGGAAAGGCGACGGTACGACGATGAGTCAAATGAGCTCACCACGTCCATAGAATTAGGCCCGAGTTGCTTGACACTTTTTAGTGAACTCAAAAGCTTTCGCTGAACTAAGGCGCCCGAAGGCTCGTGTCTAACGTGCTCCCTCAGCGAGCTCTTCGACTTTCCTCCAGTACTGCTCACGATTCGCCTCCACCTCCTCAGCTTTACTCTCCTCCTCTTCCCATTTCTTTTGGCATTCCTCAAACAGCTGCTGGTCCATTTCCATAAGCATCTTTCGCACGTTGATGGTTAATCCCCCCACCGCCGCGTTCCAGTGGTTCCGCGCGTTCCTCTCGAACGCGCCAAAGCAGACCGGCAGCAACACGTGCCTGTTCTGCGCGACGAGGTTAACGATGTAATCATTGTTCCACAGGAACAATGCTCGCTCGGCCACTTGGAAGTGCGACGAGTTAATGCAAGTGGATATTCTCCGGAACAAAGGAAGCATCGTCTTGACAAACTCCGCCGCCTGCGTGAGCTCAAGAACCTCCTCGAGTTCTCCGAGGAACAGCACTTCCTTTTGGCTGTTCGTCACAGGCCAGTATTTCAAAAGGCCGTTCAACACAGCATCCGCCAGTCTGGGATCTTTCTCCACGAACTGGGTGATGCAATACGAGAGCTGCTGATGGTACATGGCGACACACTTGGGCTTGTGCAGCGGCAAGAGTGCTCGCTGGAGGAAAACTTTGTGCTCCTCCTTGAGCGGCAGCGCGAAGCCGTTGATGATGCTCCCGAGAATTTCGAGGAGTTCCGCGATGCCGTTATGACGTTCGGTCTCATAGATGAACCTGAAGAATATGTTGTTGATCGCCTTTCTTATGAACGGGCGGTGCACCATGAACTTTCCATAAATGCGGTGCAAGATCGTCTTCAGGTAGTCCCGCTCTCGAGGATCCTCTGAGTCGAACAGCTCGAGGAGCTTGAGCACGAACGTGTTGTCGATGTACTTCTTCCCGACCTTAGCATCCACCTCGTTGGAAACGACATAACGCAGCAGGAATTCGTAAATGATTTGCAGATGCGGCCACGACGGCTCCAGCGTCGGTTCCTCCTCCTCAGGCTCGAGGTTGTCTCCAGCAGCGTTCCCTGTGATCTCGTAGTTTGAAGGAGGCAAACCTCTGAAGAGGTTCTGCGCGAGCATGTACGAGATATCTTCGAACACCGCCTCGGTAAACTTCCCCTGCCCTTGGTTGACGTAGTCGACCAACTCCAAGAGTGTCTGTCGCTTGATCTCCTTCTCACGCACGTGTGCAGTGGCATCGGCGAAGTCGAAGGTATAGGAGCACAGATGCAGTTTCTTGATGAACAGGTTTTGTCGTTCCGACGCCACCACATCGCGGAACAAGAAGAGCGGCTTGTTCGTATCGTACAACACCTCCATCGGAGGGATAGATGACCGGGGACCACCCGTGCTGGGTTTCTTGTTCGTCATCTGCGAACCCGCGGGACGCCCGTTCTCACCTTCCTTCTTTCGCCCGCCAACCCCGGTCAGCTTGCTTTTCACGCTCTTTAACATGCGTCAGCCAGCGAGATAGAAGCGCCACGACCGATGCGCTCGGCGTGGAAGTACGTCGACGCGCGCGACTATGGCGGAGGATCGGACTCCTGCCTCGACCCTCGTGACCGCCGGCGGCGCGCCGCTTGATCTCAGGACGATCCATCACCCGGATCTGACAAATTTCCCTGAGTATTCACCCTCCGTTCAAGGGGCGCGTTGTCCAGCAGTCCAGAAATCACGCTCACACAGACAGGCGAGTGGAGAGAAATAGACTTTGTGGGACAAATACGTACTGAACTGAAAATATCAAAGGCGTTTTTACGATTGATCGATCGACAGTTGTACTTGAGATGGATGAGTCGGCGTACTGCGAGCGTATGATAACAACACGATCAAAGAACCTTCGCTCATCCATGAAAATACATAGGTGAAGGAGCTCCTCTTGGTTTGACTGTAATCGCCTTGCCAGTTAGCTAGCTCTAGCAAGCTAATGCATTAGGAAGACAAATAAATAGCACTCGTTTGGAATCGCGTCGCGTTTGGTGGACATCAAGCAAGCACGCCGCCGTTCGCGACAAACCAAGGTGTAAGCAAGTTGCGTGACTTCAAAGGGATGGGATGACGGGGAGGGCATAGAAGTATGAGTAGGAAAGTAAGGAAGACACCCAAGACAGCTGTAAAAGCGAAGGCTTTTCAGCCAAAGGTATGAAAGGTAGTTGAGGCGATAACGACAGTCAGCGAAGTTGGCCCACAGGTGTAAACCGATCGACAAAGGACATGTATTATGGTTGGAATACGCGATGCGCGACGATAGAGCGAGTGTGAGTTCGTGTAAACGTGTGCTCGAGCTCGTAAGCGATGATAATAATGAAACCCTCGACACGAAGAAGAAGAGAAGCACGAAACGATTTTCATTGCGAGCGGCTAGAAGCGACGAAACGTTAACTAAACGAAAGCGTCTGAGAAACGGCGGCGTTGTGTGCGGAAGACACGGGGGAAGTAACACGGCAAGAAGTGACTCGACGTCAATGCCTCGACAGCGGGTCTTCGATGACAAAAGAAACAGAGAAACGATGTGCATCGCTCTAACTGCTTCATCCTGTGACATCGAAGTTGTAAGATTTTGAAGAGCATGATATGTTATGAAAGTGAAACAAAGAAAATAGATTCAAAGCGCCATGGAACATGTATTGTGGCCAAATATATGCGATATTCTACTCGTCCAACTTGAATCATTTCATATGCGTCACTTTATTTTGAATTCGAGACCCTTTACTCAACCGATGTTTCTCTGATGTATATTCGTGCGAACGCTTCCGTGAGTGGGGCATGCATGTGCATTCGACGTTCTACGAATATTAATGCGCAAATTCGAAACACAAGCAGGTTAAGCTCGTCAACCAAGTGCAGAAACCGGTCCTCCATTGAACACGTGCAATGTACGAGAAGGACTGTCTCGCGTGACGAGAAAAAAAACACGCGCCACATCTTTTGAGGACAAAATTAGTGAAAGAAGGTACATACGCGCGTAATTGAACGATCACGGAAGCTTGTGCTCCGTTCTCTCATCATAACTGTTGTATTACGCATTGAAGCGCTTCCTTTGTCGATCGAACTATTTCATCCGCACGTGTAGCTTCCCATTTCTTCAGGATAGTTTTACATGCTTTGCATGATTTGCTTTGCTCGACTTAATATCATCTCGTATGCTTGCATCTAGATTGTTCCAACGATGTGTCGTAAAGTCCATGCTGCGGAGGGTCTTGAAGTATTTTTATACACCTTTTTGTTTCTCGTTGTATTTTTTGATTCAACGCCTTGAACTGTTTTTGCTTCAGTCAGCTCGTCTCAACATCGCGATGTCCGTGTCTGAATTAATTTTGGTGTTGTTTCAGACTTCAGCGGCCTTTTTACGATATTATTTTGCATCCGTGTTCCTCGGGTTTTTCGTAAGTCGGAGGCATTTTTTGTTGTCTTTGCAGAAAGCATGCAGTCATAGATTCCTGTAAACTATTTTTCTGGTTCGATTGATTTTTTCTTTTTAGGCCTCGAGGAAGCAACTTTCGTTCGTCTCTTCTTCCTTCTGCATAAAAGACGAGTTTTTTTATGGGACGCCAGCCAGCACTCCGCGCTGCTTGCCGTGACGACCACGCGCCGGTCAGGGCAAGGGGAGGCTGGGTGGAAGCATCGGGTGAACCCTGATTGGCGTGGCGAATAAAGATGAGTTCCCAGTACTGGCTCGTTTCGCTGCCCCTTGAGGGTGGCAACGCGGACCGGACGTGGAGCATCTTGCAGGACAAGACCTGCCACGACAACGATCTGAGTGTCAACTACAGGGTATGTCCCATCCCGTTACTTCGCCTTCGTATATCGCGAGTGCAGCGCACGACTCTCTGAATGTTGGTTCCTGAGTACATATTATCCCTCTCTTCTCGTATCGCAGTTCAACGTGCCAGAGCTTCGCGTTGGAACCCTAGATTCGCTTCTTGCGCTGAGCGATGATCTGGTGAAAGTAAACGCTCTCGTGGAAGCGACGGCGACGAAGATTCAGAGGCAAGTCATCGACCTCGCAGCTATCGAGGGTGCAACTGAGGAGCTCACCGTTGATGGTATCTCGGCGGAGCGGTTTCTGACGGCCTTTACGTGGGATGAAGCGAAACATCCGGCGCGCCGTCCTCTTCGCGAAACCGTCGAAAAGTTGCAAGAGAGTGTCGCTAAAGTGGATGACGAGTTCAAGATTAGGACGAGCGAATACGTCACCGTCAAAGGTCAGCTCAACGCGTTCTCTAGGAAAGACAACGGAAGCTTAGCGACGCGTGATCTTGGCGGACTCGTCCGAGACTCAGACCTCGTTGACACCGAAAACCTCACTACCCTGTGCGTGGCCGTGCCGAAGTTCAGCCAAAAGGACTGGTTGGAAAGCTACGAGACGCTCGCGCAGTTTGTCGTTCCACGGTCATCCAAGAAGTTGAAGGAGGATGGGGATTACGCACTGTACACCGTGACGCTATTTCGTCGTGTGGTGGATGCGTTTAAGTCGGCCGCGAGGGAAAAGTCGTTTCAAGTGAGAGACTTCACGTACGACGCCGAGGCGATTCAAGCGAAAACTTCTGAACGCGACGATCTGAAGACAGAAGTTGAGGAGAGGAGAGCCGCGATGTACGAATGGTGCCAGACGTGCTATGGTGAAGTGTTCAGTGCATGGGTTCACATTTGCGCCATCAGACTTTTCGTGGAGAGTATCTTGAGGTACGGTCTTCCTCCTAGTTTCCTGGCAGGCGTGATGAAACCGCACGCCAAGTGTGAAAAGAAACTTCGCGCAGTGTTGACGAACACTTTTGGAAGGGGCGCTTCCTCGCACTGGAACGCCGATCCTGAAGAAGATAAGGTACTCGGCGAAGACACGCATCCTTACGTTGCGTTCACGATCAACATGTGACCCTAGACGAATACGGACACCAGCAAAACATGAATAGAAACTGTAATTTGAAATACAAAACCCTACAGTATACAAAGGTCCTCACCGCTTTCCAAAAGAAAAAAGATTCCGCAGCGTCGAGGTCTTCTTCACCGCCGCACGCTCTTCTAAGTCTGGGTAGACGATCTCATCACCAGCCACATCCAGAACGATCGGGTTAACCGCGATGGGGGTCATCTTGGGAGGAATCGGCATGATGTGTACCTTGCTTGCCCCTTTGCCCAATACCGCAGACTTGTACTCATCAAGATGATCGAGAAGGTACTGTGCCTCGATCCCACCAGCCGAAGCTGATTCCTGGATCGACACGCTGTCTAACCCAGAGCGCAGCCCCTTTTGCCCCGCCACGTGCGCGATGGTCCCATCAGCCAATGCGATGCATCGTGCCTTCCTGGCATCGTTCTGGACCTTATGTGCGACAGCAGCGATCTCGGACGATTTTGGCGCGCGGTCCTGAACCTTCGCGGCGTGTTCCGCGGCTCGCGCGTATAGGACGGCGGCTTCAGCGTGGCTTCCAGCGCCGAGATGGACAGCAGCCAAGGCGGCGGCGCGTTGACCCTGCAAAAGGGCTTGCTCTAGCATGCAATCCATTCGCACGCTCTCTTCGACTTTATTTGCACCTTCCAGTCCACGCAAAACTTCCGGTCCACTTTCTGCGAGCTCTTCGAAGTTTCGGAGCAAGGTATTGTAAAGGTGAACCAGATCCTCAGGCCGCGCCACTTTCTCCCCCTTCTCAAGCTTGATTTCACCCGCAAGCTTCGCAGTCGCGGAGGCCACCAGGAACTTGTTCCGCTCGATTGTTTTTTCCAGCAACAGAACGCTGAGAGCGCGGTCAGAGAGCTTAATCTCCATTATGCGGGTCGTAGACTCTGAACCACCCTGAACTGAGCTCGCAGCGGCCATCTCATCGCGGAGGTGCTGCTTCGCGTCGTTGTACGCCATGAAAGCTTTGTCGTAGATGGCGAGACCGCGGTCGGCGGACATTGTCAATGGTGACTCCAGTTTCGCCAGCTGGTTCGCGGCAGTGGCGACACATCCTCGCGCATCCTTGTTTCGAAGCGGGATTTCATGACCACGCCACATCAACGACGTGGAAGCTTCCGATGCCGAAGGTTTCCCGCTGTCTTCAGACAACAACCCTTTGAGCCGCTCGTCGTCGGCGCAGCTTTCACCCTCGAGCGCGGCCAAGTCGTCGGCGTCAAGACCGGATTCATCACCACCTTTGCTGTTGCCACGCTTGTACGTGCAGTAACGCAGGTTCGGCTCGAGTTCCTCGATGCGCTCCCGGCACACCTCAGCTTGTTCAGATCCCCCGACTCGCGCAAGCTGCTCGAACGCCTTTCTCGCGCGCATGAACTTCGCCAACGCCCGGCTCCAATCGCGCTCCTGCTCCGCCAGGAAGTTGCCAAACATGAAGCACGAGTAAGCCTCCGCCTCCAGAGCAGTCTTCGCGTTCCCCAGCTGTTTACACAGAGCAACGAGTTCAGAGGCGTGCACGGTGGCTTTCCTGAGGCGTCGAATCATGTGCGATCGCTTTCTCGGGTCGTTTCCAGCGCCAGTTTTGAGTTCCATCGCGTAACTCCAAGCGCGCTCCGCGCTGATCAGAGGGATCATCAGGTGGTTCGCATCTGCCACAACCTCCGGCGACAGCGCCCTCTTCTGGTACTTTCCACGTCCGTGACTGAAGTTCAGAGCCTTGTACATACGCGCCAGACGACGCGTGCAGTACTGCCTGTACCGCGTGTGGTCGCCGTGACGCAGGCCGTGCTGACTCTGGCTGACTTTGACGATCTGCAGGATGTCCAGCGTCAGGTTGGAAGCCAGCTCCTGCTTCGTTGCGGCGTCCGCCATCTCGGCTTCGGCCATCCTTTCCTCGAAACGTTCCACTTAGCCCTTCCGGAGGGCGTTCGTTGGAAGTCAAACGAGACACGGCACCGTGACCTCGAGAGTGACCGCTGCGCCCCTCAGATCCGGAAAAATAAAAACCCTTGCGGCGCCAGTCGGGAGTCGGAACTGACAGAGACAGTGACTTTTGCGCCTGCAGTCTCAGAGAGACGGTCGGTACGTCTATGCCAGCGAGTCAGTGTCAGTAGCGCCGCTGCACTCATCAAGGCGAATGAAATGAGCGCATTGCTTCGCTCGTGCATCCAATCAACAGTCCCGCGAGACGTGATATTCGGTCCACACCTGCGCTCTCTCGGTCGCAAGCTACGAGGTTTGAGTCCCTCAAGTTCGCACTGGAGAACTCCTGTTATTCGTGAAGGCGGTGATGGGTTCGTGTTGTCCTCGCCGTCTGACTTTTCCTCTTCTACTGCTCAGCCCCTATCGATTCTGCTTTGCGGCGAGGGAGACTTTAGCTTCGCGCGTGCATTGACCGTAGGTGCAGGTAAAGAGCTGGATGACAGGGTTACCGTCACGGCGACGTCGTTCGAGCCAGCCGAGGACATCGAAAATCAGTGGGGCGGGTCCGACAATATTCGTGAGCTGAATGGCACTCCCAGCGTGGAGCTTCTGCACGGCGTCGACGCCACAATGCTCGACACGACGTTTAAAGGCCGAAGCTGGGATCGAATATGTTTCATGTTTCCTCATATAGCCGGCAAAGGCCGAATCAGCCTTAACCGGGAGCTTCTCGCAGGCTTTTTCCGAGCGGCAGAGCCGGTACTCTCGCCGGGCGGCGTGGTTGAAGTCGCGCTCGTCGCTGGACAGGGAGGCACGGCTGCGGACGGTGATGCGCGGCGCGATTACGGAAACACTTGGCAAGTTGCGACGCAAGCTGCCGAAGGTGGACTCGTGCTGGTCAACACAGCACCTTTCGATGCATCGGCGTGGAACGACCGGGGCTATGTCAGCCGCGGCCACTGGCGCTCGAGACCGGAGTCGCAGGAACGAAGCTTCACTGTCAGAGATGGTGTGGTCCACATGTTTCGACGTGAAGGAGAACTCGAAGAAAAGACGAGTCTATCTCATGCGCTTATGTATACACGCGACGTTAGCATGTGGATTACCGGCGCTGAGATGTTCAGCGAGGCAACGCTTCTGGACGTCGTTCGTGAGACTGCGGGGAAAGGCGTCGATGTCCAGGTGTCGACGCTTGAGGTCCACAAACACGAGGATGGTCGTTTGTCGAGAACCATTCGAATTAAATACTCTAGCGCGGTACTCGCGTACACGAGGGCACGCGCGAACGTGTCGCAGTTTGCACTGAGAGACGCACTAGAGGCTGGGAGAGTGTGTGGTGCGGAGCTCCGGTAGTCAAAGGTATGCAAAAGAAAAAGCTTTTCTTGAAAGTTGAAAGCTTGAATCACGAAACACTCAAAGCCACGATTTTGAAGCCACGTTGGTGGGGATGCACACATTTCGCTACGCGCCGGGCAGCCGCAAGCCCTCGCGCGCGGCCACCTCATTTCACGGGTGCTGCACGCGTGGTGTAGGATGACGTGGTCTAGGTAAGTAGGTGTTAGCCTGCTGACGGAATGGCTAGAGCGGATGAGGTTCCTACGGGTGACGACCCTGAGGCAGAGGAGGATCTCGGACAGCGGGGCACCAAGACGAAGGAGTTCCACCTCAGGCCCGTGGACGGGAAGGGGCTGAAACCCATCCCTATTCGGGACGGCGAAACGAAAGTCGTCGGCCGGAACGCACGATTCGGCATTCTCGATGAGCGCGTCGCCGCTCACCACGTGGAGTGCAGGTTGGTGTTCGCTCCGGAACTCGCGCTCGAGCTCAAAGCCATAGCCGAAGTGTACGTCAAGGACCGCTTCGGCGTACTGAAGATGCTCAAGGCGGGATACGTCGGCTATCTTCAGCGAGGATCTGTGTTATACCTGACGAGATCTGAGAGTGTGCCGATATGTGGGTACGTTCTCACCGAAGGGTCGCCGCACCAAGCTGAAACGACACCCTCGGCGACAGGTGGTAAAGGCGGGGAGTGCATCGACTTGGCCTCAGACAGTGATACGTCTGACAGCGAGGATGAGATCGAGGGAAGGCCTCGCCCAAGGCAGGCAGCACCAAGCACACCTCAAGCGAGTACGTCTAGCGGCTCCAAGGAGGAGGATGCGCCAACCCCTGGTGCGAAAGGGACCGCTGAGAACCCATGCGAGCTGCTCTCATCTGATGACGAGGAGGAAGTGGTCGTGGAACGCGAAACGCCCAGAAAGAAAGCACGGAAATCTGCAGCGAAACCAGCGCCGAGGGCGTCGTCGCCGCCTAAGGCGGCGCGTCGCAAACCGGTCAAGCCTTCTAGAAGTAGAGAGCCTCCACTCCGACCAAGACCGCAAGCTCAGCCAGGAGCAGGTCAAGGTGCTCGCCCTTCTTATTTTGGCGCTGGCCCTCACCCTGCTAATTTTGGCGCTGGCCCTCACCCTTCTTATTATGGCGCTGGCTATTCCGCACCTGGGCTCCAGCCGGATCCTTCGACGATAACTCCGCCGAAGCCCCCGCCGCCGCAACCGGGTGATTCCCAGAAAGTCGCCGCTAGTAGGCTTGAGTTGGGAAACGCGTGGATCCGTTTGCATGATGTGCAAAAATACTACCGGTATCTGGTCGAACAGCTGAATCAGGCGCAACAGCAGTACCACGTACTGATGGCACAATACGGATTTCATCCACAGCCTATGTTAAACTTGAGCATCAACGCGGCGACGAGTTCGATACAGACGCTGATACAGAAAGTCAACGAAGCTCGCACATCGATTTCGACGCAGATGTCTCATTATGAACGTGCCTTGAACACGCTAAACTCCGATATCACGTTGATGGAACGTGATCGCCGCAATACGTCCACCCAGAGAGGAGAAGCCGGCGCGAAAACCACCCAGAGAGGACAAGCCAGCGCGAATGACTTTCAGGCGGAGGTGAAAGCGTGGGAACTCGTGGAGAAAACTGTCGACTTGAGCGCCTTATCAGCCGGTGAGCTGAGGAGGATCGCGAAAGCGATGGGGATCGACGTCACCGGGCTGTTGGAAAAGGAAGAATTCGTCAACGTCGTCGTCGCCAAGCGGGATAGCGGTAAAGAAGCGTGGGCTGTGCGGAAGCGGAAACGCGCGGCTGAGGAGGAAATCGCCTCGCGTCAAAGACAAAAGCTCGCGGAGTTACGACAGAACGAGTCGAGGAAGAAGGCTGAAGAGACCGCACAATCTCCGGCAAAAGCGACGGCGATTTTAAAGGTGAAAAAGTGGGCGCACGGCGCGGACCTCCGGCTCTTTTTGCAGCGTTGCGGCATTAAAGTCGATGGACACGGCAAGACCAAAAAAGCGTTACAGGGGGCGTATCGCCGCGCCATGCTGAAGTTTCACCCGGACAGAACGCGAAGCGCGTCCCCGGCAGATCAGGCTATAGCAGCGGAGGTGACGAAATGGATCACGAGCGAGTGGAATACTCTTAGGGATTGATTTTCATGGTCATAGTTTACATAGTCTATTCGTCGTCGTCGTCCCACTGGTCCTCGTATCCGATTCTCGTCTGCCATCCCTGCAAGCCGTCTGGGACAGCGATGCCTGCGCTCTTTATCACCGACTTCATCCCGAACTCGGACACTCCAAACTGTTCGAGCGACGGCCGTTGACCGTATGACTTTTGCGACGAAGTGATGAAGGCGGGATTCTTGGGAATCGCGCGCATGAGCTGATCATGCGTAGCTTTCGCCACTCCCGCTGCAGACCTCGGATCGAGGACTTCATCCTTTGCCGCGGGGTCACGCGCCGTCGCGGGCACTCGCTTCTCGATCACCGTGGTGCCTTTTTTCAT
>Ga0181564_10002090_pt1 | contig 17648 bp, 17 predicted proteins | sample 011ome_24_FD_134512 | JGI IMG/M metagenome (GOLD analysis project Ga0181564, IMG submission 134512) | Coastal salt marsh microbial communities from the Groves Creek Marsh, Skidaway Island, Georgia - 011513CT metaG (megahit assembly) | ecosystem: Environmental > Aquatic > Marine > Intertidal...
CATCTTTAAACAAGGGACCAGTATGTCATCGTTGTGTCGCCGGTCAGTCAAATCCATGATAAATCTCGGATATTTTGGAGTTATCGCGTATCCGATGCGAAATTCTTGTACACTCGCTGAGGTTGTGCCGTACGCTCGCGTACAGATATATTCTGCATCTGGCTACGGCAATCAGGTTTTGGGAGACCGCCGTAGCAGGAACATAAAGTTGACATAACAACAAAAGCCGGTGCACGACCAACCTGTCCTAAGGGCCCGCATTGTCATCACTTCGGCAAGCTTGCTTGAGAAACCGACGGTTGGAATAGGCGAACAAGGGGTTACTAGAGTTGCAAAATCCAATTGATATTCATGTCGGGCGTCGTATGCGCGCCAGGCGCGAAATGTGCGGCATGCCGCAAAAGGAACTCGCCAAGCAGCTTGGCATCAGTTTCCAGCAAGTCCAAAAATACGAAAGCGGCGCAAATCGAATCAGCGCCTCGAAACTCTGGCAACTCTGCGATGTACTCGACGTTGTTCCCGGCTACTTCTTCGAAGGACTGAGCGGCGCCCGGGCGCGAACAGGCCAGGGCGATTCCGCAAGTGAGAACGATGCGACATCGCGATCGGCACGCCAGGTTCTCGATCTGAACCAGGCCTTTCAGAAAATTCCGGATTCGCGCGTGCGGCGTCAGGTCGTCCAGCTCGTCAAATCTCTGGGACGCAGCTGAGCCTTTCCGGTCCTCGCAACACTGGACGCGGAGGGCCTCCCGGCCCTATATCCCCGCCATGGTCATGCGAGACTTCATCAAGATGCACGGATTGGGCAATGACTTTGTCATTGTCGATGCACGCGCACGCCCGGTTTCCGTAACGGAAGCCGGCACGCGGCGCCTGTCCGACCGGCACACCGGGATCGGGTTCGACCAGCTCATCACCATTGAAGAGGCCGATACGCCGGACAGCGATGTCCGGGTGCGCATCTACAATTCGGACGGCGCACGGGTCGAGGCCTGCGGCAATGCCATGCGCTGCGTCGCCCAGTTGATCCTCGACGAGCCCTCAGGTGACGGGAAACTGCGCATCCGGTCGGATGCCGGGCTGCTTGAAGCCTGGCACAGCCCGTCGAACGCCGCGCATTTCAGTGTCGATATGGGGCCGGCCCGCGACCACTGGCGGGAGATACCATTGTCGCAGGAATGCGACACCGACCATCTGCCGCTCGAACGCGGGCCCCTGTCCGATCCGGTGGCCGTCAATATGGGCAATCCGCATGCGGTGTTCTTCGTGGACGATGTGAGCGCGATCCCCATCGAGACACTGGGTCCCGACCTGGAGCACGATCCGATTTTTCCCGAACGCGCGAATATCGGAATCGCCGAGATCACCGGCCCCGACAGCTTGCGCCTGCGCGTCTGGGAGCGCGGCGCGGGACTGACCCTGGCCTGTGGGTCGGGCGCCTGCGCGGCCGCTGTCGCTGCCCATCGACGTGGCCTGACGGGCCGCAGGGTCGCGGTCGCGGTCGATGGCGGCGACCTGGAAATCGAGTGGCGCGAGGATGGCCATGTCGTCATGTCCGGCCCGGCCGAAGAAAGCTTTCGCGGCATGGTCGACGACAGCGCCTTCGCGACAGCATCGGATAGCTGACATGAGCGGCCCGGATATCATCACCTTTGGCTGCCGGCTCAACACCTATGAGTCCGAAGTCATGCGCAATCATGCCGAGGCCGCGGGATTGTCGGATGCGGTCATCGTCAACACCTGCGCCGTGACCGCCGAGGCCGAGCGCCAAGCGCGTCAGGCCATCCGCCGCGCCCGTCGCGCCCGGCCCGACGCACGGATCATCGTCACGGGCTGTGCCGCCCAGATCAACCCGGCCTCCTATGCGGACATGCCCGAAGTGGATACGGTGCTCGGCAATCAGGAAAAGCTCGAGGCCAGATCTTTCCTCACGCTGGACTCTGAGCCGGTGCATGTCGCGGACATCATGTCGGCGCGCGAGACCGCCTCGCATCTGATCGAGGGATTCGACGACCGCACCCGCGCCTTCATCCAGGTCCAGAACGGTTGCGATCATCGCTGCACGTTCTGTGTCATCCCCTTTGGACGCGGCAATTCCCGCAGCGTGCCCATTGGGGCCATCGTCCAGCAGGTGACCACATTGGTGGAAAACGGTTACCGGGAGGTCGTGCTCTCGGGCGTGGACATCACCTCCTACGGCGCCGACCTGCCGGGCCGCCCCCGTCTCGGACAGATGCTGCGCCGACTGCTTGCCAATGTTCCCGACCTACCCCGCCTGCGCCTGAGTTCCATCGACGTGGCGGAAATTGACGATGACCTTCTCGACCTGATTGCCAATGAGCCGCGGCTGATGCCGCATCTGCATCTCAGCCTGCAGGCCGGCGACAACATGATTCTCAAGCGGATGAAGCGGCGTCACACACGCGAGCAGGCCATCGAATTCTGCGAGACGGTACGCGGCCTGCGTCCGGATGTGGTGTTCGGCGCCGACATCATCGCCGGGTTCCCGACGGAAACGGACGAGATGTTCGCCAACTCGCTGGCTCTGGTCGAGGCCTGCGACCTGCCCCATCTGCACGTGTTTCCCTACTCGCCACGACCGGAAACGCCCGCAGCCCGGATGCCCCAGATTCCGCGCGCCCTCGTCAAGGATCGCGCCGCGCAGCTTCGCGCCGTCGGGGAAGCCTGCCTGACACGTTTTCTGACCTCCGAGATCGGCAAGACCCGGACCGTGCTGGTTGAAAAGCCCGGTCTGGCGCGCAGTGAGCAGTTTGCACTTGTCGAATTGCGTGACACCGGCCCCGAAACCGGCCAGCTTATTGCGGTCGAGATCACCCGGAGCGCGGACGGACGGCTGAGCGGCCAACCCGCGCGTCGCGCGGCATGAGCGAGGGCGGCTGGCTATCCCGCCTGCGGTCGGGCCTGTCTCGCAGCTCGTCCCGGCTTGCCGGCGATATCGGCGGTATTTTCCGGGGTCAGAAGATCGACGGGGCCACGCTCGACGAACTTGAAGACATCCTGATCATGGCCGATCTAGGCGTGACCACGGCAAGCAAGCTGCGGAGCGAACTGGAACGCACACGTGTTGAAATTGACGCAGATGCCGATGACGTGAGCCGTGTTCTGGCAAACGCCATCGCCGAGATTCTAACCCCGGTTGCCCGGCCGGTCTCGGATCTGTTCACACCCGGCTCGTTGCGCGTGATCCTAGTGGCGGGCGTCAACGGCACTGGCAAAACAACCACCATCGGCAAACTGGCGGCCCGATTCACGGAAAGCGGCAGCCGGGTCATGCTTGCTGCGGCTGACACCTTTCGCGCAGCGGCCATCGACCAGATCAAGATCTGGGGTGAACGCGTGGGGGTTCCTGTCGTGGCAGGCGCACAGGGTGACGACCCGGCCGCCATTGCCTTCGACGCGATCACACAGGCGCGCGAGGCGGGCGCGGATGTCCTGCTGATCGATACGGCCGGACGCCTGCACAACAAGGCCAACCTGATGGCCGAGCTTGAAAAAATCATTCGCGTGATCCGCAAGGTCGATGAGACCGCCCCCCATGAGGTGCTGCTGGTTCTCGACGCCACGACAGGACAGAACGAGCTGAGCCAGGTCGAAACCTTCCGCGATCTGGTTCAGGTCAGCGGATTGATCGTGACCAAACTGGACGGCTCGGCGCGCGGCGGCGTGATCGTAGCGCTGGCGGACAAGTTTGCCATGCCGATCTATGCGGTGGGCGTGGGCGAGGGCATTGACGATCTGCGCCCCTTCGAAGCCCTGCCCTTTGCTCACAGCCTGCTGGGTCTGGCCCCCCCCGACCCCAAGGCAGCGGACCCCGCCGGATGAGTACAGGCGTCGTTCTGGCGGTGCTGCTCGCGGCCCTGTTGCATGCAAGCTGGAACGCACTGGTCAAAGGCGACAGCGACCGCTGGCTCACCTCCGGCATGATCGGCGGATTTGGAGGTGTCGGCGCCCTGCTGGTTGCGCTGGTGTTCCTGCCTTTGCCGCAAGCGCATCACTGGCCCTGGCTGATCGGGTCCGGCGCATTGCACGCAACCTATTTCATTCTGCTGGTCAATGCTTATGCCCATGGCGATCTGGGCAAGGTCTATCCCATCGCACGCGGCAGCGCGCCGCTGATCATCGTGGCCTTGTCCGCACCGATTGTAGGGGACATTCCGGACCTGTGGGAGATCATTGCCATTCTGGTGATCGTCAGCGGCGTGGTGGCGCTCAGCCTTGAACCGGGACAGGTAAGGACGGCCAACTTCACGACCATCGGGCTGGCGCTCCTCACCGGTGCCTGTATCGCTGCCTATTCCCTGTTCGATGCGGTTGCAATCCGGACCATCGGACCGGAAATCGAGACGGCGACGCTGGTCTATCTGTGCTGGCTGATGGTCTTTGCCGCAATACCGATTGTCGCTGCCACCTACTGGGCGCGGCGTGGACATATCCTGATCCATTTGCGCGCACATGCCGTGCAGGGAATCGGCGGTGCGTTCATCGCCATCGCCAGCTACGGGCTCATTCTGTACGCTTTCGCCAACGCCTCGGTCGCGAGCGTCGCTGCACTTCGCGAAACCGGCGTGGTCTTTGCCGCGCTGATCGGCGTGCTGGTTTTGGGGGAACAATTTGGAAAACGCCGCATACCCGCCGCCATCATGGTTGCTTCCGGCGCAGCGGCCCTTAAGTTAGCTGGTTGACCATCGCCTGAAACCATCTCGCCTCCACACAATCACAGGTTCAACTTCCTATGCGCCCCTGGTTAAAACTCGTGATCGAGGCGGGCCCGCTCGTCGTGTTCTTTCTGATCAACGGCCGCAAGGGCTTCCCGGAATTCCGGCATCTCTGGCTCGCCGAGGGGGCAGAGCCTCTGGTCGGTCAGGCCCTGTTCGAAGCCACGGGCGCATTCATGATTGCGACGATCATCGCGCTGGCCATCGGCTGGACGGTCGAGCGGAAAATTCCCGTCATGCCCCTGGTCAGCGGCATCTTCGTGCTGGTCTTCGGAGGGCTGACCCTCGTGCTCGCCGATGAGCTTTTCATCAAGCTCAAGCCGACGCTCGTTAACATGCTCTTCGCCGTGATCCTGTTCGGCGGCCTGCTCACGGGCCGTTCGTTGCTGAAGCCGCTGCTCGGCGCCGCGGTTCAGTTGACCGAACGCGGCTGGCGCGTCCTGACATTGCGCTGGGCCATTTTTTTCGTCGTATTGGCGATCCTGAACGAGATCGTATGGCGGAACTTCTCGACCGACTTCTGGGTCTCTTTCAAGCTCTTCGGCATCATGCCCCTGACATTCCTCTTTGCGACCTCGCAAACACCGCTTTTCCTGCGCGAGCAGATCGAGGAAGAGCCCGAAGCGGCCCCGGAAGACACACCCAGCTAAATGCCGTCGGGCGTTTCGCCCGGCGGGTTTCCGAAGGGTGCGAAGTCTTTCTCTTCGCGCGTCTCCAGATACTGCCTTAGCGCCCAGTGCACCGTCGGAAAAGCGATGTCGTCCCACGGCACATCGTCCCAGGACAGCAGCGCCACCTCCCGGCTCTCCAGTCCCGCCGCAATGTCCGGCGACGACAGGCGGGCACGATAGATTGTCTGAATCTGTGAGATGCGCGTGATGTTGTAGATCGCCAGCAGCCGGTCGATCTCGATCTCCGCACAGGCTTCCTCGAGGGCCTCGCGAATCGCCCCCTGCTCAGTGCTCTCACCCAACTCCAGATATCCCGCCGGCAGCGTCCAGTATCCGTCGCGCGGCTCGATTGCCCGACGGCACAACAACACTTTTTCTTCGGACAAACGCGTGCCCGGCGCACGCCATGTCACGACGGCACCCGTCACGACCTTCGGATTCACATAGTGGATAAAGCCGCAGTCACGGCACACCATACGCGGCAGTTCATCGCCTTCGGGCACCTCCTCGTGGATAGGGCCCTGCGGGTCACGCCGGATCGAATTACCAGAGTCACTCATGCAACGACTCTCGCGCGCCATCGCCAAAATTGGAAGACTCTTGGGGCGTTGAAATGTCGAGTAGCCGAAGAGCGGGCGCGGGAACATCCAGTGCCATCCCGATCCGGTTGGGTGTGTCGAGCAACTCATCGATCCAGCGATCGGTCGCGCCCAGGCGCACCATTTTGTCGACGAGGCCCGTTTCATCGCCGATCCGGTGGATGCGCGCCAGACCTGCCGCGGCATCGGCCAGCAACGCGTGAGAACGCGCATCGTCTCCGGAGACCAGCACATGAGGCAGGCGGACACCTTCGATATACTCCTGCAGCAACCACTCACCGTCGTAAGCAAGCACCGCCGGTACCGCGGCACCGTGTTCGTGCAGGGTGGAAAGAACATAGGCTTCGAGCCGGGAGCGCTCCCGGCGTTTGCGCCGCGTGGCGATCACCGAGCCGTCTACAAACTCAACACGCACGGAACGTCGCGATCGGCTGGCCGGCCAGTCCACATTGAGGGCATCGCGCCCCAGCAACCGGCGGCACGCCTCCGCCGCCGTGCGCCCGAAGGCTTCAGGATCTCGGACGCGCCGGGTCGCCAAAGCCGAACTACCGGGACAATGCGGCGACGCCGGGCAATTCCTTGCCTTCGAGCCATTCCAGAAACGCGCCGCCGGCAGTCGAGACATAACTGAACCGGTCGAGCACACCGGCATGGTTCAGGGCAGCGACCGTGTCGCCGCCACCCGCCACGGAGAGCAATCCACCGCGCTGGCTGGCATCGGCCACAGCCCGCACCAGTTCGCTGGTCCCGGCATCGAAGGGCGGAACCTCGAACGCGCCAACCGGACCGTTCCAGACAACTGTACGTATCTTGGACAATTTTGCTACCAGCGCGGTCACCGTCCCCATGCCGATATCGAGGATCATCTGGTCATCGGGCACGGCATCGACGGGAACAGTCTGACTGGGAGCATTCTGTTTGAACTCCGGTGCGATCACCACATCGGAGGGGAGAATGATTTCGCACCCCGACCCGTCGGCGCGTTTGAGAATATCGCGGGCCGTGTCGGCCATATCCTGCTCACACAGGGATTTTCCGATATCGACCCCCATGGCGAACAGGAAGGTGTTGGCCATGCCCCCGCCGATCGCGAGATAGTCCACCCGTCCGATCAGATTGCCCAGAAGCTCAAGCTTGGACCCGATCTTCGCACCGCCCACGACAGCCATCACCGGACGCTCGGGCGCCTCCAGCGCGCGTTCCAGGGCGTCGAGCTCAGCCTGCATCAGGCGACCCGCATAGGATGGCAACACATGTGCCACGCCTTCGGTCGAGGCATGAGCACGGTGCGACACCGAAAAGGCGTCGTTGACATAGACATCGGCAAGACCGGCCAGGGATTTTACAAAGGCAGGGTCATTGGCCTCCTCGCCCGTGTGGAACCGAAGGTTCTCGAGAACCAGAATCTCGCCGTCCTGCAGTGCCGCGGCGGCCTCCATCGCGGCGTCACCGATACAATCCGGGGCAAAGGCCACTTCCCGGTTCAGGATGGAAGCCAGCTCCCGGGCCACAGGTTCCAGCGACATCTCCCCAACCACCTGACCTTTCGGGCGACCGAAATGAGATGCGATCAGAACCCGCGCGCCCCGCTCGGTGAGCGCACTGATGGTCGGCACCAGCCGTTCAAGCCGGGTGCCGTCCGTCACCTTGCCTTCGGACATCGGCACGTTGAGATCGCAACGCAACAGCACGCGTTTTCCGGCCGGATCAAAATCATCAAGGGTCTGAAACGCGCTCATTTTTCACTCTCGCGGTGATTTGAATTCGCGACAGTTATAACAGCCGCCCGCCCCGGGTAAAGCGAGGCCGGGCGGGTTAATCCAACGCCGGATTGCGTGCCTCAATCCGGCGCAGCGCAAGCATCAGCCCAACGCCGACAACGGACGCAACCACCAGAGTTACCGGTGCGTAATCCCAGCTTCCCATGGCCGTCACGACCCAGGCCATGGTCACCGGCCCGACAAGCTGACCAAGCTGGGAGCCCTGCATCATCAGACCGGTTGTTGCGCCCACCAATGCCGGTGTTGGCGCCACGACCGGTGTCGCGGCAAATAGGCAGGCCGGGATCATGCCGGCGATGAAGGACAGGAAGATCGCCGCCCCCAGCCGTAGGGCAAAGGACAATCCGTCGTCATACATCAAGAGAGCGCTGCCTGCGATCAGCACGAACGTTCCCACCACCAGCAACCAGCGCGGCGCACCGCGATGCATCGCCACACCGGCCAGAATATTGCCGCCGACATTCACCACAGCCACCAACGCCGTCAGCACCGAGGCCGCGCCAAGCCCCACGGACCCCCCCTCGGTGTAGAAACTCGGCAGCAGCGCCACGACCGTCACATGGATCGACGAATAGGTCCCGAAGGTCAGCGCCAGGGTCATGGGGCCGATCCGCGTGAAGGTGCGCAAAGCCTCACCGAAAGGGGGCGGTGAGACAATCCGCGCCCGGGTCGCACCGGCGCGGGTTACGCGCAAGACCATCGCCAGAACAAGCAGGGCCAGAACACCATTCAGCATCCACAGGCCACGCCATCCCGTGGCCTCCATGACCGCCGAGGTCACCAGAATCATCACCGCCACACCGGCGGGCCAGTAGCCGCTATAAAGCCCGAAGATCAGGCGGTAATGGCGGGGTGCGCTGACGGCGAGAAACATCGACGGCGCCACAGACGCAACCACGATAAACCCGAAACCTTCGAGCACACGGCTCAACAGCAGGACCAGGAAACCGTCCGCCGCCGCGCCGGCAAAACTGGCCAGCGCCATGGCCAGGAAACCGCAGATGATCAGCCGGCGGTGCCCCAGCCGGTCACCGAGCGCGCCTGCAACCATGCCCAGCGAAATACCCAGAAGGTTGAAGATCGAGATGATCCAGACGCCCTCGTCCAAGCTCAATCCCAGTTCACCGCGAATCACAGGGAGTGCCGAAGGTGCCTTGCCGATCTGGAACGCCGCGGTCATCGCGGCGAGAATCAGAACCGAAACCGCAAGCCAGTTGGTCCGTGGTGACCTGTCGTCACCCCGTACATCCGTGTCGGTCATGGAAAAGGGTCAGGCTTTCGGCGGCAAATGCAGGTAGAGCCGCTTGCCACTCAGGGACACGGTCGGCCGGTACTGCGGGGCCGTTTCGTGGGGAACCACGTCACGGTTCAGCGAATCGAGCATCCACGCCTTGCCGTTCGCATTCACGGCCAGCACCGCATGCTGTCGATTGCGTTTTTGGTCGACGACCAGGACCACGCGCATCCGGTCCGGGTGGAAGCCGATCCGTTGGAGCAGCTTGTACTTCGCCAGCGCAAAGTCTTCGCAATCGCCGCCAAGCTCGAAAAAGGTCTCGGTCTTGGCCCAGAAATCACGCAAGCCGTAATTGTCGATATCCTCGATATAGGGCATGCGATTGGTAAAATCGTTCACCATCTTCATCCGGAGCATGGGATCGAGCGATCGCGCGCTGTCGAGAATTTTGGACCAGTGGGATCCACCGGCAACAGCCTCGGGAACGCTCTTGAAAAGCGTGCGCGAGAAGCTGCGGGCTGTAACATTATCGAGCGGCTGCACCGCGACGCGCGCCTGCGGCAATTTCTTGACCGTATCGCCGATAAAGAATTCGCGGGTTCCTTACAGCGCCGGAAAGGATTTCGCGGGGATACCGACATCGTCGAGCGCAGCGGCCGCCCAGGCGGGACGCAGAGTCAGCCCTGCGACAGTCCCGGCACCAAGCGCGGCCAAAAATCCTCGACGCTGCATATCCATCCCCCAAAGACGGCGTTAAATAATTATTTACCACTCCGTCGGGATACGCCCAATCACAAAATAGTTGAATGGTTAACGACCGGGTTCAGTTCGCCAACGTCACGGCCAGGTCCAGCAGCATCTCGTCGTTCCCGTGACCGGCCACAAGGCCCAGCCCGACCGGCCCCGATGCCGTCTCTCCCAGCGGGAGAGAGACCTGCGGCAAGCGCGCCAGCGGTGCAGCGCAATTGTAAAATTCGTTGCGGTCGCGAAGGTCGTCGTAAACCGCTTCCTCGGCGCCGCGCTGCGGGGCCGCACGCGGGGCGCCGGGAACCAGCATGATGGCATCCTCCCCCAGCAGGCCCGAGAGGTAGCCCTCAATCATTGCCCTCCTTGTTATGGCCTCGGAAATCTCGGCCCTTGTGTATTTTGCGCCGGCCTCGAACCGCCCGCGGAAGCCCGGACCCATCTCGGGATCCGTCGCCTGCATCCAGGCCAGATGCGAGGCCGCGGCCTCCGAGCCACGCGTCACCTGCATGGCGGTCTGCCATTCGCCATAGCCTGCCAGCCCGACCATCTCGCCCGGCCGCACAACTTGCGGGGTGCCGATCTGCGCTGTCACAGCGGCGATGGCGGGCGCGAGCGCATCGCGCACCTCCGCATCGGCAAGTTCGAAGGCATCCTCGGCCAGCAGCACCCGGGTCGGCGCCCCCGAAGGCTGCACCCCCAGCAGCACATGGCCAATGGTCCGGAACAGTTCCGGGTCCCGGGCGAACCAGCCGCAGGTGTCGAGGCTCGGCGCCAGGGGCAAAATCCCGTCCAGCGGGACGCGGCCATGACTGGGACGGATTCCGTACAGGCCGCAGAAACTGGCCGGGACGCGCACGGAACCGCCCGTATCCGTACCAAGCGCGAAATCCGCCTCTCCGGCGGCCACCACCGAAGCCGAACCGGATGAAGACCCACCGGGCACACCCCCGGGCACGCGCGGGTTCACAGGCGTACCATAGTGAAAATTCTCACCGATCAGGCCATAGGCAAACTCTTCGGTGATGGTCTTGCCCACCAGGTCGGCCCCGGCATCGAGCAGCCGGGCAACGGCCGTGGCGTGGTGTTCGGCTGGCTCGTGGGTCCTGTACCAGTCCGGATTCCCCGCGCCGGTCGTCTGACCGGCGACGTCGATGATGTCTTTGACGGCAAAGCTTGTCCCGGCGAGCGGTCCCCTCCCCGAGCCCGGAACCTTGATATTGTCGTGACTGCAAAAGCCCGAAACGAAGGTCCGATACAACTCACTCATGTTCATTCTCCCTGTCCGGTATGGCACCGGCGTTATACAAAGCGCTGGCAATTCCCAGCAGCATCTCGTCATTCCCGGCCGCAGCCGTCAGGCCAAGCCCCAGCGGCAAGCCGTCAAGCACTGCCATGGGCAAGACGATCTGCGGTAACCGGCCCAGCCCGGACACCGACCCGATCGGCTCATTGGCGGCGCGAAAGGGTTCGATGTCCGCATCGCTGCCGCCGATTTCCGGCGCCACACCGGGGGCCGCCGGCAATGCCAGAACCGCGCCTTCCTTCAGAAGGTCATCCAGATAATCGGCAATGGCGTCACGCGCCGCATTCGCCCGGGCCGCGGCCTCGGCGGTGACCCGGGCGCGGGCTGCAAACCGTGCCGCAACGCCGCTGCCGAAGACCGGCTTCTCGGCTTCGATCCACGCGCCATGTGCCGCCCAGCCTTCCGCGCCACAGATGGTGCGGGCGATCTCCGCCCAGGACGCCAGACCTTTCGACGGAGCGGCATCGCCCACGACCGCGATGCCCTCAGCCGGGCCGAGCAAACCTTCGATCTCCGCCACCGCGTCCATCAGGGCCTGCGATGTTCGTGAGTCCAGCAAACCCATGACGTCCGATGCCACCAGAAAGCGGCCGCAATCCGGCTTACCTTCCGGGCCCTGCAGAATGGTGCGGCTGACCCGGTCGAGCACATCGGGGTTTCGGGCAAACCAGCCAACCACATCAAGTCCCGGCGCCAATGGCATCACACCATCCATGGGAACCCGGCCATAGCTGGGACGAATACCGTAAACGCCACAGAAACTGGCGGGCGAGCGCACCGAACCACCGGTATCCGAACCGAGCGCAAAGTCCACCAGCCCGGCCGCCACCGCCGCCGCGGACCCCGACGACGAGCCGCCTGCCACACGGCCGGGCGCGTTCACGTTCCGCGGCGTACCGTAATGGATGTTCTCGCCGGTCAGCCCGGTCGCAAGCTCCTCGGTGACCGTCTTGCCGACCAGCGTGGCCCCCGCATCGAGACAGGACCGGATCGAGGAGGCGGTCGCCGTGGCTGGCGCGTGGGTGCGCAACCAGTCGGGATTGCCGCAGCCGGTCACGTGACCCGCAACATCGATGATGTCCTTGGCCGCGAAGGTGAGGCCGGCCAGCGGACCATCAGACGCGCCGTTCACCTCGAACAGACCATGTGGCACAAACGCCCCGACCGTATCTTCCATCATGCCTCTCCGAAGTTCCGACCGGGTCCAGACTACGACCGGGCGGCGGCTTGCACAATTTCGCAGCGACCATCTTGATCATGGCCCGCTCCGCGAGGGGGTTGTGATGCGATTCGCGCGCCTGCTTTCCACAGCATTCTTCGAGACGCGCGCGTTGCGCGCTCCTCGAAGGATGCTGAGGTTCGTCCGATCAACGCAAATGCCCGAGCGGCAGGGCCGTGCGGTAGCTAACCTGCTTGAGGGCAAAACTCGACTTGATACTGGCGACACCGGGAATTCGGGTCAGATGTTCCAGCAGGAATTTCTGAAAACTCTCGAGATCCGGCGCGACCACGCGCAGCAGGTAATCGCTGTCACCGGTCATCAGGTAGCACTCCATCACCTCCGGCCGGGTAACGATTTCCCGCTCGAAGTTTTCCAGCGCATCGTCAACCTGCCGTTCCAGCGACACCTGCACGAAGACACTGACCGGCAGGCCCACCTCGGCGGGATCGAGCAGGGTTGCATAGGAGCGGATGGTCCCCTCCGCCTCCAGCCGCTTGACCCGGCGCAGACAGGGGGACGGTGACAGGTTGACCTGCTCGGACAGGTCCACATTCGAGATCCGGGCATCCCCCTGAAGGGTTTCGAGAATTTTGTAATCAATCGCGTCAAGTTCTGTTTGCGGCATAATATGCTTTCAAAAATGCTTATGATGATCAGATATTGCCAAACTATCGGGTATTCTCGCCATCTTCGCAATTCTTCGAATATGCACCGATGCTAGTCTGACGGCCTCCCGAACACGTCAGGCAAACACCATGGCCACGAAAGTCTCCGGCAAGACCATTCTGTCCAACGTCGATATCCCGATGCTCGAGGAGCTGGAGAAAAAAATTCTCTGGCTATCCTCCTGGACGATCCACAACGCCAACCATATCCGCGAAAGCCGCGACGAGCTGAAGGTCGGTGGCCATCAGTCTTCCTGCGCCTCTTCGGCCACACTGCTGACGGCGCTCTATATGCACACCCTGCGCCCAGAAGACCGGGTCGCGGTGAAACCGCATGCCTCACCGGTCTATCACGCGATCCAGTATCTGCTGGGGCGCCAGACCCGGGACAAGCTGGAGAACTTCCGCTCTCTCGGCGGCGCGCAATCCTATCCCTCGCGCACGAAGGACACCGACGATGTGGATTTCTCCACCGGTTCGGTGGGTCTCGGCGTGGGCGCAACCTTGTTCGGTGCCATGGTGCGCGACTATGTGCGCCTGCATCAGCTTGGCGATGCGCGGCCCAACAACCGGCTGGTGGCACTGATGGGCGATGCCGAGCTCGACGAAGGCAATGTCTTCGAAGCCCTGCTCGAAGGCTGGAAGCACGATGCACGCAATCTCTGGTGGGTGATCGACTACAACCGTCAGAGCCTTGACGGCGTGGTGCATGACTACCTGTTTCAGCGGATCGCCGACTTCTTCAGCTCGGTCGGCTGGAAGGTGGTCGAGATCAAATACGGCAAGCTGCTCGAAGCCGCATTCGCCAAGCCCGGCGGCGAAGAGCTGCAGCACTGGATCGACAACTGCCCGAACCAGCTCTATGCCGCGCTGACCTTTCAGGGCGGGGCGTCCTGGCGCGCGCATCTGACGGAGGACCTGGGTGACGTGAAGGGCATCCAGACCCTTCTGAAGGAATACGATGACGATGCCCTGCAACGGCTGATGACCAATCTGGGCGGGCACGACATGGCCGCCACCCTGGAAGCCTTCGCCAGTGTGGGCGACGATGACACGCCCCACTGCTTCATCGCCTACACGATCAAGGGCTTCAACACGCCGCTCGCCGGCCACAAGGACAACCACTCGGGCCTGATGAACCCGGACCAGATGGCAGAGTTCAAGGACAGCCACGACATCCGCGACGGCCATGAATGGGATTTCGCCGAAGGGCTGGGCGTGGACGAAGACGCGCTGCGCGCCTTCCTGGAAGACGTGCCCTTTGCCGCACGCCCCGAACCGGAACGCGTTCCCGCCGTACCGGTCCAGACCCTCCCGGTTCCCGAGGGCGCACGGATGTCCTCCCAGGAAGCCTTCGGACATATCCTCAACGAACTCGGGCGCGGGGACAGTGAGCTCGCCCGCCATATCGTCACCACCACGCCGGATGTGACGGTGACCACCAATATGGCCGGCTGGGTCAACCAGCGCGGCCTGTTCCGCCACCAGGAAATGGCCGACGTGTTCCGCGAGGAGCAGGTCCCCTCCGCCTTCAAATGGGCGATGAGTCCGTCGGGCCAGCATATCGAGCTGGGGATCGCCGAGAACAATCTGTTCCTGCTGCTCGCCGCGCTGGGCCTGTCGGACAAGCTGTTCGGCGCGCGGCTTCTGCCGGTCGGCGCGCTCTACGACCCCTTCATCTCCCGCGGTCTGGATTCCCTGAATTACGCCTGCTACCAGGATTCCCGCTTCATGCTGGCGGCCACCCCGTCAGGGATCACCCTCGCCCCCGAGGGCGGCGCGCATCAGTCGATCAACTCACCGCTGATCGGCTTGTCCCAGCCGGGCCTGACCTCTTATGAGCCGGCCTATGCTGACGAACTGGCCCATATCATGGGCTGGGGCTTCGAGCACATGCAGGCCGATGACGGCGGCTCGGTCTATCTGCGTCTCTCGACCCGGATGATCGACCAGCCCCAAAGAGACTTCGCCCCTGTCGCCGAGGACGTGATCGCCGGTGCCTACTGGCTGCGCGAACCCGCGCCCGGTGCTGAACTGGCAATCGTCTATACCGGCGTGATCGCGCCCGAGGCGATTGAGGCCCATGAAGCGATCCTCGAAGACATTCCCGGAGCAGGCCTGCTTGCCGTCACCTCGGCGGACCGCCTTTACGCCGACTGGCAGGCGACAACCCGCGCCCACGCCCAGGGCCCCAATGTGACGCCCTCCCATATCGAGGCTCTGCTTTCACAGCTGGCACCCGACGCCGGACTGGTCAGCGTTCTCGACGGGCACCCCATGGCCCTGAGCTGGCTGGGCGGCGTGGCCAATCACGACATCGCCGCGCTGGGGGTGGAGCGCTTCGGACAGTCCGGCGACCTGCAGGACCTGTACCGGACCCATCGCATCGACGCCGACGCTATCCTCGACGGGGCGGCCGCCGTGATCACCAAGCGCATGCGCAAGCACAGCGGCTACCGGCTGGCGGCAGAATAACCTCGCCGTCATTGCGATGCGAGCGAGGGCGTTTTAACACCTACGTCATGACCGGACTTGTTCCGGCCATCCACGTCGGCGGGCCTCGCTTTACTTCTGAGGGGACCGATAGACGTGGATACCCGCAACAAGTGCGGGCATGACGATGGAGGCACAGCACCGGCTATGTCTCCCCCGCCGGGGTCGCCGGTTTCGCGCGGCCGCCCCCGCGGCGCGCCATATAGACCACCGCGCCGACGATTACCGCGCCGCCGACCCAGGTCCAGATTGTCGGGACTTCAGCGAACAGGATGTAGCCGAAGGTCGAGGTGACGATCAGGCGCGAATAGTCATAGGGCAGCACCGCCGAGGCTTCTGCCGCGGTGAACGCACGCGTCAGGCAGATATGCGCGCCCAGCGCTGTCACGCCCAGAAGCGACATCCAGAACAGACCGGCGAGCGTCGGCCAGGACCAGACAAACAGCGCGGGCACCAGGGTGACCGGCACCGACACCATGGCCAGCCAGGCAACCGTGGTGGTGGGCGAATCCACGCTGGAGAGCGATCGGATCATCAGGTTTGATGCCGCGATAAACACGGCTGAGATCAGCGGCAGCAGAAACAGCGGATCCACGTCCGACAGACCCGGCCGCAGGACGACCCAGACCCCCGCAAAGCCCACCAAAGTGGCGATCCAGCGTTGCTTGCGGACGACTTCTCCCAGCAATAGCGCCGCCCCGATTGTCCCAAACAAGGGCGCGGCAAAAGTCAGCGCCGACACCTCAGCGAGCGGGAGCCTGGCCTGCGCCAGTACCAGCAGGATCAGGCCGCCCATGGAAAAGACACAGCGCAGGATTTGGGCGCCCGGACGCTGGGACCGCAGCGCGGTATCCCGGTTGCGCAGAATCCACGGCAGCATCAGCAGGAAGGCCATCAGGGAACGAAAGAACGCCGCTTCGAGCGGATGCGCACCTTCGGAAACAGAGAAGCGGACCAGTGGCCCCTGGGTGCCAAAACACAGTGAGGCCCCAAGCATCCAGATCGCACCTTGCGCCGGTCCGGGTAGGGCGGAAAAAACCGCCAGGGGCCGCGTGCGGAACGTCACCCGGTCACATGACACGGTTTGGCACAGGCTCACCGGCGCGCAGCAGGTTCAGCCCATCGAGCAGCAGGTCCCCCATCGCCACACGAGCGTCATGGGCGGCACTGCCGATATGGGGTGTGAGAAAGACATTCGGCAGATCGAGATATTCCTGCCGCACATTGGCCGGTTCGCCGTTGAACACGTCGAGCCCCGCCGCGGCGACCTTGCCGGACTTCAGCGCATCGATCAGCGCATCGTCATCGATCAGATTGCCGCGCGAGGTGTTCACGACAATCGCCCCATCGGGCAGCAGCGCGATCCGCTCGGCATTCAGGAAGCCCTGGGTCTCGGGTGTCGAGGGGGCCGTGATCGCAAAGAACGGACTGGCCGAAAGCAGCGCTTCGACACTCGTGTAATAGCTGGCCCCCGCCTCCAGATCGAAACTCAGGCGTGAGCGGTTGTGATATCGGATCGTCATGTCGAAACCGCGCGCGCGCTTTGCCAGCGTCCGCCCGATCCGGCCCATCCCGTAGATGCCCAGCGTGCCGCCGGTCACATCCGTGCCCACCAGCATGCGGGGGGTCCAGGTCTCCCATTCGCGCGCGCGCATCATGGCCGCGCCTTCAGTGACACGCCGCGCTGCGCCCAGCATCAGGCACATGGCGATCTCAACCGTCGGATCGGTGACCACATCGGGCGTGGCCAACACCGCAATGCCGCGCGCCTTCGCCGCATCGAGATCGATATGCTCCAGCCCGATGGACAGCGTCATGATGGTCTTCACGCTTTCGGGCAGGCGTGCGATGGCATCTGCGTTCATCGGCTCGGTGACACAGATCAGCAGCGCATCCATGCCGTCCGCCGCAGCCACAACCTCGTCGGCCGTCATGATGCGGTCGTCTGTGCTGAGGGTTGCATCGAACTCGGCGCGCAACCGGTCTTCGTTCGGCTGCAGCAGTTTTCGCGTGACAAGAATTTTTGGTTTGTCGCTCATGATTGATGTTCGTACCGTTTCCCCTGTCTTTGCTGTTAGCATTTTCGCCGAAACGACGCACGCCGCGCATGTCCTGTGCGCGGGAGACCCATACAGGAGAGAACATCATGCGGCTCGCCAACAAGACCGCCATCGTCACCGGATCGGGATCCGGTTTC
>Ga0181564_10002100_pt1 | contig 17601 bp, 17 predicted proteins | sample 011ome_24_FD_134512 | JGI IMG/M metagenome (GOLD analysis project Ga0181564, IMG submission 134512) | Coastal salt marsh microbial communities from the Groves Creek Marsh, Skidaway Island, Georgia - 011513CT metaG (megahit assembly) | ecosystem: Environmental > Aquatic > Marine > Intertidal...
ATTCCCGAAACCGCCGGACGGTTCCGTTCCGAATGAAATGGCCAAAAGCGGTCGCGACCGAAATCTTGACACACCGTTTTTCGTGTTTGCGTGAGGTCTCGAAAACGCCCGACACCTCTCTACTTCTTCTCCTCGTCCCGCGCCTTTCTCTCCTCCTCCCACGCCGCCGCCTGCTCGTCGATGAGGTCCACGCCGGTGAGCTTGTCCAGCCACTTCTGCGCGGCGAGCGCGACGAGCCCCGTGCCGTTCGCGGCGTACACGAACGTCGCGAGGTACGCCAGGCCACTGACGATGGTGCGCACGGTGATGGTGATCTGCCGCGCCTGGTACGACTCCGGAACGGGTTTGCCGTCGAACGTGCCGACGATGGTCTGCGTGAACCCGTACAGCACGAACGCGATGCCCAGCCCGGTGACCCCGCCCGTGAACGCCTGCATAGGCGTCAGCTTCTTCGCCTTCGCTAGCTGCTCGGCGTCGCGAGCCTCGCGCTCTTCTTTCTGTGCGTCGGCGAGAACGGGTCGCGGGCGGCGCGCGTCAGTCGAGTGTTTCGAGTCTCAGGAAATCGTCGGCGTCGCGGTGCGCGAAGAAATGGATAAAACGACGCTCGGGCGCGCCTCGCCCTCGGGGTTCGTTCACGGTGGGAAGACGCGACGGTCTCTTCACGCACCGGCAGGGTGTTCGCGACCCTGAATTCCTTGGCTCTGTTCCCGCGCTTCTTGACCACCCGCAGGAAGTACCACCCGCAGAACACGGTGAACAGCGCCCCGAACGCGTTCTGCAGAGGCGTGGCTTCGTCGTCAGGCACGCCGATGCCCTGGTAGCCCTCAGCCGCGAACGCGGCGGTGTCGTGCGCGGCGTTCGCCAAGACCGCCAGGGAGACGGACAGGAACGCCACGCTCGGACTCCGCGCGTCGAGCTCCGCGACCACGCTCGGCTCCACGAGCGGGGGCTCCATCGACGCCTCGGGGACGTCGCGCGGGGCGAACGCGCGCGCCGCCGCGAGGCGGTGAGTTTTCCGAGCCGCGCGCGCACGAACGGGCGCGCGCGCGGCGAAGGCACGCGCGGGCGCCGCCGCCGCGCGCGACGGGGTGGACACGCATCGTGCGGCAGGCGCGGCGAGCGCGACGCGCGCGTGGGCGGACATCGCCATCGCGCCTCGCACTACCCACGCGGAGTGCAATGGCGATTTCGGCGGTTCGCCGGACGAGTCGAAGCGTTCGGCGTCGAGCCAGAGTCCTGGCGAAAATAGTTTTTTGTATTCTCGTCTCTTTTCGTCATCTCGCTTTGTTTCCCTCGCCGCCCCTCTCGAACCTCTCCACGAGCGCCTCCACGGCGTTTCGGAACTTGTCCTCCGCGACGACCCCGTCCTCGTATATGAACTCGCAGACCCGCAGCGTCTCCGTGACCGTGTCCGGGTGGTCCGCTCTCCGCGCGTCCGCGCGCATGACCGAGACGTCGCACGTCTCCGCGAATCGCTTCATCGTCACGCGCACCGCCAAACCTCGCGCCGCGACCGCCGCCTTCCCGGCGCCCGGGTTGGGTTTCGTGAACAGCACCACGCCGTTCTCCACGAAGCTCGTGATGTACTGCAGTGCGAGGTTCAAGGCGCAGTACCCCGCGATGCACAGCGCCAACACCGTCTTGTTCTCGGGGTAGGGCGCGGGGTAGAACTGCGCGGTGAGCGCGAGGCCGACGGCGAGCAGGCCCAGCGCGATCTTCGAGTCGGTCACCAGGTGTCTCTCGTCGTACCCCATGTCCAGAACAGCCTGGGAGAGTGGTGCGCGTCGCGGCGGTGACGTCGAGGTACTGGTCAGAGGACGATACTCGCGTGACAAAAACACGCGCGAATCGCGTCGGGCGTGCGCGTTCGCGCGTCGCGCTTCTCGAGCGGAGAAGCGGGAGGAGATCGGAGACACGAAAAACACGCACCGCCACCGCGGTCTCGTCCAGCACGCGCTTGATCTGTGCCATGTCCCCCAAGTTCTGGATCTTCAGAGGCTCCTGCTCCGAGTCGTCCTGCGCGGCTTTCGCAGCCTTCGCCGCGCCCTTCGAGCCCGCCATCGCGCGCGCCGCAGAGGTGTGGGGACCAGATCGCCCGCGGCTCGGTTTTGGCAATCCGTCGCGATTATTTTCGCCGAAAACGTCGGCACCACGAACCGTCGGCAGAGCTTCTCGCGCGCGCGATGTCGTCCGTGGCGCCCGGGGAACCCGTCCCTCTGGCGACGCGGGCGTACTGGGACGACTGGTACGCCTCGAAGCTCGCGGAGGAGGATGCGGGTGACATGCCGGCACTGGAGTTCGAATGGCTCGCGGGCGTGGGCGGGGAAGACGAGCACGAGGACGAAGATGCCGACGACGGAGGGGCGCTCTGGTCTGTGATAGATGCCACGCCTCGAACGAGTCGCGTCTTGGAGCTGGGGTGTGGCGTGTCCCGTCTCGCCGAGCGCATGTGCGACGCTGGGTTCGAGCGAGTGGACGCGATCGACTTCAGCGACGCGCCCATCGCCATCATGCGCGCGCGGGCGGCGAGCAGACGGGGCTACGGAGCGCGCGACGCGTCGTCGAAAACGAAAACGGTCTCGCCTTCGTACGCCGTCGCGGACGTGCTCGAGCTGGACGGGGCGACGTACCCCGCTTCTTCGTACGACCTGATCACAGATAAGGGCTTGATGGACGTTCTGCTCAACGCGCACGACCAGGAGCGGTGGCACGAGCGTTTGCGTCGTGACGCGGCGTTGTTAAAAAGCAACGCGAACCGCGTCGAATGCCGATACGACGGCGCGACGTCTCGCGCCGACGCCCGCGCGGCGTTGAGAAACGTCGCGCGCCTGTTGCGGCCGAACGGCGCGTTCGCGGTGCTTTCGTACGAGCCGCCCGCGGGCCGCTCGGCGTTCTTCGAGGCGCCCGAGTTGGGGTTCAGACATAGAGCCGGGTACCCGATCGAGGACGGCAGAGGGAACACCCTGTTCGTCCTGGAGAAGGCGGCGGCGGAGGTCGCGGGGACGCGAGTCGGGCTCGCGGACAATCACCGTGATAAGGATACGTAACGTAGCGCGCGGTATCACTTCAACGCGCCGAACGACGCGCTCCCCGACACGCGCTATCCAAATGCGCTCCGCTCACGCGGACATCCCGACGAGCCGCTCGCTGTATTGCCACAACGCCGCCGCCTCGGCGTCATCCCTGGCCTCCGCGGAAACTTCCCCCCGCTCGAACTTGTGTCCGGTCTTGCCCTCGCCGGGCGCGATGCCGTTGTTGTAGTAGAGCCCGCCCTTCCCCTCCAGCGCGGGACTGGTGGCCATGTAGACCAGGCAGTCCCCGCCCCCATCCACGGTCTCCGCGACGTGGAAGATGTCGTTCGTCGCGAAGTCGAAGAGCTTCACGAAGAGGGGGTTCTGGTACCGGAAAAACCCGGTGCGCGTGATGAGCCCGGGGCCGAACGCGTTCACCGTCACCGCGCTGTTCGCCGCGGAGAGGCGCCTCTGCAGTTCGCGCGCGAACAGCACGTTGCACAGCTTGCTGTCCTTGTACGCCTTGTCCGCGTTGTACGCCGAACCGTCCAGCATCGCGAAATCCGCGCCGCTCGCCTTCAGACCGGCCAGGTCACCCAGCCCCGCGCCCAAACCGACATTGCCCCCAGGCGACGCGGGGTCGTGCACCTCGCTCGCCGTCACGACCACGCGCGGGGCGGTGCCGTCGGGGCTCGTGCCGGCCGCCTGCTCCAGCCGCGGCAGCATCAGCTCCGTGAGCAGAAAGTGCCCGAGGTGGTTCGTGCCCACCGTGATCTCGAAGCCGTCCGCCGTGCGGCGCACGTCGTTGTCGCCGCTGTACTGCACGCCCGCGTTGAGCACCAGCGCGTCCAGCGGCGCCGCGCCCGCCGCGCTCGCCGCGAAGCGGCGCACCGAGCCGAGGTCGCCGAGGTCGCACTCCGCGGGAATCAGCTCGCCCGAGAGGGGAGCGCCGTTCTCGAGCGCGCGCGCGCGGATGCGCGCCGCCGCGTCCTCCGCCTTGGCCAGCGTGCGGCACGCCAGCACGACGTCATAGCCGAGCGCGGCGAGCTTGCACGCGCCGTCGAAGCCGATGCCGGAGTTGGGGCCCGTGACGAGCACGCGCTTCCGAGGGCGGCGCGCGGGGGCGGGGGGGGGCGCGTCCGCGGCGTTCGCGTCCGGCGCCTCGACGTCCGCGGGCGCTGCGCGCGCCGAGCGGGGAAGCACCGTCGCGGTGAGCCCGGCGAGCGTGCTCAGGACGGCGGTGCGGCGCGCCATGGGGGCGGCCTTCGTCGCCACATCTTCGTCGCTCGGGGCCGAGGCGCGCGTGGGGACGGCGCGACGCGCGCGGCGCGCGCCGTGGACCGAGCCCCGGGGAGCGGCGCGTGGCGACGCGAGCGCGCGGAGGGCCGCGGAGGAGGCCATGAGCGTCGCGGGCGTGGGGGTCACGCGGCGCGAGAGGGTCTGCGACTTGTGGCAGGGCGCGGCGCTTTTTGTGCCAAGTCATCCGGAAGGTGATGACGTGTCCGCGTGACACGACGAAGTCGCGCGCTGGCTCCCACAACTACGCGCGCGGCTTCCCCATGAGAGCCTTCGCCTTCCGCACCCACTCCGGCGTCCCCGTCACCCACCGCGCCGCGCACAAGATGGGCGCCGGCTCGTCCCGCGGCTCCGTCGCCACCCGCGCGTCCGGCGTGCCCGAAGGGCTCTCCGACGGATGTAAGGGCGCTCCCGTCCCCGAGGGCGTGAAGCTGCCCATCGTGTGCGGCGAGGAGGTGATGGCCCCGAAGAAGCACGGCACCACGGACGAGCCCGTACAGCAGAACCTGCGCTGGGGGTGCGAGTGGAAGACTGCGGACAAGATCTGCTCCTTCAACCGCCACTACGCCGAGTTCGCGGGGTACTGGGCCACGACCAACTTCTTGCAGGAGGTGGATCGCGACGGCGAGACGACGTATTACGATTCCGTCACCGGCAAGCCCCTGTTCGTTGCGCCCCGCGGCAGGTCCATGGAGGCGTTCCTGAAGGAGTCCAAGGCCCACGGCTGGCCCTCGTTCAGGGACGAGGAGGTGGTCTGGGAGAACGTGCGCTGCCTGGTGAACGGCGAGGCGGTCTCCACCGCCGGCACGCACCTCGGGCACAACCTCCCCGACAAGTCGGGCAACAGGTACTGCATCAACCTTGTCTCCGTCGCCGGGAGGCCCGCGTGATGTTTCGACGTTTTTTTTTCGATAGATAGCGACGCGCGCGACGCGCGCGTGATACGCACACACCGCATACCACCTCGTCATCCGAGACGCGTCGAGCTACGCGAACAACAACAGCTACAGTTCTTCCTCTAGTGATTGCCTCCCCCGCCCCCGCTGCAGCGTCTCGAGCACGAACGGCCGCAGCGCTTCGAGCAGCGCGCGCGGCGACTCCTCGTGCGGCAAGTGCCCGCACCTCGGCAGGATCTTGAGCGCGCACCGCCGGAGCTCGGCGGCGACGGCAATGGCGCGCGTCGGCGGCGCCACGACGTCGTCCGCGCCGGTGACCATGAGCGTCGGCGTGTCCTTCAGCGCCTCCAGCGCCACCGCTACGTCCCGCTGCGTCATTTTCTGGCGCGTCCGCGCCGCTTCCATCAGCGCGCCGTCCCAGCCCTCGATGCACAGCGGGAGCCGGTACAGACGCAGCGTCTCGCCGTTGAGCTTCGAGCGATCGAACCACGCGCGGCGGTTCGCCACCTCACCGATCTCCGTGCGGAGCAGCGGCCGCAGCATCGTCTCGCCCAGCTTCGTGTTCAGCAGCAGGCGCACCGGCGCCGGAACCGCCGCGTCCAGCCGCGCGTCCGCGCCGAGCAGCGCGAGACCCGCGACGCGCACCACGCGGGAACCGCTCTTCTTCGCCAACGCGCCGCCCGCCTCCGAGGGCTCGCGCGAAACGGACGGCGCGGAAGCCGTCGCCGCCGCCGCGAGCGGCTCGCGGCGCGCGGGATCGGACGGCTCGTGCGAGCGCTCTTCCGCGTTCGGCGACCCTTTGGTGAACGCGGCGCGAGACGCGCCTCCGGGCGCTCCGCTCGCGTCCTCCCCCGGGGCCATCTCCTCCGCCTCGGTGGCGGCGCGCATGGCCACCAGGCACCCGTCCGCGTGTCCCGCGAACAGCACGCGCTCCACCCCCAGGAACGCGCAGAGCTCGATGACGATGCGCGCCTGCTCGAGCACGTCGTACGGCGAGTCGCTCTCGGAGAACTCCCCCCGCTTCGGCCTCGCGCTGAACCCGAACCCCGGGCGGTCCAGGCAGATCACGCGCACGCCCAGCGTGGCGGCGAGCGAAGGCGCGACCTTGCGCCAGCAAAACGCCCCCGCGCCGAAGCCGTGCACGAAAACCACGGCGGCGTCCGGGGGGAAGAACCCGCCGTCCCCGCCGTCCCCGACGCTCTCGAAGGAATCCTCCGCGCTCGCCAACGAATCCTTGTAGTGGATCCGGACGCCCCGGATCGTCGCGAACCGGCTGTCGACGTCCGCCAGCGCGCCCGCGGGGACGTCCCCGTCAGCCGAATCCGCGAAACGCGCGAATTCTCTGTCCCGGTGGTCCGATCGCGGCGACGCGCGATCGCGCGCGTTCGAATAGCCGTCGAAGCCGCGCAGTTCGCCGGTTTCCGAGAAGCGGAACCCGAGCACGCCGGCGCGCGTGGCGGCTTGCCTCCTGAGCTTCTTGCGCGCGTGCACGCGCATGGAGAAGGCGACGGCGACGTGCGCGAGGCACGCCGTGATGGTGATGGCGAACATGATCGGCGCGATGGTCTTGTCCACCTCGTTGCCTCCGTAGTCGAAGTAGTTCGCCTTGAGGCCGGCGTGCAAGCCGCACACCGCGAGCAGCGTGGCGGAGACGAACAGGTAGGGCGTGTACAGGTTGTCCAGCCTGGACGCCGCGTGCGAGGCGAGCGCGAGGAACGTCCGGACCCACGAGCTCCACACCAGGTCGTTCAGCGTGTGGTTGAACCTGTACGCGAACGTGGTCTGCGGCTTGAGGATCTGAAACTCGGGCGCCAGGAAGCTGTAGACCACCACCATGGAGCCCGTGTCCGCCACGCACACCGCCATGGTGGCCGCGCTCGCGATGAGCGACGCCGTGCACACGGTGAAGAAGAAGCAGAACGCGCCGCAGCGCTCGCACCACCACCCGGGACAAACGCCGTGGCCCCTCGGGTCCAACAAAGGGACCAGCCGGTTGTCGTCGAGCCCGGCTGCGCCGTCGTCACCGCCGTTGGTTCCCGTGCCACAAAAATCGTTCGTCTCCAGCAAAGGCGCGACGTTCGTCTCGCGCTCGTACCCGTCCTCCACCCCGAACTCGGGGGGGGTGGGGGGGGTGAGCGTCCCGTGGCTCATGACGCCGCACGACCCACCTCGGACGAAGAACGAGACTGCCGTGGGGGGAAGTGACGCGCGGGCGCGGGGACGCTCGCGATATTTTCTCGCTGCGGAACATCGTTCGGAAAATCGTTCTATTCGCCGTTTCGTGGGGTCGTGGCTGCCCGCGGCTTCGCCTGTTCAGCACGCGTCTGGTTTCTGCAGTGTTCTTCTATCGACCCGGCTTTGTCCGCGGTCGATCGCGTCCGCACCGCATTATCGAGGGCGCTCGAAGGATCCCGCGGACGTGCGCAGCGCGCACAGGTACTTTCCCAGCTCGAGGCATTCGCCAGGCTCGATACGCGGTGGCCGTCGACGTCCCGCGTCCGTCACGCGCGATGGGCTCCCGAACGTCGCCTCGGGGTTCTCTCCGCGCGCGGTTCGCGCTTTTCCTTCTGATCGCGCTGGCGCTCGTCGGCCACGCGGTGGCCGCGGCAGACTACTACAAGACGCTTGGCTTGACCCGCGGCGCGTCGGATGACCAGATCAAGCGCGCCTACCGCAAGCTCGCGCTGAAGTACCACCCGGACAAGAACCCCGGGGATGAGAAAGCTGCGAATCAGTTCGCCGAGATCGGCAACGCGTACGAGGTGTTGAGCGATTCGGAGAAGCGCCGCATCTACGACCGGCACGGCGAAGAGGGCGTGAAGCAGCACGCGCAGCAGGGCGGCGGCGGCGGGGGTGGGTTCGGCGGGAACGACATCTTCAGCCAGTTCTTCGGGGGCGGGTTCGGGGGGTTCGGGGGGGAATCGCAGGAGCCGGAGACCCCGAAGGGCGACTCCGTGACGGTGGACCTGGAGGTGACCATCCGCGACTTGTATCTCGGGAAGGTTTTGCAGATCGCGCGCGACAAGAACGTGATCGTGCCCGCGAAGGGCAAGCGCAAGTGCAACTGCAAGCAACGCATGGTCACCAAGCAGATCGGTCCGGGAATGTTCCAGCAGTACGCCAAGGAAGAGTGCGAGGAGTGCCCGAACGTCAAGCTCGCGCGCGAAAGCCTCGTTTTGCGCGCGGAGATCGACCCGGGCGTCCCAGACGGCCACGAGCTTTTGTTCTTTGAGGAGGGCGAGCCGCTCGTGGACGGCGAGCCCGGCGACTTGCGGATGCGCATCAAGACCTCGCACGACGACACGTTCCGCCGCGACGGAGACGACCTGCACATGACCTTCCGGATCACGCTAGTGGACGCGCTCGTGGGCTTCGACCGGACCTTCGAGCACTTCGACGGGCGCGCCGTGCCTCTGCGCCGCGACGGCGTGACCACGCCTGGCTCGGTGGCGCGCGTGCGAGGCGAGGGCATGCCCGTGCACAACGCGCACAAGAAGCACGGCGACCTGATCGTGACGTACCAGGTGGACTTCCCGACGAAGCTGGACGACGCGACGCGCGAGCAGGTGAAGCGGCTCTTCGAGGGCGCGTTCAAAGTCTAAACGTCTACACGCGCGACGAGAGAGCGATGGATTCGTGTCATTCTTTTTATCCATACTACGAAAGTATAAATCAATCCGTCGAAGGTCCCGCGTCCGTCGCTCGCGCGCCTGATCGATCGCGCCCTGCGTCGTCGGCCGAAGAGCGGATTCACGCCTCGAGGAGGAGCTTGATGTTGTTGAAGTCCACCTGCGCGGGCGAGGAGACCATCTTCTTCTCGGTGGGGTTGTACTTCTGCTCGCCGAGCTGCACGGAGGTCTGCACGTCGGCGGTGGCCTTGATGGGCCCCAGGTTCTGCGTGAACTTCTTGCACACGGAGAAGCCGTTGGAGTTGGCGGGCGAGGAGACGCCGGAGGTGGTGAGGACCTTGAACCCGAAGTACGGCACGTTGTTGTCGTAGTCGTACACGCCGTTCACCTTCACCGCGAGCGAGTCGAGGTCGAACGTCTTCGAGTATTTCACCTCCTTGCCGGCGGTGTTCACCTCGATCATGCCGTGGAACCACGTCTCGGTGATGCCCCAGTTGAAGTTGGGCTCGTACTTCAACTCGTAGTTGTTGGTGTCGCCCATGGGCTCGACCGCGGCGTCCGTCCCGAGCGTCACGCGGATGGAGGGCGCCATGGGGATGCGGATGTCGAGATGCTGTGCGAGGGGGAGAGGAACAGAGAAAGTGTTGTCAGCCACTTTTCTCGCGTGTTTCGCTCTCCTCGCGCGCTAACATTTTTCCGAGTCGCGCGACCGGAGACGGATTCGACATAGGCCGCGATCGGTCCTCGCGGCCGCGCGCGTCGGAAACACGGGGGGTTGGGACGTACCTTGCGGAGCTCGATGTTCATGGTGGGGTTGCCGCCGAAACGAACGACCTGCGAGTTGGAGGCGAGGGGCGCGTCAGCGGTCGGGTCGGCTCGCTTCTTTCGTGACAGGGCGTTCAAACAAGCGAGGCAGGCGCTCGCATCGTGAATGTCTAGGTGGCGCACCTTGTCGAGCTTCGCCTTGCCCTGCGCGAACAGGTCCTGGGCCTTGTCCAAGGCAACATCCTTCACCTTGCCGATGGCATCGGCGTCGGGGGCGTTGAAAGTGGGGGTGGGTTCGGGGGCTTCCATGTTTGCGCGCAGGTAGTAGTGATAGCCAGGCGATATTTGTCCACGGTGTTTGCCACTGCGGGGAACTCTCGGAAGACGAGCTCCGCGTGGAGACGGGTGAAATCGCGAACACGCGGCAAGCGCCATCATTTTGGCCAAACGCGGCTGAACAGAGTTGGCCGCGGGGACAGCGTTGTGCTTCGGGAGATCCCCAGCGGGGACACTTGTCGGCGCACGCACCGCAGAGACGCCGCGCGTCTTCTCGTTCGCACCGCGTCCGCGGACTTCGCCTTGCGGAGATGGCGATCATGGACGATAAGCAAAGTGCGCCCGCGACCCCGCGCGCGTCTCCCTTTCCGCGCATCCCCGCTATCGGCACCCCAACGGTCGTTCCGTTAGGGAACTCGAGTCGGGTTCGGCGTGGACGGCGCCTCACCACACCGCGTGCGCATCGGACGATACCAGAACCTCGACCCCACCGACGTACTGACCGTCTCTTCTTCTCCCACCGCTCGGCTCGGCATCCCTCGTTCCGCGTCCCTTCCGTGCACCGCCGCGACAGAGATCGGCATCGGGTTGACGAGTTTCGGATGTCTCTTCACTTTGCTCGGCGTGATGCTTTTCTTCGACCGCGGGCTGTTGTCGATGGGGAACATCCTGTTCCTCTCCGGCGTGACCACCACGATCGGCCCTAGGCGAACGTACAAGTTCTTCAAGCGCAACGGGAAGGGAACCGCGGCGTTCATGTCCGGCGTGGCGTTGGTGTTCGTGGGGTGGCCGTTCTTCGGCATGCTCGTGGAAGGGTACGGCTTCCTGGTGTTGTTCTCGTCGTTCTTCCCCACCGTCCTGCTCTTCCTGAAACGCCTCCCGGTCGTGGGGACGTTCCTGTCCTTGCCGGGGGTGAAGAACGTCGTCACGTCGCTCGTGGGGAAGACGCAGACCTTGCCGGTGTGAGCGCGCGCGCGGGCGCGGCGCCGCAGAAGGGCGCGGAGGGAGAAAACCGGCGCGCGCGTTTTACAGGTACATGAGTTCTATAGCCCGAAAACCGAAAACAAAAAAAACGCAGATTGTCACTCGTCGGGACCCTTCGCGCACAGCTCGCACATCGCGCGTTGCGCCGGCTTCGCGGTCGCGAGGTCCAGCCACTTCCTTTCCAACGCGCCGGGGCCGCCGCAGCAGCTGGACACGCACCCGCCGGGCTGCGTCATCGTCCCGACCATGAACTCGGGGTTGGCGTCGCACTCGCCGGCGGCGGCCCAGCCGGGGCACCGCGCTTCACTCTCCGGGTCGTCCGCGCAGGCGGCGGCGCGAACCTTGGGGTTATCGTACGGCCGCTCGTGCATCCACTTGGTGGCGGTCCACTTCACGCCCCGGATCACGGGGCACCCCGCGTGCGTCGCGGCGTCGTCCAAGTCGCCCTTCAGGGTCAGGTCGTAGAACAGGAGCGCGTCGCCTTTTTTCGGTTTCACCGCGGGCCCGCGCGACGCGCACGACGACCACCCTCCGTCTTCGCCCCCGGTCATGTCCGCGGTGCCGCTCCACGCGGCGCTCGGGTGTGGGAACACCGTTTCGCCGCCCTCGTCCACGTCCGAGAGGTACATCAGGACGGTCGCCAAGCGCTGGCGCCCGTTGTCGAAGGCGATCTTCTCCTGCACGGTCGCGTCGAAGGCGTCGTGGTGGTCCTTGTACTGCTGCCCCTCCGCGTACCGGAGCACGTGCAGCTGCTCCTGGTGCGTCACCGGGACCATCGCCCACTCCGCCGCGCGCGTCTCTATGCGCGCCACCACCTCGTCGTGCGCGATGGGCAGAAACGCGCCGTAGGAGGTTCGGATCGGGTCCACCGTGGGCGCGCCGGTTTTCGAGTCCACCACGCCGCTGCGCTCCATCAAGGGCTCCGCGGCTGCGATGACGTGGTCGCACTCCTCCGGGGACATGAACCCACGCCACACGTACGCGCGAGGCGCGGTGGCGATCTGCTCGATCCACTGTTTGCTCGTCTCCGGCTCGCCGTCGCCGTCCGTGTCCACGAGCGCGGCCTCGCCGGAGAACTCCGCGGCCGGGCGCTCCACCTCGCCGAGCCAACCGATCAGACGCTCGTCCGTGTTGCCGTCTCTGCCCGAGGACGAGGCGCTCCGCGCGGGCGGGAGCGCCGCGAGGGACGCCAGGACCAGCACGAGGAGCCGCGAGACCCGCATCGCGGCGGATGCCCGCGCGCGGGCACGCCTGACGCGCGGCTCGATCTGACGCACCGCACCCGTGGCACGGACGCGCGACGAAAACGAGCGCCCGCACTCGCGACACTCACGGCAACTATCAAAACACGAGTGACGATCCGTCTTCGCCAAAAGACGTTCGTTTTCGAGCGCGACGGCGTCTCGATGACATCCTGCTCCGTACGGCGTATACACGATGAGACAGCCTCGCGCGCTACGTCAAACGACTCATCCCGTATCTCGGCGTTTCCGCCTCCTCGCTTCGTCGCCCGTCCCGGAAGCGCGCGCGCGGGTCGACGTCCGCCGCGCCGAGCCGCTTTTCGCGTCGCCGTCGCGTTCCTTTTCGCGTTCCTTTTTGTGATCCTTCACCGGCGTCTCCGCGGCGACGTCGGAGCGCCTTTTCTTTCCCCTCCCTTCCCCAGACGGAGACGGCTCGTCGGCGCACCGCGGCGGCGGCGGAGGCATGGCCGCGGCGTCGCGCGCGGAAACCGGGCGCCGCCCGTTTTCCGGCGACGCCGTTTCCCGCCGCGACCGCGCGCGCGCCGACGCGGGGAGCTGCGAGCAGTACGCGTTCTTCATCCTGTGAGACGCCAGCACGCTGCGGTAGGTGTTGACCAGCGCGCGCATGCGCTCGTCCACGCGGAGCTCGCGCCTCGTGACCGGGGCTTTACACAGGGGACACCGCTTCTTGTGCCGGATGCTGGACGTGATGCACGTCGCGCAAAAGTAATGATCGCACCGCGTGACCATCGCGTCGTCGTACGCGGCCATGCATATCCGACACTGCAGCTCCCGACCTATCTTGTCCATGTGGATCTCGAAGTCGCCCTCGTCGGACTCGCCATACGCGGGGGGGGCGGGGGCCGCCATGCCTGCCGCCACGCGCGCGGAAGAGTGTGGGAGCGTTCGAAAAACACGCGCGAGAGGTGAAAAGCGAAATGCTGAAAAGCCGAAAACCGATTCGACCGGAAAATATCGCTCGGGTGACACGACCCACGCGCATTCTCGCATTCGCCCTCGCGCGAGAGACACGCCGCACGTGAACTCGCGCTCCCCTTCCGGCCAGCTTGACGGACATCGCCAGCATGTCCCTTTTCTCCGCTTGCGCTCCAGAAGCCGGCCTCTGCGGCCCCAGGTGCGTCCCCCCCCGGACGCTTTCGCCGCTTTTTCCTACACGCTGGCCATTTTCCGGGCGTTCCCCCTTCGAGCCACTGACCGCCCACCCCGCGCACCCCTCTCGACGAGCAGGAAGGACGCCAAGAAGGAGGCTCCGCACTGGGCGGACGCGTTCGAGAAGAGGTGCGTGTTCCACCCCATCCCCGCGCGCGAACCCCCGGGGTAACCACCGACCGCGACCCGAAGCGGAGGAAACGACGAGAACGGCTCCGGGGCGTGCGACGTGACTCAACGCGAGAGGTGCTTCTGTCGTGCGAAATCCGGATTCTGACGTTTCCCGAAACGCCGAAACGCCGCGAGCGTCGCCCTCGTCCCGCCGGCTCCACCCTAACTCTCCTTTCCGCTCACCTCTCCTGTGTCAGCCGCGCGATGGAGGACGACCCCGAGTACGCGCAGCAGCAGTGGGCGCGCAACCAGAAGGAGATGCAGCAGGCGGATGAGGTGTCCATGCGTCTGTATTCCGAGCTGGATCTGCTCGAGCACCCGGACCCGAAGTCGGCTCCGCGCGGGTCGGCGCAGCACGTGGAGATGGTCTCGGACGCGGTGAAGAAGGCCATGAACAAGGACGCGCAGATCCAGCAGGCCATGGCGGCGGACAAGGACGTGTTCCAGATGTTCCGCACCAAGTCCGACGCGGACCTCGCGGAGGTGGGGTTGCGACGCGTGGACAGCGCCAACGGGACCCCCGACGGGACGCCCGAGAAGTGAGCCGAGAAGTGAGACGAGCGTTTCGTCGCGCGCCAAACGCCGCGCGCGCGCGCGCGTGGATAACTACATAGCTATCAACACCCAAATCGTGAACGTAGTGTAGGGTATATATACACGCACTCGCGTGATTCTTGAAGTGGTATACGTGTCAGCGTGTGTGTATCAGATACGTTAAAAAGAGCTCCCTCGGCTCTAAGGCATCACGGCTTACCGAACTTCTCCTCGAGCCAGCCGCTGGTGACGCTCTTGGGCCGCTCGATGGCGAAGCCCATGGCGCGGCTCAGCGTAAGCTGGCTGAGCACGCCGATCGCGCGCGAGACGCCGAACATCACGGTGTAAAAGTTCTCCTCGGTGATCCCGTAGTACTGCAGGAGCACGCCCGAGTGCGCGTCCACGTTGGGCCACGGGTTGCGCACCTTCCCGGTCTCGGTGAGCACGCCCGGCACCACCTCGTACAGCTTCGAGACGAGCTTGAACTTGGGGTAGTCGGGCAGGTGCTTGAGCGCGAACTCGCGCTGGCACGCGTACCGCGGGTCCGTCTTGCGCAGCACGGCGTGGCCGTACCCGGGCACGACGCGCCCAGACTTGAGCGTGTCCCACACAAACTGCGTCATGCGCTCCGTGGAGACATCCGTCCCAATGTCGCGCTCGACTTCGTTCAGCCACTTGAGCACCTCCTGGTTGGCGAGGCCGTGCAGCGGCCCGGCGAGCCCGTTCATGCCCGCGGCGAGCGAGGTGTACGGGTCGGAGAGCGCCGAACCCACCAGGTGCGTCGCGTGCGCGGACACGTTGCCTCCCTCGTGGTCGCTGTGGATGGTCATGTACAGGCGCATCAGCTCCTTCGTGCCCTCGTCGTCGTAGCCCATCTGCCGGGCGAAGTTCGCCGCCCAGTCCAGGGTGTCGTCCGGCGCAATCAGCTTACCGTCCTTGAACGTGTTGCGGTAGATGGCAGCCGCCACGGTGGGGAGCTTCGCGATGCAGTCCAGCGTGTCCTCGAAGACGGGCTCCCAGTACTTGGTCTTGTGCACCCCCTCCGCGTACGCCTTTGCGAACTTGCTCTCCGTCTGCAGCGCCATGATGGCCACCGAGAACTGCGTCATGGGGTGCGTGTGCTTCGGGAGCGAAGCGAGCACGTCGAAGACGTGCTGCGGGACGTGCGCGCGCGACCGGAGCTCCGCGGACAGGCCCTCCACCTGCGCCTTCGTGGGGACGTCCCCGGTGAGCAGGAGCCACAGCAGGCCCTCGGGGAGGGGCTCGCCGCCTTCGACGGCGGCAGGGAGCCGTTTCTGCAGGTCGGGGATGGTGTGTCCACGAAACCGGATGCCCTCCTCCGCGTCCAGCAGAGAGGTCTCCCAGACCATGCCGGTGATGCCGCGCATGCCGCCCATCGCCATGTTCACGGTGACCTCGCCGAGGGACTTGTCGCCGTGCGCCTGCTTGATCTTCTTCAGGCGCTCCTGCTGCGCGGGGATGGCCGCGGCGAGCGCCTCCTTGATTCCGCCCGAAGGCGAGGCGTACCATCGCCGGGGGCCGCGCAGGAAAGTCGCGGTCGGGGCGGCGGTCGTCGACGCGTGGGCCGTCAGACCCGACACAGCGGAGACGATGCGACGCATGGCGCTCGTCGACGACATGGTGCGTTCGGCGCGACGTGCGGAAGGCCGCGCGCGAGGGTGTGGGGCGTGAGCGTCGATCGGAGATATTTTCCAGTGCGCTTTTGGCTTTTCAGAACTGCAGGCGCCTTGGGAAGCGAGCGCCAACGTCAAAAGTGTTTTTCTGATCCCAGGGAGAATTCGAGGGCATAACCCTCCGCGCACTGTGTGGCTTGGCCAGGGGTTCCGATCGGGGCGACGGACTGCGGCGTGGACGTTCTCTGCGATCGCTTCCACGACGGACGACGGGCGCCATGTCGAAGCACCACCCCGATCTGATCATGTGCAGAAAGCTCCCCGGCATCGCCATCGGTCGGCTGTGCGAGCGGTGCGACGGGCGGTGCGTGAACTGTGACTCGTTCGTGCGCCCCGCGACGCTGGTCAGGGTGTGCGACGAGTGCAACTACGGCTCGAACCAGGGGCGGTGCGTGATCTGCGGGGGGGTCGGCGTGGCGGACGCGTACTACTGCAAGGAGTGCACGCAGATGGAGAAGGACAGGGACGGGTGCCCCAAGATTGTCAACCTGGGGAGCGCCAAGACGGACCTCTTCTACGAGCGGAAAAAGTACGGCTTCAAGAAACGATGAAACCGTCGGTAGTTAGTGTTGCCTACGTATCTTAGATAGTAGAGCGCTTCACCTCCGCCGACCCCTTCCCGGAGACGTCGCCACGCCTGGCGGCGGCATCGTCGCCGCCGACGCGACGCCCTCCACCGGCGCCGCCGCGTCGGCGCACGCGTACCCGTTGGTGAGCTCGCGCTCCAGCCGCGCCGCCGCCTCGGTGTACTCCGAGTCAAGCCCGTTGAACAGCTCGCAGTTCTCGCGGATCGTCCGCACGTCGTGCAGAAACCCGCCGAGCGCGCGGTAGTACCGATTTCTTAAACGCCGCGCCACCAGGTCCAGGCTGAGCGGCACCGGCACGAGCGCGCAGTAGTTGGCGTCGCTGCCGTCCCGCTGCGGGAAAAACGCATCCGCCTCGATCTCGTCCACGAACACGTCGTACTGGGGCTTGGCCCGCGCGCGGCGCACGCGGTCCCCGAGCCTGCGGCTCGTGGCGTCGTCCAGACGAGGCGCATCGGGGTCGATGCGCTCGTCGCGCGGCGCGTCATCGTCGAACAGCTCCCAAAACGAGTGGTCCTGCATCTTGTCCTCTTCGTCGGCGACGTCGGAGTACTCCACCGCGAGCGCGTTCCAGGGCGAACCGCGCCACTGCGGGTCGCTCGTCGCGTTTTCGTCACTCGTCGTCGCCGCCGCCGTACTACGCGCGTCGCGCACCACGACGCCGCGGTACCACGTGTCTACCAGCGCGCCGTCTGCGCCGGCGTCCCGCCAGCACACCGCGCATCGGTCGTCCGGGCGCCACCCCCGCGCCGCGCCCGCGCGGAACCTGTGCGCGGGCACGAGGAAGTCGGCGTCCTCGAGCCGCGGCAGCTCCAGCTCGAACTCGGCGCCGAAGTTGGCGGACGCGGGGTCCGCGAGCCGCAGCGTGAGCACCGCCACGGTCTCGTCCTCATCCTCGCGCGAGATGGCGTAGCGCACTGCCGCCGCGCGCGCCGGCTCGGCGTGGCGCCACGACCCGGGCGCGCCGACGGCGAGCCACGGCCTTTGCGCGGCTTTGTTCGCGCGGCGCTCGAGGAACGCGTGGTGGCCGCGCGGCACGTACACCAGCGCGTCGCCTAGCTGCGGGACGTATGACTCGCCGGGTGTGCTGGGGCGGTCGCGGAGCAACCAGGCGTACGCGGCGTGTTTACGCCGGTGCGCGCTCGAAGAGCCTCCGGCGTTGTCCGCGGCCCGGACCCGCGCGCGCCGCGGCCCGGACCCGCCCGCCTCGTCGGAATCGCGAAAATCGGCGTCGTCGCGCGACCGTTTCATGGTGAACCGAACACGGAGCCCGTTCGCCCGTTCGCCGTTCGCAGGAGCCGTCTCGTTCTGTTCGTCTTCGTCGTCTGTTTCCATTCTTCCTCGTTCGTC
>Ga0181564_10002102_pt1 | contig 17597 bp, 17 predicted proteins | sample 011ome_24_FD_134512 | JGI IMG/M metagenome (GOLD analysis project Ga0181564, IMG submission 134512) | Coastal salt marsh microbial communities from the Groves Creek Marsh, Skidaway Island, Georgia - 011513CT metaG (megahit assembly) | ecosystem: Environmental > Aquatic > Marine > Intertidal...
GCTACGCAAATGTAGTAAGAAACGTTTTAGCATTTTTTGTACGTGGTTGCAAGCAAGCAAATCATTCCACCTTGATTTCGGATGCGAATTTATGAAAATTAAATAACTGACAAATAGAATAATGCAAAAAAAGGCAATTATTTTTTTGAAGTCAACTCCTTAAATACATTCTCTAAAGATTTTTCTTCTTTTTGCATGGTTAATACTAGGATATTATTTGTTTGCGCAAATTTTGAAATTTCTTTACGGATATCCTTGTCCGTTTTCGATTCGAGCACCCAAATTTTGTCAGAAACTTCTTTCACGCTTGTAACTCCAGAAATTGAAGTTAATTTAGATTTACTAATGCTAGCGTCGAACTCAACTTTTATCACTTGCTTTTTAACAACTTTAGATTGAATCTCACTGGTTTTCTCATCTGCAACAATTTTACCGTCGTTTATTATAATGATACGGTCACAAATAGCCTCCACCTCCTGCATGATATGCGTAGAAAGTAAAACGGTCTTTTCTTTGCCAAAAGTTTTAATCAATTCTCGAATTTCAACCAATTGGTTTGGATCTAAACCACTCGTAGGTTCATCAAGAATTAGTACTTCAGGGTCATGCAACATAGCTTGCGCTAATCCAACTCTTTGTCGATACCCCTTTGATAAAGCACCTATTTTTTTATGCTGTTCTTTTTCTAGTCCAACAGATTTAATCATTTCAGCAACTCTTTCTTTCTTCTTTTTTACATTATGTAAGTTTGCAAGAAACAATAAATATTCTTTTACATACATGTCGAGATAAAGTGGGTTGTGCTCAGGAAGGTACCCAATATTTCTTTTTACCTTAATTGGATCATCATTGACATCTAATTCACAAACTTTTACATCTCCACTTGTTTGTGGTAAGAAACATGTAATTATTTTCATTGTAGTTGATTTTCCAGCACCATTTGGACCTAAAAACCCAACTATTTCTCCTTTAGATATTTCAAATGAAATGTTATCCAGAGCGTTTTGATTTCCGTATTTTTTTGTAACGTTTTTGACTGATATCGACACAACTTATATTTGTAAGATGAAAATAAAAAACAAAGAATATCTAATCTCTATTCATATTGCAAATATATCTATAATTAAGGGAAGTGAATAAGATGTCATAAACATTCATTAACAATTTAGTGTGGGATTACTTTTCTTATCAGTCATTTCTAGGATAGCTAATATATATTGGAGTTAAATAAGTATTTAAGTTATAGGTGAAATTATTTATACCACTTCATTTTCCTTACTTTTACGAAAATGATTTTAGAAGGAGCTATAGTGATACGGTCAACAGGAAGTTGGTATTCAATCCGAACAAAAGAAGGTGAGGAATTTGAAGTTCGCATTAAAGGTAAATTTAGAATACAAGGGATAAAAACCACCAACCCGGTTGCGGTTGGAGATCTGGTAGACTTTACTTTAGAAAATGATAATACTGGCGTAATAACAAAAATCCATCCGCGTAAAAATTACATAATTCGTAAATCGGTAAATTTATCTAAGCAGGCACAAATAATTGCATGTAATATCGATCGTGCTCTTTTGGTGGTTACTATTTCTAATCCAGTCACCCAGACGGGGTTTATTGATCGGTTTTTAATTACAGCGGAAGCTTATCACATTCCCGTAACAATAGTCTTTAATAAAATTGATATTTACTCGGAAAAGGATCAATTAAAATTGGAAGAATTGATGATTGCTTATTCGAAGGTGGGGTATCATTGTTTGGATGTTTCTGCTGAAACGGGTGCAGGAGTTAAAGAGATTAAAAAAATGCTTGCCGATAAGACAACCATGTTAAGTGGTCACTCAGGGGCTGGTAAGTCTACATTAATTAATAAGGTTGATGGCAATCTAGAATTAAAAACGGGCGATATCTCAGAATCACATTTTAAAGGAAAGCATACTACAACTTTTGCGGAAATGTTTGAATTGGAATTTGGTGGATTTATTATTGATACACCTGGAATTAAAGGATTAGGGATTGTAGATATTGAAAAGGAAGAAATGAGTCATTATTTTTTAGAAATGAGGGCTTTATTACCCGAATGTAAATTTCATAACTGTCAGCATTTAAAAGAACCTTCTTGTGCTATTAAAAAAGCAGTTAAAGCTGGAGGCGTGGAGGAGTTTAGGTATAAAAATTATCTTTCGATGTACCAGGGAGATGATGAAAATTATAGAACAGTAGATTATTAATGAGGGTTTTTGTTCAAAGAGTATCGGAAGCGTCAGTTGTAGTTGAGAATGAAATTCACAGTGAAATAGGCAGTGGAATATTAATTTTACTTGGAATTGAAAACGAGGATAATCAAGAAGATATTGATTGGTTGTGCGCCAAAATTACTAAATTGAGGATATTTCCAGACGCTGAAGGAATAATGAATTTATCATTGATGGATACAAACGGTGAAGTGTTAGTTGTGAGTCAGTTTACCTTGCATGCTAGCACAAAAAAGGGGAATCGGCCATCGTATATTAACGCTGCTCGTCCAGAAGTTGCATTGCCTTTGTATGAAGAGTTTATTTCACGACTGACTCAAGTTTTAGGTAAAAGAATTGGAACAGGAGAGTTTGGAGCCGATATGAAAGTTAGTTTAATAAATGATGGCCCTGTCAGTATTTGGATAGATTCAAAATCAAAAGAATAAGCTATATGAGAATTAGAAACTGGTCATTAGGGTATTTGTTTGGTTATATATTTACTACAATAGGAATAAAGTCTTTTTATAGAAAATATAAAGTAGTTGGAAAAGAGAATATTCCAAAAGGAAAACCGATTCTATTTGCAGGAAACCATCAAAATGCTTTTTTAGAAGGTGCTATCCTGGGATATGTAACACGGTCCCCAATATATTTTTTAGCACGATCAGATATTTTTAAAAAGAAAGCAGCTAGTTTTATGTTAAACAGTTTAAACGCACTTCCCATTTATCGTGAAAGGGATGGCGCTGATTATAGAGATAAAAATGAAGAGGTATTTGAACAGTTTTATGATTTACTGGGTAATAATAGAAGGATTGTAATATTTCCAGAAGGTAATCATGGGAAGCATCAGCAATTAAGATCATTGAAAAAAGGTATTTTCAGAATAGCAGTTGGAGCAGAGGCTAAGTATAATAAAGAATTGGATGTTCAGGTAGTTCCGGTTGGGATTAATTATGGGAAATTTGAAAATATGGGCGGCGATCTACTTATTCAATTTGGAGCGCCAATAGCTATTAAAGATTATATCGCAGATAATTCAGTGAAGCAAGAAGAAAACTATATAGAACTTGTTGGTGAACTCAGAAAGCGATTGAGTGATCAGATGATAGATATTCAGAAAATGGATTATTATGATTTGATTCATTTCACTATGAAAACTTTTGATGCTGAAATTGGTTTGTTGGAGCGCAATGATGGCAATGATTTGGTTTCGGAATTTAAGAGACAAAAAGGATATATCGAGAAAGCTGAGAGTTACATTGAGAAGGATATTGAAAATGCGAATGCATTGCTCAAAGTGGTTATAGAATTTAGGGGTGTACTCAGTGAAGAAAAGCTATCTGCTTGGTTATTTAATAAAGAGAGTTACGCTGTTTTTGGCCACGTCTTTTTACTAACTCTACTTTTTCCATTGCACTTGTATGGAATTCTTAATAATTATTTGCCTTATCGAATTCCCGCTTGGTTCGTGGAGAAAAAAGTAGCTGATATTCATTTTCATGCTTCAATAAAACTTCTTGCGGGATCTATTCTGTTTGTGATTTTTTGGGGAATTCAAATTAGTTTAGTAGCAATATTTACAGATAATTATTACTGGGCAATGTACTTTGGGTCATTAATTTTTTCAGCTTGGATTAGCTATAAATATTGGGTTTCATTCTTAAAGTTGAAGGGGAAAATACGTTACAATAAACTCCAAAAGCAAAAAGTAGACGCTTTTAGGAGGTTAAAGATTCAACACGAAAATTTAAAGCAGTTTGTACATAAATCATATCAAAAATGAAAAAGACTCTAGGTATAGAAGAGGCTCAGAAAAAAGTGGATAATTGGATTAAGCAATTTGGTGTACGTTATTTTAATGAACTGACTAATATGGCAATGCTAACAGAAGAAGTTGGAGAAGTTGCTCGTATAATCGGAAGAAGGTACGGTGAGCAATCAGAAAAGGAATCAGACAAACAAAAGGACTTGGGAGATGAAATGGCAGATGTATTGTTTGTCTTAATATGCTTAGCGAATCAAACAGGAGTAAATTTGGAAGAAGCATTAGAAAAAAACTTAAATAAGAAGTCTATTAGAGATGCGGATAGGCACCATGGCAATGAGAAATTGCATTGACTTTATTGAGTTCAGAATTATACAGAACAAAGCTATAGCCCTTTTAAAAAAGTTTTAAACGCATCCCAATATTTATCACTCCCTTCTGTAGTTTCCCAAAGCGCTCTTGAGCCATGAATTCCCTCAAAGTCAGGTAGGAATTGATTTGTCCATACTGTGTCTACTTCCGAAATAATTGATTTGGTAGCTTCTGTTTCTGTTTTAGAGGAAGTAACAAAAATGGGTTTCTCATATCCTTTGATAGAATCTTGAATACTTATTCCTTCAATATATTCCCCAGGGCTAAAAGCTGCTACTGCTTTTACTTTTTCGTTGTTTTTTCCAATTAACAAAACCAGTGAAGCAGAGTAAGAGCTTCCAACTAATACAATAGATTCATTATCATTAAGCTTATATAAATAATCAATCGCAGCTTCAATATCCTGTTTTGCGTCTATATATTCCGTGGGTAAACCCTTTTCTTTAGCTAGTTGAGCCGTTTTATTTATAATGTTGTTTGCTTCATTTCCTGATCGTTGATCGATAGCAATACTTGAAAACCCGATACTACCAATTCTAAATGCAGTTTCTCTATATTCACCTCTGCTAAATCCTGCTTGGTGACATAGTAAAATAATAGGCTTACTATCTTTTCTTTCGTAGATATCAGCAAAGATAAGTAAGCTATCTCTAGAGGGAAAAGAGTCATGTTGTATAAATCGACTTTCAGATTGCTTTGAGATTGGAACAGCCTCCATATGCAAACTATCAAATTTGCCTTCATCAATTTTTTCAATTGTTGTTTCTTTTGGTGGAGGCATACAAGCAAAAGTAAAAAATAGGATAGCTATGAATAATGTCGGTTTCATACTACTAAAGTAAGGTAAAAATGGAATATGTCAATACAAGTCAAGTGTCGTTCAGTTAATCTTTAACTTTTCTTTTAATTCCTTAGATAGAGCATTTTTATGCAATAATACGGATATTGTATTCATTCTAAAGTAAGCTTCAGATACAAGGACATGTCCTTTGAACTTTTCAAGCCCTCGATCATCACCCCAAGAATTTTTTACGATGAAATAATCTTTACCATCTACTCCTTTTGCTAATCCAACAATATGCATTAGGTGATCATCACCTACTGTGTAATTATCATAGTATTCTTGTCTCATTTCTTGAGTTACTACCTTTTCCTTAGCTGTTGTAATAAAATTTGGTTTTTCACCCTCTGGTGATTCAATTGCAATGCCTTCCCTTGAGTTAAACCCATTGTTACTAACATCTGCATCCCAGTCAAGTGTAAATCCATCTTTCAAAGCTTTTTTAGCAGTCTCTATCATTTCATCTAATTGAACGTTGTAAAATCGACCATTATCCCAGTTATCCGGAATGTCCAATACAAAGTTAGTGTAGAAAGGTTGATGCGTGTAAGAGGTTAACGTAATGTAGTTTTTGCTTGATAACCCTAATTCCTCAGCAAAACTTTTTGGAGTGTACGATTTCTTGTTATAAATAAAGTTATGGGGATATTCTCCTAAATAAACATTTAGTAAAGCACTGTATCCATTTCTCCACATTGGAGTTAGTTTTCCTCCTTTGTTTGCTATAATAGCTTTTAAAAACCCTTCTAGAATACTTGCCAATTCAGCATGATTGTGTTTTTCTGTGTCCATTTGTAGTCCGTTAAAAACTTCATTAGGAACAATTCCGTACATGTCTACAGCATTTAATAAGTCATGCCCTAAACTTCCTTCTCCAAATTGCGTTTTCCCATGTCTGCGGACATAATTTTCAGCCTTGTTAATGTAAACTTGTCTAGCAATAAAAATTTCGGAAAGATTGTGTGTTCCTTTTCCCATTCTGATTAATTCAGATTCTAAAAAAGAGGCAGCTGAGAAACTCCAACATGTTCCTGTGTTTCCTTGGCTTTCGACAGGGTTGGCATCCCATTGAACCACTGTTTCGAATGATAGAGTGTCTTGTGCTGTTCCATAACTAAACGTAAAAGCTAAGGCAATGATGGTTAATCTTTTCATGATTTTGATTTTGGTAGCCAAATTTAGGAAACTGTTAGTGGTTTGCAAATTAAAATGGTACGAAAGGTTCTCCTATACTGCTGGAGTTAAAACAAATAGAATGTTAGGGTCTGAAGGGTAATCTTCAATGTAGTCCATTGCTTGATTCGTGCTTCGTCTTATAAAATTAATTATTGGTTCTCCAGATTGAAACGTACATTCCCAACCATCGTAATTTCTTTCTAGGGAACCTGCCATTAGTTCCAATACATCTCCTTTTACTATAGGAATTCCAATTCTAGCAAGTTTGTTAACCGCAATAAGGGCATCAGGTTTTTTAAATGCCCAATTATCGATTCCTATTTCCTCTAATGAGAATCCGGCTTTTAGAATTTCAAGAACTTTGCTTGGCCATTCTTTAGTCATGAGTTATTTTTTATGAGGGTAAGTATAATAATAGGTTGTTTTTTGATTCATTGCACATAGGAATGAATTTATGAAGGTCCTAAATAAAAAAAAGCCAGATACTTTCGTATCCGGCTTTTTGCTGTGGGCCCTGTAGGATTCGAACCTACGACCCCCTGCTTGTAAGGCAGGTGCTCTGAACCAACTGAGCTAAGAGCCCTCTCGTTTGAGGAGTGCAAATATATATCTTTTCTGTCTCTCACCAAATAATTAGGAATAAAAATCGCGAAGTATTTCAGATACGACAAAAGTGCTTCCACCCACTACTATTAAGTCATGTGATTTTGCAGTTTTAATAGCCGCTTTAAAAGCTTCTGAACAAGACGAAAAGTTGATTTTAGTTTGCTTTTCTGCGAAGGATTTTTCTAATTCTTTTGTGCTTAAAGCTCTAGGAATATTTGGCGTGCATAGATAATAAGTAGCATTTTTCGGAAGTAAATTAACGACTTTATTGACTTCTTTCTCTGCAACCATTCCCCAAATAATATGTAGGTTATTATAAGTTTCTAATTCTAGTTCCTTAACTGTTTGTGCAATTGCATGTGCATTATGGCCAATATCAGCAATAACTTTGGGGGAATATTGTATTGTTTCCCATCGCCCTCTTAAACCAGTGTTTGTCTTTATGGATAGCAAGCCTTTGCTTATAGTTGTAGAAGTTATTTTAGAAAATTGTTGTTGGATTAAATCAATAACGGTTAGGGTAGTTGCTACATTGTTTTTTTGGAAGTCGCCTTTAAGACTAGAAAAAGGTTGGTTATTATTTTGAGCCGCTATATGCAAGAGAGAGTTATTAGTTAAAGCAATTTCTTCAAAAACAGATTGCTTTTCGATTCCTTCAGCCAAAACCACAGGAATGTTTGGCTTTATAATACCTCCTTTTTCTCTTGCGATGTCTTCCAAGGTGTTTCCTAAGTATTGGGTGTGATCTATTCCAATTGAAGTAATTGCGCATGCTATAGGAGTTATAATGTTGGTAGAGTCTAATCTTCCACCCAGGCCTGTTTCTATAATGGCAATATCAACTTTCTTATATTCAAAATAGTTGAAAGCCAGTGCTGTGCTCCATTCAAAAAAGGAAGGTTGAATGTTGTTGAAAACAGCCTTGTTGTTTTGGACAAAGTCAATTACATATTGTTCTGATATAACTTCTCCATTAATTCTTATTCTTTCTCTGAAGTCGAGTAGGTGAGGAGAGGTAAATAATCCAACGGTATATCCACTTTGGGTTAAAATGGAGGAAAGCATATTACAAACGGAGCCTTTTCCGTTTGTTCCTGCAACATGTATTGTTTTGAATTTGTTTTGTGGATTGTCTAATAATTCACAAATAGCAATGATGTTATCTAACTTGCCATTGTAAGCTTTACTTCCTATGTTTTGAAATTGAGGAAGTTGTTCGAAAAGAAAAGCAACCGTTTCTTTATAAGTCATTTACTTAATACAACTAGTTAACTTTGAATTCCAATTTGAGGGTTTTAACATCGTATTCTGCAGAAGCACTGGTCGGTTTGTATGTGAATTCTAACGCTTTCTTTTCCGCTAGCTCAATAATCGTTTTATCTGATGTATTGGTAAAAGAATTTGATAGTTGCGCTTCAGACCAATATACTTTACCATCCTTATTGATTTTAATTTTGACAGCTACTTTGGCAGGAGTAGTGGTTAAGTTATCTAAGCTAGGAACGTTCTTTATTTTTCTACTAGAACCATCACCAACACCCTCACCATTTCCTAAGCCATCACCTCCTCCAGTGCCTCCATCAGATCCACCTTCACCATCACCACCTGCTTCACCGCCTCCAGAACCACTAAAAGGGTTTCCCGAGATAGCTGCTTCTTGTTCGTTTGAATCTCCATTTCCATCCGAACTACTTGCTTCCTGCTGCGATTCTGCTGTTACTGCAGATTCTTCTTCTTGGGTTGCCACTTCCTCTTGTGAACTTTCGTTAGTTTCTTCGTTTTGCTTCTTAGCACTTTGAGATTTTTCTTGACTGACCTCTTTGCTCCCCCCTGCAGAACCACCGCCAGCATCCGTAAAGTCCATTACCATAACCACTTCTTTAGCAGGGTATGGTGGATCTACTTGCTTCATTGAAGTGAAAAATAGCATAAGAAGTAAAAGAATTAAAAGAATAGCAGCTCCTATAATACCCGCTTGTTTATCTTTTTTATTAATGGGGGTTAAATACGCCATATATAAATGAATTAGTTATGGTTTCGTCTTTATAACGATTTTTAACTCATTTTGTTTCGCAATATCAATAACTCCAACAGAATATTCCCAGTCAGAAAGCTTGTCGCCAACCAATTCAATGGTTTTTTTATGATCTACGTATTGCATTATTGTATTGTTCAGTTCTTCCAATGAAATTTCTTGATCGACATCCATTTTATCATTTTTAATCCAAATGATATTGTCTTTATTCACGAATACTTTTGTAATCGATTTATCGGTGGTAGAAGCAGGGCCTGACTTTGGTAAGTCGATACTATGACCAGCTGTTACCATTGTAGAAAGAATAATAAAGAATATTAATAACAGAAATACTAAATCTGTCATAGATGACATTCCACCTTCAATTTTGATTTTATTGGACGATCGTAAACTCATCTTTTATTATTTACCTGGTGCGTCTAGTATATCTAAAAACTCGATAGAACTACCTTCCATTTTTTGAATAACCTTTTCAACTTTACTTACTAAGTAATTGTAAAATACATAAGCTATAATACCAACAATCAATCCACCTACAGTAGTTATCATTGCTTCAAAAATACCACCAGAAAGACTTTGAATTTCAACTCCTTCGTTACTCATTGTATGCATTACCTGAATCATTCCCAAAACAGTTCCTAAAAATCCAATCATTGGTGCTACACCAGCTGTAGTAGCTAATATCGATAGCCTAGTTTCTAATTTATACACTTCAATTTTGCCTACGTTCTCAATGGACACAGCAATATCTTTCATTGGTTTACCAATTTTAGAAATTCCTTTTTCAATCATTCTAGCCATAGGGTTGTCAGATGTTGCACACAATTGTTTAGCTGCATCTAATTTCCCATCATTGACATATTCTTTAATCTTAGCCATGAAATCTCTCTCTTCATTCAAAGCTCTTCGAATTGCAAGGAAGCGTTCGATAAAGATATAAACGGTTAATGCAGAAAGCGCAAACAACATAGACATGATGATAATACTTGTCCAACTGTATTCTCCAGTTTCCGTATCAAATCCCCATATTAATTCCCAAAGAGAAATGTCTGTTGTTTTAGTTAATGTGTCTGATACGGCATCACCAACCTCTATTTGAATTTTATTTATTAAATCGAAAATATTCATATTTACTTTTTATTAACGTAATAATCGTTCAATTGTTGTTCGTCAAAAAATTAGAAAAACACCAGCTCCGGCAAGATAACCTAATAATGCTAACCAAGCCATGTTTTTTAAGTACCAAAAGAAAGAGATTTTTTCCATTCCCATAGCTACAACACCCGCAGCAGAGCCAATAATTAACATACTTCCACCTGTACCAGCAGCGTATGCTATAAAGTGCCAAACTGAAGAATCAGTTGCGTATAAAAGTTCTCCAGCTTCATTGACTTCTTGCATATTGAACATACCCATACTTGCAGCAACTAAAGGAACGTTGTCAATTACAGCGGAACCAGCTCCCAATAGCATTACAAAAATATTAGTATCCATTGATGCATTTACAGTGTTACCAAAATTAAAAATCATACCTAACGACTCTAAAGCTGCGACAGTCATTAAAATACCTAAGAAGAATAGAATTGAGGGCATTTCAATTTTTGCTAATGCTTTAAAGGTTGGGCTGTTATGACCATCATCATCAACGTGGTCAATTTTATCTTCTAAACTTGTCATACTAAACTGCCGAGCTGTTATAAGTTCAGCAACTAAAGCAACTATAGATAAAGACAACATCATTCCAACATAAGGAGGAAGGTGTGTAACCGTTTTAAAGATAGGAACAAAAACAATTAAACTTAACCCTAAATAAAGCATTAATGGACCTAGTGAATTTTCATTGCCTTGAGCAGGAGGAGCTTCAAAATGTCCTTTAAATGGTTTCATAAATGTTGCCAATAATGTTGGAATTACCATGCAAACTAACGACGGTAAAATTAAGTACTCAATTAATTTTACTGTGGTAACCTTTTCGCCCATCCAAAGCATTGTTGTGGTAACATCGCCAATTGGAGACCATGCACCACCAGCATTTGCTGCAATAATTATAATACCCGCAAACCAAATACGGTCTTTGTTATCAGGGATTAATTTTCTAAGAATTGTTATTAAAACAATTGTTGCTGTTAGGTTATCAATGATAGCAGAAAGTATAAATGCTAAGATAGACATAATCCAAAGTAGCGTTTTCTTTTTGTTAGTTCTAACATAATTTTTAATAGTAGAAAAACCATCGAAGTGGTCAACTATTTCAACGATAGTCATTGCTCCTACTAAGAAAATAAGGATTTCACAGGTTTTACCAAAGTGATGTAAAAGCGTATGCTCTAACCACCATGACTTAGTTACTTCAGAATGACTGGTAGCATGAGTTGCTGCTTCAGCAATACTATCAGCAAGCACAGGCATGTTGTGTAGGCTGTCAGAAACAGCAGGAACATGAGACAGACTATCAGAAAGGTGCCTTAATGTATCCGACATTGGATAAGTGTTCAGTTTGGCAAATCCTTCCACCATTGTATGATTTGCAGAGTCAAACCATTGAGTAAAATCTCCTAATCCAAATGCAACTGCTGCCCAAGCTAAAGCCATCATTAGTAATGCAGGAACTAACTTATCTACTTTTAAACTATGCTCTAAGGTAATAGCTAAGTATCCTAAAACAAATATTACAACGATTAATACCTCCATAATTTAAATAAGCTGATTTAAAGCAACTTCAAATGCAGTTTTTGCAATTTGCGTTTTACTCTTGTTGATGTTGTAAGCATTTTCCAATGCCTTTTTTATTGTGTTTGATGTATCGATAAAGATTGCATCATCTTCAATTTTATCTAAATCTGTACTCATTAAGTAAGCAAAAACTCTAGCCATACCGCAGTTTGAAATAAAATCTGGGATAACGCTTATGTTGTTATCTGTATAGTCAGCAATTGCTCCAAAGAAAATTTCAGGATCTGCAAAAGGAACATTAGCTCCAGCTGCAATTACTTCCATTCCTGCAGAAATCATTCTGTCAACTTGGTCTTTTGTGATTAAACGAGATGCTGCACAAGGAAGAAATACTTCAGCCTTCAAATCCCAAATCTTATTATTTACCTCGTCAAAAGATAACAAATTTGGAGCATTCAGAGCATTTCCATCTTTTTCTAAAAAGAGTGTTCTTATTTCCTCAAGAGAAAAACCATCTTCTTTTATCAAGCCGCCAACGCGATCAATAATCCCCACGATAAGAGCTCCTTCTTGCGCTAAGTAATATGCTCCAGCACTTCCAACATTGCCCCATCCTTGAATGATGACACGCTTTCCTTTAAGCTCACCACCATAAATATCATAATAATGTTTTACGGATTCAGCAACACCATATCCAGTAATCATATCTGCTACCACATATTTACGGGCAACTGATGGGCTGTACATTGGATTTTCAATAGCTTTTATAACGCCAAGTCTTAATTGTCCAATACGGTTTATTTTTTGCGATTCCCTTGGTTGAAAATGCCCATTAAAAACCCCTTCTTGTGGATGCCAAACTCCGCAATCTTCTGTTATCGGAATAACTTCATGAATTTCGTCAACATTCAAATCCCCACCTGTACCATAGTAATGTTTTAATAATGGAGTAACAGCTTTATACCATCGTTCTAATACCCCTGTTTTTCGAGGATCGTTTGGATCAAAATTAATTCCAGATTTAGCACCTCCAATCGCTGGTCCTGAAACCGTAAACTTAACTTCCATGGTCTTGGCTAAAGATTCAACTTCACGTTTATCCAGTCCAACTCTCATTCTTGTTCCACCGCCAGCAGCTCCACCTCTCAAGGTATTAATCACTACCCATCCTTCAGCCTCAGTTTCTTGATCTTTCCACTCAAAAATAATCTCAGGTTCCTTGTTTTCAAACTTCTTTAGTAATTCTATCATTGTGTTGTTTCAGTTCAAGCAAAAGTAACAAAATTTCATAGGTATCAATTTTTGCATTTTGTTTTTTTTATTGAGTCGATGTTAATTAATTGATTTAAAATATTTTATAAATAAATAGTTCCACCTACAGAATCTTGTTTGGCTCCTGTTACGGAGGAAAGACAATTAACGAGTTGTTTTTTACGCAGAACCCCCAAGAAACCAAAAATTATAGCCTCTTTATATTCTATTATTTTGTTTTCAGGGATAATTATTTGTGCGTCGGCAGTGCTTCTTATCTCTGAAACCCAAAATGAATTGTATGCTCCGCCTCCTGTTATTAATACTTTTTTATCTTGGGTACTCGAGAGTATTTTACAAATTTGATGCGCTAAGTGTTTTCCAAATGTGTTTAGCTTATCTGCGTTTGAAATGTTATATTTATCTAAAATAGGTTTGAAATTGATAATAAAGTTTTCTTTTCCTAAGGATTTAGGATGTGATTTTGAGAAAAATTCGATAGCATTTAAATCATTATATAAATTGTGGTTAAAATTGCCTGAGGCACCCAATTTTCCTTTATCGTCGTATTCAATTCCTTCCAAGCTGCAAACGTAGTTGCTAACCATATTTGCCATTGCTAGGTCGTGTGAGATGCGTTTACCTTTTGCTTTAAATGAAATATTTGCAATTCCGCCCAGATTAATGCAGTAATCATATTCGGTAAAGAGTAGTTCATCACCGATTGGCACTAATGGAGCTCCTTGACCTCCAAGTGCAACGTCTTTTGAACGGAAATCACATATTGTTTCTATGCCCGTAATCGCTGCTATTTGTGCTCCACATCCGATTTGAGTAGTCAAATTATTATTAGGTTGATGGAAGATGGTGTGTCCATGTGACGCTAAGAAATCGATGTTTGTAATTTTGTTTTTATGAATGAATTTATTGACTTCATTGCCAATTAATGCTCCAAATTTAGTATGAAATAGCGCATAATTTATAGCAGATTCATTTTCTAAATCTGCCAGTGCATTTTTTTGCTCTTTGGAGTAAGGAACTGTTTCATGGTGTATTAAATTAAAACGCCATTTTTCGTCAAAATTAAATTTACAATGAGCTATATCTAGTCCATCTAACGATGTGCCTGACATTAAACCTATTACGTTGAAAGATTCCATAATTTAACTTAAAAAAGTTGCTCAAGGTGAAGATAACAACTAATTTTGAAGTATTAATTAAAGATTGAATTTTAATACTAATAGTTGATAACATGGATTTTAGATTAACGGAAGAACAGTTGGCAGTTAGAGATGCTGCTAAAGATTTTGCACAAAACATGTGTAAGCCAGGAGTGATTGAAAGAGATACCAATCAACAAGTGCCTATAGAACAACTAAAACAATTAGGAGAACTCGGTTTTATGGGAATGATGGTTGATCCAAAGTATGGAGGAAGTGGTATGGATACTGTTTCTTATGTATTGGCTATGGAAGAAATCTCAAAAATAGATGCCTCTGTTTCTGTTGCTATGTCCGTAAATAATTCTTTAGTATGCTGGGGTTTGGAACAATTCGGTACTGAAGAACAAAAACAAAAATATTTAATTGATCTAGCTACGGGGAATAAAATTGGAGCATTTTGTCTTTCTGAGCCTGAGGCTGGTTCGGATGCAACTTCCCAAAGAACTACAGCAATAGATAAGGGCGACCATTATTTATTGAACGGCACAAAAAATTGGATAACGAGCGGAAGTACTGCTTCAACCTATATTGTAATTGCTCAAACTGATGTAGATAAGGGGCATAAAGGGATCAATGCTTTTATTATAGAGAGAGGAATGGAAGGCTTTATTGTTGGAGCGAAAGAAGACAAACTTGGTATCAGAGGTTCAGATACACATACTTTGTTGTTTAATGATGTGAAAGTTCCAAAAGAGAATAGGGTAGGAGAAGATGGATTTGGATTTAAGTTTGCAATGAAGACCCTTGCTGGGGGGAGAATTGGTATTGCTGCTCAGGCCCTAGGAATTGCCTCGGGGGCTTATGAAATTGCTCTTGCTTATTCTAAAGAAAGAGAAACATTTGGTAAACCCATTTGTGAGCACCAAATGATTCAACTTAAATTATCAAAAATGGCTTTGGATATTGAAGCCGCAAGAATGTTGGTATTAAAGGCTGCTTGGCATAAAGATGAGCACATGGATTATAATACTTCTGGAGCTATGGCAAAATTGATTGCATCCCAGGTAGCGATGGAAACGACCGTTGAGGCTGTTCAAATTCATGGAGGGTATGGTTTTGTTAAAGAATACCATGTAGAAAGGTTGATGAGAGATGCTAAAATTACACAGATTTATGAAGGTACTTCTGAAATCCAGAATATCGTAATTGCTAGAAGCATATTAAAAGATTAATTTATTTAACCTATTTTGTATACACAGCGGGGGTTTTGAATGAAGCTTCCGCTTTTTTTTGTTATCGTATAAAATTGGCAGGTCCCGGGTTTAATTAATTAGCGGTACATTAATTATACGCCGCAATGCTGTATTAACGCATAAATCTTAGGAGTATTAGTTTTTCCTCAAAATAAAAATGAGATGTATGTATAAAAAAAGAGCCTCAATTTCTTGAAGCTCTTTTAGGGTTTAATTTTTTAGTGGGCACTATCTTGGGTCACCCAATCCAACAGGACTTCCGACTCTATCCATAGCACATCTAAAACCAATGTTTGCTGTTGACAAATCATGATCTAAGTATCTTCTTGTTCCAGGACTTAACCAATAAACTCTATCTCTCCAAGATCCTCCTTTGAAAACTTTGGACTTATCAGATATTAAACTTGTTGGGTCTTGAGCTCCAGCCAATCCTTTTTCTTTTCCACTTTGATACATAACCCAATCTTCATTCATGCTTCCTGCATTAATCTGTCCAACTCTTTCTCCTCCATTGGCACTATTAGGGTAATAAATAGAAGAGTTTATGTCACCATCTAATTCATCAATATTATCCGCTACTCTGTAGTTTCTACGCTTAAGATTCTCTTCTGCTGTTGTTTCTCTAACTTTTACGTTACCCGGAGTGTTTACTACATATTCTGAGATTCCAGATCTTAACATTGGTGAAATTTCTAAACTGTAGTCTATAAAATCAGGATTTTGTTGAATTCGATTATCAAAATCATCAAATACGTTATCAAAAATTTCTCGAATTCTCCTAGAGGCTTCAATAGGTTGTTTATCTTTCGAGAATTTAATGGCTTCATCTACATATGTATTAACTTCTTTAAGGAGCTCTCGCTCTAATGAATCAAGTCTAGCTCCATGTGGATACTTGGCATATTTTCTGTCGGCTGTTCCTAATCTTTCTAATTGGAATTCAGCTAAGTATTGTTTGATACCATAAACATCATACATTGTTTCGTCGTACTTTTCTGCAATAGAACCTGTACTATTTAAGACTTTAGTTTTGAAGATATTACCTCTAAATGGACGGAATTCATCATACTCTTCACTGGATAAAGGACGGTAAACATCCATTACCCATTCACTGACGTTACCGGCCATGTTATATAAGCCATAATCATTTGGCCAATAAGAAAATACAGGAGCAGTTATATCGGCATTATCGTTCAAGTTGCCCGCAACTCCCATCATGTCTCCTCGGCCTCTAACAAAGTTTGCCATCAGTTGTCCCTGCCACCTATCATCTGGATTACGCACCCAATGACCGTTCCACGGATAAATTCTTCTTTCTACAATTCTTTCTTCCATAGTGTTCCCAATTAAGCCATATGCAGCGAACTCCCATTCAGCTTCTGTAGGCAGCCTGTAGCGAGGTAATAAAATACCATCAGACATCCGCACATTTCGCGTAACTAAATCTTTAGATTTAAATTTACCAGTAGACGGGTCGTAACCTCCTTTAGAAGGGTTCATGTCAGGAATTTGTCCTCTAGGATTAACTCCTTGATCATATTGCCCTGCAAAGTATGCGTCGGTTGAGAATGGCTCATTCTGTTGGTTAGGATTCATCATTAAAATTCCTTCTCTTATCAATATCCACTCGTTAACTCGGTCGGTTCTCCAAGCGCAAAAATCGTTTGCTTGCAGCCAAGAAACGCCAACAACAGGATACTCTCTATAAGAAGGATGTCTTAAATAGTATTCTGTGTAAGGTTCGTTGTATGCTAATTTTTCTCTCCACACCAATGTGTCGGGCAGTGCTTTTTTATATACCATTGGGAAATCGGTATATGTTCTACCTATCCAATACAAGTATTCGCACCAATTAAAGTTGGTTACTTCAGTTTCGTCTAAGTAAAAAGAGGAAACTGTAACTCGCCTAGGGGTAGTAGCAAAATCTTTCATTAAGTCTTCTTCCACCCTTCCCATGGTAAATGTTCCTCCTTGAATTAGAATAAGTCCAGGACCTGTTTCTTGCTCTTCATAAGGAACTTTTTGAAAACCACCATTTCTGGGGTTGTTATAATCCCAACCGGATACACTGGATCTTTCGTATGAACAAGCAGCTAATAATCCGATTAACGTAAAAGCTACTACTTTTTTCAATATGTTTTTACTCTTCATAATGCGAGATAATTTTTCCTTATAACTGTGATTATAGAAAATGGTTACAATTAATTTTATATTTTTTTAGA
>Ga0181564_10002103_pt1 | contig 17593 bp, 12 predicted proteins | sample 011ome_24_FD_134512 | JGI IMG/M metagenome (GOLD analysis project Ga0181564, IMG submission 134512) | Coastal salt marsh microbial communities from the Groves Creek Marsh, Skidaway Island, Georgia - 011513CT metaG (megahit assembly) | ecosystem: Environmental > Aquatic > Marine > Intertidal...
CCGCGTCGGATTTTGCCACCTCACCGTCGTCGACACCCAATCCTCCACGCGCCATGCCCACGTTGACGTTCGCGGCCACGCACATCGCGCCTTCCTGCACCGCGCCGCGCGGCGCGCGTGCCCCGCGGCGCGCGGCGACCGTCCGCGCCTCCGCGGGCGACCACGTGGACCCCTCGAGCGGTCCCGACGTCCAGGTCATCGCCGACAGTCCCGCGAAGCCGTGGGTCACGTCGTCGGTGTCTCGCCGCCGCGCGCTCGGCGTCTCCGCAGCCGCCGCGGCCGCGGCGTTCCTGGACGCCTCGTGGCGGCCCGCGCTGGCGGAGTTCCAGACGAGCAACGAGTACATGCCCTCGCTGGAGGGCAAGGACTACGGCAAGAGCAAGTACGTCTATCCCGATTTCGTGCAGCTTCCGGATGGGCTGCAGTACAAAACCATGAAGGAAGGCGCGGGCGCGGAGATGACGTCTGGAAAGAAAGCGGTCATCGACTGGGACGGGTACACGCTGGGGTACTACGGGAGGCCGTTTGAAGCGAGGAACAAGTCTAAGGGCGGGGCGTTCACCGGGGACGACAAGGACTTCGTGCGGTTCACCGCGGATGACCCGAAGATCATCCCCGCGTTTCGCGAAGCCGTCCTCGGGATGCGCGCGGGTGAGATCCGGCGCGTCATCGTCCCGGGCGGCTCGCAGCTCTCCTACCCCCAGGGCCGCAAGTGGAAGACCATGGGCCCGCAGCCCTCGAACTTCTCCGGCGAGCGCGCGCTGGGGTTCGTGCTCGAGAACGAGGGCATGATCGACAAGACCCTGCTCTTCGACATCGAGCTCATCCGCGTGGACGACAAGTAGCGAGAGCATTCGTTTCGAGCGGTATCGGGCGTCGGCGAAGCGCGGGGAGACGCGGGTCGTAGTCACGCCGTGTAGCCGTCATGTCATCATGGGATATTCGTTCACGTCACGAACACGATGTGTGGTTTCCGTCGGTTTGATTTCGACCGCGCGCCTAGTACCTCTGCGGCGCGCCCGGCGCGCCCCCCCGAAGGAACTTGTTGCAGATGCCCATGAAGTACCCGGCGAAGTTCCGGATGCGCGCGAGGTCCGTGCCCTCGATCTCGTCCACGACCAGCATCGCCGTCGGCTCGTCCAGTTTCAGCAGCGTGTCCAGCGCGCGCTGGTCGATCAACTCCTTCGCGAACTTGCCGTTCGCTGAGGCCGCGGCGATGCGCTGGTACAACGCGGGGGGGAGCTGCTGCTGCAACGCGCCGTCGTCCACCGGGCCGCCGCCGCGACCGCCGCCGGGCGCGCCGCCGCCGTACCCGCCGGGCGCGCCGTACCCGCCGCCGCCGCGGAAGCCGCCGGGGGGGCCGCCGCCGTAGCCGGGGGGACCGCCGCCGTACCCGGCGGGCGGGGCGAACGGCTGGCCTTGTTCCATGGCGGCGCGGTGTTTCCGCGCGATCCCGGTGAAGAACGCGCTGGGGTTCCGCAACTGCCCGCCGCGGCCCGCGGCGTGCACCTCCTCGATGGCCGCCATCGCCGACATCTCGTTGAGCTGCAGCATCATCTCCCACGCCTGCCCGTCGAGGCTCGCGCCCGTGTCCTGGTAAAACTGCTCCAGGCGCATCGCCACCGGCTGCGTGATCACGCCCATCTGGAACCGGCGCTGGATCTCGAAGAACGCCTCAGGGGGAGCCTGTCTCGCCCCGCCGGCGGAAAACCCGCCGCCGAACCCGGCGGGCCCCTCGTGCCGCCGGCAGATGCTCTTCAGGTACCCGTTCATGTTGCGGATGCCGGAGACATCCGCGCCGGCCAGCTCGTCGATCGCCGCGACCGCGGCGTGCTCGGGCATCGAAGCCAGGTGCTCGTGCATCTTCGAGTCCAGCTGGTGCGGCTGCACGACGCCCTGCGCGTACAGACGCTGCAGCGCGTCAGCAAGCCCGCCCGAAGGCGCGCCGCCATGGGGCGCGACGTGACCGCCGCCCGGCGCCGCGGGCGCCGCCGCCGGCGCCGCCGCGGGCGCCGCCGCCGGCGGCGGCGGCGCGCGGAAGCTCTGCATGACCTCGCGCAGGAACGCGCTCTTGTCCTCCACCCCCTTGAGCGCGTCCTCGGTGAGCCGATCGAGGATCTCCACCGCCTGCGCGGGCGAGAACTCGCCGAGTTCGGCGAGCGTCGCCGCGTCGATCTCGCCCTCGGCGACCGATCCGGAGGCGTGCAGATTCTCCAGCCGCTTCGTGACTTTGGGCGCGAGAAGATCGAGCGCCTCAGTCAGGGTCGCGCTCGGCGCGGCCGCGGCAGGCGCGTCCGCCTCGTCCTGTGCGGGCGCGTCACCCGCGGGCGCGTCCCCGGCAGGCGCGTCCTCGGCGTTCGCCGCGGGGTCAGCCGAGGCGTCGGCCGGCGCTTCGGCGTCAACCCTAGCCTCTTTCGCGGCAGGCGCATCGTCCGCGTCCGCGGGGTCTTCTTCGCGCTCGCGCTTGGCGCCCGCGGCGTCGTCTTCGGCCGACATGTATCGCGCGGTGAACCTGTGGGTCGTGCGACTGGGGCGAGCGACGTGTACGTGCGGTCGGAAGTGACGCCTGCGCGCCGATCCGACGATTGGAGAGAAGAATGCACCGAAGAATGCCGGCCGGAGTCTGTTCGTTTTCGTCATGCGGTCGTTGCAACGACAGTCGTGTCGATGTGTCCGACTGGACGTCACCGACAACTTTCGTTCAACAAATATCTCAAATGTCAACAGTCCAGCTCCCCCCAGAACCCACCGCGCGACCTCACTGACGGCCGCCGCCGTCCGCCCCCGTAGTCGTTCAGGCGCGCGCGCCTCGAACGCTCCACCGCGATTTCCTGACCCGACGTCGCCGCGACCCCGTTCGCGCGTCCCGAGTGCCAACGACAAAGCACAGTCAGTCAATCATGCTCGCGGCCGCGAAGGAGAAGGCCAAAGCCACCGCGGACGCGGCGCGGGCCAAGGCCGACGCCGCGGCGTCCGCCGCGACCAGCGCAGCCGCCGCGCAGGCTCAGCGGGCGTCCGATGCCGCCTTGAACGCCGCCACCTCGGCGGTCAACACGGCCGCCACCTCGGCCGCGCCCGCGCACCCGGTCGCCGCCGCCGCGGTCGCCGTGGGGGGCCTCGGGGGCGTGGCCGTGGCGTCCGCGGTGACCAGCGTCGTCGCGCCCGCGCTGATGGAGATGCGCCGCGTGCCTAAGGACGAGCCGCCCGAGGCCTGGCTGAAGCCCACGACGTGCTGGTGCGGCGCGCCCGTGATGCGCGCGGGGCCGTGCGCGACGCTCGCCAAACTCGCGCTGCTCCCGCTCGCGCTCCCCGCGTACGCGCTCGGCGTCCTCGGCTGGGCAGCCTTCGAGGCGTGGAACGAGAGCGCGGCCGCGCTGCTGATGTGCGTCGTGTGCCCGCGGGACGGCGCGAAAGCCGCGGTCTGGGTGGACGCCATGCAAGGCACGCGCTTCGGCGGAGCCGGCGTGCGGCGCTTCGCGCGCGCGCGCCGCGCGATGGACCCGCCGCTTTCGTGCGCGGAAGCCGTCGCGATCAACTCGCACGAGTTCATGGCGACGAACGGAAAGTGCTGGTGCTGCACGTGCCCAGTGCACGCGCATCAGGTGCACGGGCACTGCGTCGAGGCGCCGTGCCAGGTGTGGCTGCTGGACTCGGATCCGAACCAACTCCCGAAAGACGCCGGCGGCGAGTTCTGCGCATGCGGGTGACTTTGTATCGTAGCTATGATACGTATCGTAACGGAGGGACCCGTCGTGACCCGTCGAGACGTCGCACTACCTTCGCGCCGCCGAGCCCAGCGCGTACCCCAGCCCCAGCCCCGCGCCGGCGACGACCGCGAGCGCGGCGAGCCCTGTTTTCGCGCTCGACGCGACCGCGGCGTCGGCGTCGTGGCCCTCCACGCGCCACGCGCCTCGCGCCTTCGTCTCCGCCGAAAGCAACGTCGGGACGACGCGCGCGCGCCGCGCGTGCGCGTACATCGCGTCCCGCCACGCTTCGGGCGCGCCGCGCAGGGTCGGGCCGAACGGCCAATCCGAGTCCATGGACTCGGGGTCTAACGACACGTGAAACGGCACGCGTGATGCGCTGCTTTTTTTTTGAATGTTTTGAATGCCTTCCGTCAGCGCACGAAACACGAGTTCCTGCCCGAACGCGGAGAAGTGCACGCCGTCGACGAAGACGTCGGGAGACGCGTCGTTCGTTTCCGTCGGCGGCGGCGGCGACGGCTCCGCCCACGGGTCCACCGAGTCCTGTCGCGATACGCCGAAGTCGCTTCGCGTGGACGACGACGCGCACGCCTTCCACGTGGCTTCGAACAGGTCGACGCAGGGCACGTCCAGCGTTTCCGCCACCCGCGTCGCGACTTCCGCGTACCGCTTGGTGTTGGCGTTGCGCCGGTCCAGCGCGCCGAGCGCGTCGGCGCCGTACTTTTCCTTCTGAAACGCCAGCCTTTGGCGCTCGTCCATGCACGGCGGCGTCAGGACGATCACGTGGACGCAGCGTTTCTTGACGTGCGTCACGATCGCCGTCAAGTTATCCTCGTACTCCTCGAGCGGGACGTGCGCCGCGGGCTCGACGTCGAACAGCGCGGCGTCGTTCGTCCCCAGAAGCACCGTCGCCAACAGCGGCGTCTCGTGCGCGGGGAAAAGCTCGCCAACCATCGACCGGCACCACCGAGTGTTGTACCCGCCGAATCCGCGGTTGTACACGTCGCACCGCCTGCCGTACAGGTGCGCCAGGGCGGCGCCCCATCCGCTCGGCTCGAACGACCGCTGCGTCAGCGAGTCGCCGAACAGCACGATCGCGCGGCGGCGGTCGGTCAGGCCCATCGCGCGCGGACGAGTGACGAAACATCGCGTCTCCGAACGGCCGAAGCATCGTGTCCATAACGAAATACGCAGTATGAAACGTTCGTGGTTAGTCCGCCCCTGTGCACACTCGCGCGCGCGACCATGGATGCGGACGCGCGCGCGCCGCCCGCGTTGGCGGCCTCGGACGGCGAGGGCGGCGCCGAGCGCGCGCCGCTGCGCGCGACCGACCCCGTGAGTGCGGTGTCGTCCAAGATGGCGCGAAGCGGCGAGAACGGCCAGCTCGACCGCGCGTCGTCCACGATCGCCACCGTGAGGCTTCGCCTCGACGTGCTGACGAGCCAGAACCGCGCGTTGAACGTGAGCCTGCGCGATCTGGCCGCGCTGCACACGAAAACCTCCGCCGAGCGCGACGCGCTGCGCGCCGCGCTGCGCGAGGCGGAGACCGAGCGCGACGCGGTGTCGCGGCGCGCGATGGCGCTGGAGGTTGGCGACGCCGGCCGGGAAACGATCCGACGCGCGCTCGCGGCGGCGGCTTCCGAGGCGCGAATCGCCGACGAGCACGCCTCCGAGGCTGCGTCGCAGGTAGCCGGCGCGGTCGCGGTCGCCGCTGAGGCGGACGCGCGCGCGAACCTGGCGGAGGCGGAGGTGGAGACGCTCAAAGCGAAGCTCGCGCTCGCCGACGCCGAGCGCGCCGAGCGAAGCGCCGCCGCGCCGGGAACGAAACCTTCCGACGCGGAAGAAGAAGAAGAAGAAGACGAGGATGTGCGATTCGGAATTCCGGAATTCGGCACACGATTTTATGCGTTACAGCTCGCGCGGGTCAAGGATCAGCACGTCGCGGCGCTCCGCGTGGGCGAGCTCGAGGGTGAGCTCGAGCGCGCCAAAATCGCCGCCGCCGTTTTCGAGGCGCGGGCGCGCGACGCCGAGTGCGAAAAGGAGAGCGCCGACGAGAAAACCGCGGCGGCGTTCGAGGCGGTGGAGCGGCTGAGGCGCGAAAACGACGAGATGCGTTTTCGCGCGGGAGCCGCGATGACCTCCGGAGGCGACATAGAAAACGACATAGAAAACGCGAAAACGGTCGCCGCCGAGTTGAGCGCGCTGCGCGCGGCGGCGACGCGTCTGGCGCGGGACGTCTGCGAGGCGGCGGAGTTCGGTCTGGCGGCGAGCGCGGTGGACGTGCCGAGAAACCCGCCGGGCCCCCCGCCGGACGGGGAGGGCGCGCCGGCGGCGGGCGAGGCGACGTTCTGGTGGTACGACGCCGCGCGGAACGAAATCCGTTTGCTGCTCTGAACGCGGGTAAAGCGGGTAGAGCGGGTAGAGCCGTTTTGTTTTTGCCATACGTAGCTTAGCTACGAGGAGGAAAGTCGCGCGCGCCGCGCGTGACTACAGTGTAGTCCTAGCTAAAGGAGTAGACTAGCTACGTTACGTTACGTTACCCGTAGGTGGTCCATTCCACGCGCGTGTCACGCGCCGCCGCGCGTGTTGGCCGCCGGGGTGGGCAGGAGGTTCGCGCCGCTTGGCGACCCCTCCATGGCTGAGCGCAGCTGCTGGTCCCACATCGCGCGGTAGAGCCCCCCTTCTTCGGCGTAGAGCGTCGGGTGGTCGCCGCGCTCCGCCACCAGCCCGTCCTTCAGCACGATGACGCAGTCCGCGTCCATGATCGTGGACAGGCGGTGCGCGATCACGAGGTTGGTCCGCCCCTTCGCGGCTTCGTTTATGCTGAGCATGATCTCCTTCTCCGTGTGCGTGTCCAGCGAGCTCGTCGCCTCGTCGTAGATCATGATGGGCGGATCCTTGAGCAGCGCGCGCGCGATGGCGACGCGCTGCTTCTCGCCGCCGCTCAAACGCAACCCGCGCTCGCCCACGAGGGTGCTGTACCCGTCCTTGCACTGCTCTTCCACGAACGCGGAGAACTGCGCAGCCTTCGCGGCTCGTTTCACCTCGTCCAACGTCCCCATCGCGCTCGTGCCGAGCTTGCCGAACGCGATGTTGTACTCGATGGTGTCGTTGAACAGCACGCAGTCCTGCGGGACGATGCCGATGGCGCACCGCACCGACCGCTGCGTCACCGAAGCCACGCTCTGGCCGTTGATGGTGATGGATCCAGCCTGGATGTCGTACAGGCGGTACAACAGCTTGGAGATGGTGCTCTTGCCCGCGCCCGAGCTCCCCACGATGGCGATCTTCTGCCCCGGCTCGACGCTGAACGACACGCCCTTCAGGATCTGGCGGCCCTCGGCGACGTTGTAGCAAAACTTGACGTCGCTGAACTCGACGCGCGCCTCCGCGGCGCTCTTCAGCGCGAGCTCCTTGTTGGGGTCGGCGTCCTGCACGTCCTCGTGCTCCTTCATGAGCCGGAACATCGCTTCGACGTCTACCATGCACTGCTTGATCATGCGGTAGTACGTGCCCAGGAAGTTCAAGGGCACGTACAGCTGCAGGATGTACGTGTTCACCAGCACGAAGTCGCCGACGGTCATCTTCCCGTCGAGCACCTCCTTGGCGGCGAGCGCCAGCGAGAGCGTGATCCCGACGGTGATGATCACCGCCTGCCCCAAGTTCAGACCCGTGAGCGACTGCGTCGTGCGCAGGGACGCCGCCTGCGTTTTCGCCAGCGCCACGTCGTACACGTGCGCGATGTGCGGCTCGGCGCAGAACAGCTTCACGGTCTCGTAGTTCAGGAGCGAATCGGTGGCTTTCTGGTTGAACACGTCGTCCGCCTCGGTCTGCTGCCTGCGGAACTTGTTGCGCCACTCTGTGAACGGGATCGTGAACGCGGCGTACACGAAGATGACCATGAACGTGATCACGCCGAAGTACCACGAGTAGAAAATCCACAGGTACACGCACACCATCGCCACCTCCAGGAAGATGGGCGCCACCTGGAACGAGATGTACCGCAGGAGCGCAGCGAAGCTCTCGGAGCCGCGCGAGCACGCGCGAATCACCGAACCGGTTTTGCGGCTGATGTGGAACCGAAGCGACAGCGACATGACGTGCGTGAAGGTTCGGAGGGAGATTTTCCGGGACGCGTGCGTGGAGACGAACGCGAACGCGTTGTCCTTGATCTCGTTGAACAGAGACGCGGCGAAGCGGATCAGGCCGTACGCTAAGATGGCGTTGACGCTGAACTCGCCATCCACCACGGCGTCGATGGCGTACTTGAGCGCGATGGGTGACGCGACGTTGCACAGCTTCGAGCAGAGCAGCGCGACGACGGAGGTGACGAACATCACCTTGATGAACGGGCGCTCCTTCGGCCACAGGAAGGGCAGCATCTCCCACAACTCCTCCTTGTGCTGCTTCCAGAAATTGACATCTTTCTGCTTCGCCTTCTCCGCGGCTTTCTCCGCCTTCTGCTTCGCTTTTTCGTCGTACCCGGAGGGATCCACCTTCGCGTCGGGGGGGGTGGACGCGGGCTTGGCCTTCGATGCGCGCCCGCGCTCCATCTCCGTCAACCGCACGGTCTCGTGCGAGATGCCGTTGCCGGATGGCTTGGGGACCACCACGCTCATGGCGTCCGCTGGGGTCCAGGCGCGCGCGGGGTCGAGTGGCTCGAGGGTCGTTAAGCCGACGGCGGAGGACAGCCGCGAGTTCGGGAAGATTGCCACGTCGTCGGGCAGGTCAGGAGGAGGCAGACTGACGTGATTCCGAAACTGTGTCACGTCACGGTCGGCACTTTTTTTTTCGTCGGCTCTGCCGCCGACGCATTTTCGACCGCGCCGCCGCGCCTGCCTGGGGCACGCGGCACATGGGCAAGAAAGGGGGCGGCAAACCCCCACACGCCGCCGGCGGCGCTCCTGTCGCGGGTGGGGTTTCGAAACCGGCGTCCTCCAAGGGGAAGCTGTCCGGGGGTGCGAAGACCGGACCCTCGGCGACGAACGCGAAGGATGCGGGGGACGGCGGCGATTTCGACCTCGACGCGCTCTTCAGCAAGGGCAAAGCCGCGAAGGCGAAGGTGGACGCGGCCGCGGCGGCTGCGGAGGCGGCTCGGCTGGAGGAGGAGGGCCCGAAAGAGAAGGACCGCGTGCTTCTTCCCGGCCAGAAGAAGAAGAAACAGAAGCGCGAGGCCCCCGAGTTCGTTCCGGTGAACGAACCGAGACGTTTCGAAGAGGGGCTCCCGGTGTTCAAGTCGTACGGCGACTTCTCGGACGTCTCGTGCGGCCAAGCGCCGCCGAAAGACGCCAAGCCCGGGAAGTGCCCGTTCGACTGCTGGTGTTGCTTTTGAAGCCGGGCGGCAGAGTGGCGCGCGGTGTCGCGCGCGGAGAGGCCCGAGCGCGAGGCGCGAGACGCGGTCCGCGCTCGTTACGATAGTCTACGTAACCGTAGTACCGTAGAGAGAATACTACTTTCACAATCGAATCGCGCCGACGGCGACGCCTCGGTCGCTTCGTCTCGTCACTCCTCCTCGCTCTTCACTCCTCGCTCTTCTGGTTCTCCGCCCACACTACGTACAGCGTACTGGGGATGATCACGGCCGCGCCGATGAGCGTGCTCACGGCGGGAATTTCGCCGAACACCAGGAACCCCACCGCGGCGGACCACATCAGCTCGGTGTACCGGAACGGCGCCAACGCCGACGCGTCCACGAGGGAGAAGGATTTCAACAGGCAATACAGAAGCACGTTGGCGCCCGCGCCCAGGATCGCCAACAAACCGAGCTGCGCGGTGGTGGGCACCACCCACGCCCCCAGCGCGGGCACGGCGCTGATCACCGTGGTGAACAGCGCGGTGTAGAAGATCATCGCCCAGAACGATTCCTTCCCGACGAAGACTTTGTTCAGCACGTCGAGCGCGGCGAAGGCGCACGCGCCGAGCAGCACGACGAGCCACGAGGGGTTAAACGCGGCGCCGCCGGGGCGCATCACGACCATGACCCCCGCGAACCCGGCGAGGGTGCCGATCCAGCGCGTCGCGTCCACCGTCTCCTTCAGGAACGCGCGCGCCATCACGAGCGTGAACAGGGGGATGGTGAAGTTGAGCGTGGTGACCACCGCGATGGGCGCGATGGCGAGGCCCTGGCAGTACAGCGCGATGCCGCACGCCAGCAGCACGGAGCGCGCGATGTGCAGGGGCACGCGGTCCGTCTTGAACGAGTCCAGCCCGGACAGGAGCATCACCGGGAGCATGGTGAGCGTGGCGAACGCGAAGCGCAGGAACACCACCTGCGCCACGCCGAGCGTGCTCCCCGTGTACTTCATGATCACGTCGTTCCCGACGCCGATGAGCTGGTGCGCGAAGAACCACAGGATGCCCACCGCGAACGCGTTGGCCTTCGGGGGCTCGGGATCGGACGCGGGCGCGTCCACGGCGGCGTCCGCGGCGCCCGCGCGATGCGTCGGCGGCGGCGCGGGACGGCCGCGATGCCGAACGGAGAGCCCTAGGCGAACGCGCGGACGCGTGGGCGTCGACCCGGGCCAGGACGCCGCGGGCGCGCCGGCGGCGGTCGCCGCGGCGGGCGTCACGCCGCGCGATGAATGTGCCACCGTGCGCCTCGCGCTCGGCTGGGAGCCGCGCGCCGCGGGCGCCGCGACGGCGAGCGACAAGGAGGCCGCGAGGGTAGACATGCTCGGCGTCTATCGACCCGAGGAGAGGATGTGGAAGTCGCGGCGCGCGACACACGCGCGCTCGCGAGTGGCCGGGTTTCGTTAGGGTCGCTGTTCGGATACGCACGTCGACTATCCAATACAGATAAGCCGACGGTTCGCCGGGAGCGCACGAAAACGCGAGCGCGTCGACTCGAGACGCGAATTTTCGCAAAACTACCCTCGCGCGAAGCTCTTGTCCCTGATCCACTTCGTGGCGACCCACTTCTCCCCCTTCTCGACCGGGCACCCGCCGTGCAGCGCGTGCTTGTCGAAGGTGCGGTTCGGGTGCACGTTCCAGAACAGCAGCGCGTCCCCCGCGCGCGGGCGCACGCGCAGCCCGCCTTCGCACGACGCGTAGTCGATGTTTTTCAGCCGCTCCAAGCCCCCCGGGCCCTCCAGCGGGAAGTGCGTCTCGCCCCCCGCCTCGACGTCCGTGAGGTACAGCAGGAAGCTCGCGATCCTCTGGCTGGTCTGCGGGCCGTAGCTCTCGGGGTCGAAGGTGTCGTAGTGCGAGTCGTACTTCTGCCCGGGCGTGTACCGCAGCACGTTGAAAGGCTCGCCGTGTTCGTGCCGCACGTGCGTCGCGTCGGCGATGCGCCGCTCGAGAGCCAGCAACACGCCCGCGGGGTCTTGTTTCCGCGACAAAAACGTCCCGCTGCTCGTGCGTATGTCCTTCGTCTCCTCCGGCTTCTCGCCCTGGCGAAGCGCGAGGCCGCTCGGCGCGAGCCGGGACGCCGCCAGGCCTTTCACGTGCTCGCACTCACGCACGCTGGCGAAGTTTCGGTACAGCACCGCGTGCGGTTCCCAGCTCAGCACCTGGAAATCCAACGTCGTCGTCCGCGCCTCGCCGCTGACGCCGACGGCGTGCGGGGAAAACTCTCGTCCGAGCGGGACGTCTCGGGACGTCGACGGTTTAGGGTCTCGCGCTGCATCTACGCCCGCGGCGGCGTCTTTCGCCGCCTGCTTCGTGCGCTCCGCGAGCTCGCGGCGACCCGAGCGCACCTCATCCGCCAAAGCGCGGCGCGTCTCCGCCTCGCGCTCCAGCTGCTTCGCCATGTCGTCCGCGCTCGCGCGCGCCGCGCCGAGCTCGTCCTCGCGCGCCTGGTACAGAGACTTGTACTGCTCGCGCTCGCGCTCGGCGGACTCCGCGCGGTTCAGCAGCGCGGCGTCGTCCGCCACGTGGTGCGCGGTGAGCGTCGGCGTCGGCAGCCCGCTCGGCGCCGCGGAGGCGGGCCCGCCGGTGCTCGTGATTCGCCCGAACGCGAACAGCACCACGGCGACGAGCGCGACGTGCGGAATGGGCACGCCCCGTCTGTGCCACCCGTACGTCAAGCCGTCGCCCATCGTGAAGCGCCGCGCGACACCCGAGGTGTCCCACGCGTGCGGCGCCTCGGCGTCTGGCGGCCCGAGATCGGGAACCGCGCGCGCCGGTGATTTCGCGACGTCGCAGACGCGGCTCGCTCGTTTCTCGAAACTCGACACTAAAAAATGTTTCGGTGCCAGCGTGTCAGACGCGTCATCACGTGGTCAGCCTTCGAGAAGCGGAGCTCCGGTACCACTGCACTTCGCCTCGCACGAGTGCACGCACGCGCTTGTCGTCGCCCGATACCCGTACGCGTCTCGCGCGTCCCCCGCGTCTCCATGCACGGCCTCGTCGCCCGCCCCGCGACGCTCGCGCGCGTCCGTCGCGGTGCCGTGGATGACTCGAAGATCGGCACGTCGCGATGCGCGGCGCTGACCCGCACCGCGAGCCGCGCCACCACCGTGACCACGTACGCCGGCAGGACGCCCTTCCCTGTGGGTACCCCCGACGCGAACGGCATCGTTCCTGGCGTGGGCAAGGGCATGCCCAAGTGGCCGGAAGTGTGGCGGTGGCTGAACGACGAGAAGAAGATGGACACGCTGGATTCGCGCGACGCGAGCAAGCTCATGAAACGCGGCGCGGTTCTGCTGGACGTGCGCTTCGAGCCGGACTACGAGAAGTGGTCCGTCCCGGGGTCTGTGCACGTCCCGTACGTCACCGGCGGGTTCCTGGCGAAGCTGCGTCTGCCGGGATTCAAGAAGAAAAACGAGGACTTCGTGAAGCAAGTCGAAGCCGCCATCCCGAACAAAAAAACGAAGATCATCTTGGCGTGCATCTGGGGCGGGTCGCTGGTGCGCGAGCCCCCGACGAACCGGGGGCTCACGGACGACACCAAAGGCGCGGGCTCGTTGCCTGGGGCGTTCGAGCTGTACCAGGCTGGGTACACGAACCTGTACCACCTGTACGGCGGGGTCAATCAGTATTACCAAGACTGCGCGTTTGACGACTCGCTCGTCGAGGGCGTCGGGACGTGGCCCGGCGACATCGAGTGGTTCGGGTACAGACAGTTCGTGGGGAAGGACAGGCTCAAGGGCCAGAGGGACGACTGATGCTTTCGTCTTCTCGAGTCCGCCGAGGAACGGGACGCGCCGAGGCGTTCGCGGGCGCGAATGGGCCGGGTGATGCGCGCGCGTCGCGCATAGCGCGCGCGTACAATACCGAATCGAGACGGGGTCGTTTTTTTCAGGTCGCGAGAGGCAGAGAGGGTCTGTTCGGAAATCGGAAGTCGCAAATCGTGGCGCGTTCATTTTTTCGCCTCATACGAGCAAACAGTCAGGTTGGCGCCCGCGTCCAGGCGTTCTCGTCGGCGGAGGAGACGTGTCGGCGGCGACTCGGCCTCGGTCTGGCCGGCACACCCGACGGCGCGTCCGGCGGTCACTTCGCGCCCCGGAGCGCGAGCGTCGGCGCGTGTCGCATCCGCGTTTCCGCCGACTCGGGCTCGCGATGGGAGGCGGCACACCGAGGAGCGCGAAGTCCGTCGCGAAGGGGAGCGGCGGCGCGTCGAAGCGCAAGAAGGTTTCCGATGCGGGCGGCGACGGGGACGTCGCGTCCGGCTCGGGTTCGGGCGAGGCGAAGCGCGCGCGCCGGGAGAAGGACACCGTGGTGACCGTGGGCAAGCAGACGAGCGGCATCAAGAACAAGATCGCGCGTTCGGAGCTGTACGGTAAGCTCAAGCATCACAAAGCCTTGGAGCGTAAGAAGAAACGCGTTGCGAGGCAAAAGGAAGAGGAACGCGCGCTCGCCGCGGGCGAGACCCCGAAACCTAGGCAGGTTCCTAAGACCATCGAGAACCAGCGCGTGCGTGACGAGACGTTCGTGGAGGCTGGTGACGACGAGGTGGCTGAGGAGGATGCCGAGGATGAGTTCGCCTCTTACTTCTCCCAGAGCACGTCCCCGAAGGTGATCATCACCACGTCGCGCAAACCCAGCGGCGAGATGTTCAAGTTTCTGGAGAACCTCTTCGCCGTCGTCCCCAACGCGTACTACTACGCTCGGCGCGCGTACACCGTGCGCGAGATCCAGAAACACGCCGAGTCTCGCGGTTTCACGGACGTGCTCGTGTTCAACGAGAACAAGAAGTTCTCGCACGGCGCGCGCGTGAACGGCCTGCTGCACGTGCACCTTCCCGAGGGCCCGACGTGTCTGTACCGGCTCTCGTCGCTGGTGTTAACCAAGAAGATTAAAAACCACGGGCGCGCGACGAACCACTTCCCGGAGCTCATCTTGAACAACTTCTCGACGCGCGTGGGGCACAGGGTGGGGCGCATGTTCGCGTCCGTGTTCCCGCAGCGCCCCGAGTTCAACGGCCGCAGAGTGGTGACGTTCCACAACCAGCGCGACTTCATCTTCTTCCGGCACCACCGCTACATCTTCGAGACGCGCGCGCGGGCGCGGCGCGCGCACCAGGGGCACCTCGCCACCGCCGAGGTCCCCGCCGACGCCGCCGAGGCGCGCGGCCGCTTCGGCCGAGGCAAGAAGGCGAAGGCGCTGGAGAAGAAGCGCCGGAAGAAGACGAGCGACGACGCGAGCGAGAACGACAGCGACGACGCGAGCGAGAACGACAGCGAGAACGAGAGCGACGACGACAGCGAGGAGGAGGACTTCTCGGACGCCGAGAGCGACGGCGAGGACGGCGCGGCCAAGTCGGCGGGCACGCGAAAGAAGCCGCGCGCCGCGGAGAGCGACGAGAACGCCTCCGTGCAGGCGAGGCTGCAGGAGCTCGGCCCGCGCTTCACGCTCAAGCTGATGTCCGTGCAGAAGGGCACGTTCGACAGCGAGCACGGCGAGTACGAGTACGTGCGCAACGGCGAGACGGACGGGACCAAGCACAACAGGCGCAAGTTCGTGTTGTGACGACTTTTTGGCGCGAAAGGCGCGGGACGCGGGACGCGGGACGCGGACGAAAAGTTTCTCGCGCGTCGCCGACGACGTTTCTTCCGAGCGCGACGTGCTTCGGCGTCGACGCGGGTGTATCTATCGTTCGTTCGAATCACACGTGCGAATACCGTGTGCGTGCGTGCGTCTACGTCGCCCTCCCCGTGCGCATCGTCGCGCGCCGCGGTCCCTCGCTCATCCGGACTTGAACAGAAGCACGGCAACTTGCCCGAGGTAGAAGTAGATGAAGTGCTTCGTCTCGTGCGTGACGTACGACCCAAAGTTACGCCCGACGATGCAGTGCCAAGTGGGGTTATATTTCTTGTCGAACTCCTTCTTGATGAACGCGGCGATGTCCTTCTCGATGTTGTACTTCTCGAGAGCCTGTAGAGCGCGGGGGGGGACGGCGGTCAGATGCGTCGCCGCGGTGTATCGAGAGGCGCGACGGAGCCGAGACGAGGAGGCGTCTCGTCTCTTCGGCTCGGGACGATCTTCGCGAGTGTTCGGGCGCCAAAAACGGAGCGTCGCGGCGACGACCGAGCGCGGCCGTTCGCGAGCGTGAGGCGTCCAACCACGAGGACAAAGTCCGCGAATGCGGTCGCGTGTTGATCACCGCGTGACGCGCGCTCGCGGCGTCGATGCCGCGATCGGGCGTGGTCGATCGCGAGGCTCGCGATCACGCGCCCCCCGCCGGTCAAAAAAACACGCGCGGTGCGCTCGTTGGTTAATTCCAAAAGCCGACGAACTCGAGTCTTCGACGAGACGCACCTGGGTGGCGCAGTCCACGGCATCCTGCTGGAGGTCCTGTTATTCGCGAAGCAGCAGTGGGGCGGGATGAAAGCGGTGAGTCGCGCGTCCCACGGTCGGTCGAGGGCCGCGCTCGGGGCGGTCGCCGGAAGGTGTTCGATTTCCCGGGGGGAAGAGAAGACAGCCCGCAGAGGCATTCCATTTCCGCGTGCGGAAGCGACGGAAACCGCGCGGTACCGCGTGACGCGACGGACACGCACCTCGGACATGTCCGCGTTCTTGATGACAGCCTTACGCTCAGACATTTGGAATGACTTGCGTGTGTGAACGGGTTGTTTCTGAGCACGTGCGCGTGCGAGTGCTTCTTGCGCGGACCATCGGCACCTTTTCGATGTCGCGGGAAGAACGGTTTGCACTTCCAAAAGTGGAATGGAACGAATTCTCGAAAAACAGTTGCGTCTGCGTCTGCCAGTCTGCGCAGACGATTTTTCCTCGTCAGTCTCGGCCGCGCAGACAAACCATGGCGGCGGTTCGCGCCGCCGTGAGCGGTGCCTCGCGTCCCCGCGCACCCGCCCGGAGCGCCCCGCGCGCGGCGGCAGCGCCGCTGCCGTCCCTCTCGAACGCCTCGCTCGCCGTGTCCGCGACCTGGCGGCCGCGGTGCGCGGCTTCTGGTTCGTGGCGAGCCGTGGGCACCGCCGAGCGAGATCGACCGCCGCCGCGTCGGTGCTCCTCACGGACGCCGGGAACGCGCGAGCGCGCGCGCCGGCGCTCGACTCGCGCTCTCAGCTCTGTGACCAACGCGTTTTCCGTGCAGGCGCCGACGCCCCGCCACTCCAAGGCTGTGCTCGCGGCGCTGGTGCGCTGGTGCCTGAGAGTCGGGACGGGCGTCGCTTTTCTGGACCTGTACCTCCGCCTCGTGGCGTTTCTCATGTCCGCCGCGGGCGTCGCGGTCGCGCCGCTCGTCACCGCGCTCGTCGCGCTCACCGCGATCCTGCTCGCCGTGCCTCCCGGCGGGAGGCTAGACCGGGCCATCTCGCGGACGCTGAAGCCGGCGGTGGACGCCGTGGACGCGCAGATTGCGTGCGTGTTCATCCCGTACATAACCGCCGTTCCCGTGTCCAACCTCCCCGCGGGCGGCGACCTGTGGACCGCCGCCGCGGCGTGCGCGGCGGGGACGCTCGCGACCATGTTCGCGGCTGGAAAGGTGGCGCAGGCGTTCTCGTCCCCTTCGCCGGCCACCGGCGAGGACGAGAAGGATGAGGCCGCGAAGAAGGCGATGCGCGCCGCGGGGGAGGAAGAAAAACAGACGACGGAGACCGCCGACGCGCGACGTAAAAAAAGAATGAACGCCGCGGACGCGGCGCGCGCGGTGTGCGGGGACACCCCCCCGGAACTCCTGTGGCTCGCCGCGACGGTCGCGTTGGTGCCTCTGGCGCTGATCCCCTGGGTCGAGCTCAGCTTCCGCACGACCGCCGCGCCCGCGTACATCTGCGCGACGGCGACGACGTACCTCCTGGCGCGCCGCGTCCCCGCGGGCGCGCAGAAAATGGGTTTGTTCCCGACCGTCACCGGCGGGGTCGCCATGGCGTGCCTCGCGTCCGCGGTGGGCTGGCTCACGGGCGCGGGCGCGGAGGCGGGCATTCGGGACTACCTCGCCGGCGCCGGCGCGTTCTACCTGTACTTCGTGCCCCCCGCCGTGCTCGGCCTGGCGTTCCGGGTCAGACAACAACGCAAGACGCTCCGGGAAAACGCGGCGCCGCTCGCGCTCGCCGTCTCCGTCGCCGTCCCGGGCGGCTTGCTGCTCGCGGCGGCGCTCGGGCGGGCGTGCGGCCTGCCCGCGGACGTCGTGCTGGCGTCGCTGCCCAAGTGCACCACCACGGGCCTGGCCGTGCACATGGCCGCCGCGCTCGGCGTGGACCCCTCGCTCGCCGCCGCGGGATGCGCGCTGAGCGGCACAATCGGGCTCGCCGCGGGGCGCGGAATCATGGACGCCATGCGGATCCGCGGCGCGACTGCGCGCGGCGCCGCCACCGGCGCGTCCTCGCACGCCGCGGGGACGGCAGCGTTGGCGGCCGCGGGGGAGGACGCAGCGGCGGCGGTCTCGGGGGTGGTGTTCGCCCTAAGTGGCGTAGTGGGCGTGCTGCTGTTGGAGGTGCCGAGCTTCCGCGCCGCGCTCTTCGCCGCGGCGGGCGCGTAATAGGTTTTTTTTTGTA
>Ga0181564_10002105_pt1 | contig 17575 bp, 17 predicted proteins | sample 011ome_24_FD_134512 | JGI IMG/M metagenome (GOLD analysis project Ga0181564, IMG submission 134512) | Coastal salt marsh microbial communities from the Groves Creek Marsh, Skidaway Island, Georgia - 011513CT metaG (megahit assembly) | ecosystem: Environmental > Aquatic > Marine > Intertidal...
AGACGACGACGACGGTTGGACGACGACACGCGACGCGACGCTAGTGACGATGACATCTTTGGATACTCTCCCCAATGGGCGACCCGAGTGAAGAGTTCCTCTCTACGCGTCGCGCCGCGAGTGACTGCAACGACAACTCATGAGTAGTAAAGGTTGGTTTTCAATTCGTTAAAACAGTGTCGGTACCAGGTATGGGAGTGCCGGCGCTATTTGGAACCTTGTACGAGTGGTACCGATTGTAATTTTTGTAAGGTACTACTATGTTCACGGACGGGCGATCGAGTGGATCTCGGTCATTTTCTCGAGCGTGGGCAACATCTCCGGAGCGAGGAGCCATTTGAGACTGCCGACGTCGTATCCACTCGCCGCGGAACCATCGTTCTTTGCGAAAAACTTGGGAATGTCTATGTCGTCGCGGAAAGCATCGTATTCGAATCCACTACGCGTCTCACCCTGCTTACCCTGGAAGCCGTTGTCGTTCTTCCACGCGCGTCTGAGCGCTTCAACCTTGACGGCGCCGTTTTGGAGGTATACTCGATGTTGCATCATCTTGATAGTTTCGTTGTCGCCCACGAGCGCCGCCATGACCCAGTACTGCGAAGTGGCGGTATTCGTTTTTGTGGTGTCGATGAACGCCGAATATGTACCAACGCAGTTTCCTTTGTAAGAACTCGAGCCGCACGTCGAACCACCGTTGATGATGATGCGGCGCACATCCATGTCTGACCCCCACGTGCCCGCTTCGTGCATGGTGTACGTCTTGAGATAGGCTCCGTACGTGAACGCCTTGAAGTATTCCTTAGGAACCGAGTCACCGGCTTGACCGAGGGTAAATAAAGGCGCAGACACGTCCAGAGTAGCGTCGTATTCGTCGGCTTCATCTCTCGCCTTGATGGACATGTCGTAGGAGAGCGGAGAGCATCCTGATTTGGAGCACTCTCCACCAGGAAACATAATCTTTTTCGTCGCACTTTGACAGCCCAGGAGACGACCATTCGTCAAAGTTGCGGTGATATACGCAATCTTAATCATCGATCTGTCGATACCTTCGGTACCCGCGATGAGCCATCGAGTCTGCTGTTTGGTTTCCTGAAACGACTTGTCACGGAACGCAGCCTGGCGTCCAAACTTTGCGTTGTGATCCCCACCTTTGGTGAGCACGGCCGTGATAAGCGACAGTGATCGCGCGTCACTCGCAGCGCCGAAATCGTACGTATTTCCCGAGCTACACGAAGGGATTGTCTCCCCTGAATCGCCCAAGTACCTGGCGTACGCCGTATCCACGTAGTCGGCCGGACATACGTCGTCACACGACCCAAAGACAAACTCTCTCTTCGACCCCGTCTCGAGCGTCATGACGCGATTGAAGTACTTCCCGTATCTCTGCGTGCAATTTTCATACGCCAAAAGCGAGTCACTTTTGCCAATCTCCATCAACACGTCGGCATCCGAATCCCCGTCCTCATTCTTCAACGCGAACCCCCACTCAAAGTCGACTTGATTCGTCGTCACCTGGTATCCCCACTCGCCACCACCAAACTTGACCCGATCCATCTTGATCCCATCGTTGATATCAAAAAACTTACTTCCACCAAAATTGTGACGAACGACGTACGCCTCCTTCGACCCCGTCAAGAAGAACTCTCCGTGGCTCTGTTTCGTCGCATCCGTCTTACAGTACGTGTGCAGCTTAAACGTCACCGCCCCTTGCGTGCCCGTGGGATCGGGCGCGAGCAACGGGCAATCGTCGCACGCGCGCCACGGCGTAAACTTCTCGCGCAGCGCCGAGGAGAAGTTCTTACCCGCGGGCGTCAGCGCGGCGACGCCGAGCACCGACGCAGAGGCGCACGCGCCGATGATGACTTTGCGCACAGTCGTCCCTTGTCGTCGCGCGTCGCCATCGCGGCGCAGCAGCGGCGTCGCCGCGTGCGCGCGACGGTCGTCCATGTCGTCGCACACCTTTATGCGAGCGCCACCACCGTCGTCGTCGTCGTCGCGTTCGGATGCGCGCGCGAGTGTGTGTCGATCGCGCGGAGGGTGTTCGCGTTTCGTGTTGGGTGTTGACCAACCAACCACTCGAGCGTTTTCTTTGTATGGGTAAACAGTATACACGTCGATCGTTGGCTGACGCGCCGCTGGAACGACCGCCGACGACGCCGCCGACGACGCCGCGTGCGAAGAATTCCTCTCTAATACTCTACAACGTACTACGCACTACGCACTACACATCATCTACACATCATCTACGCGCTCGCGCGCGCTCCAGCGTCGAATCCTCGCCGCGTCGTCGGCGCGCGGCGACGCCGCGAGACGCCAACCGCCGCGCGCGCGCTCGCGCCGGTGGCGTGGAAAACCTTCGTCGGCGCGACGACGAGACACGCAGTGATGATGCTCCAGGGTTCACACCAGGGCGGTTTCGCGTCCCAGAGGTTCTGCCCGGTCCGTCCGCGGGTGGGGTTCCTCGCATCGAGCTGTCGTGTGATGGATTTGAACGCATCGTCATCAATCGCAGGTTTTCGTCGTCGTCGTCGTCGTCTCGACGCGCCTGACGTCGTCGTCGTCGTCGTCGTCGCGGTGGTGGTGGCGGTATTTACGCCGGCGTCGTGCGCATGGATGACGTTCGCGGCGCCGCGGTGTTTCGTGACGTGGATGATTGTGTCGTCACTCATCGGCACCCAGTGGTGGACGACAGCGCGACGACGGTTAGACGACGACGACGGTTGGACGACGACACGCGACGCGACGCTAGTGACGATGACATCTTTGGATACTCTCCCCATGGGCGACCCGATGGACGAGGACGACGAGCGCTCGCGCCGTCGCGCGCAGCGTCAGTGTCGTCGCGTGGAATGGGATGAACAAAACCTGGCTAAGAATTTCGCGGAACGAAGCGCGACGATGACGATTGACGAGGTGGAAACCCCGTGGCATTCACCGCCGCGCGAGTTATTTCACGATGATGACATAGATGACGCGCGGGCGCGGGATATCGAGGATGAAGCGGTGCGCGCGAGGGAGGAGAGCCACGCGCGCGTCATGGCAAAACTCGAGTCGTTGATTAAAGCGGACGTGCGCGGGAGTACGGTGGACGACATCGCGGGCGATGCGGTGGGCGTGGTGCGATTTCATGACGCCGATGCGAGGGATGAAGATTTGGACGATCACGAGGAGGTGTTGAAGCGACGGTTGTTTGACGCCAAGCGCAAGGCGTTTCAGTGTAAAGGACGCGGGACGAAACGGTTTGAGACGGATGAGGACGTCACGGCGTGATGTCGATGTCGAATCTTGTTTTTTTCGAGTGTAATTTGTTTGTAGTAGGAATTGAAATGTGCCGCAACGCGACCGACGCCCGCGCGGGAGTCGGTGAGAATGGTAGTAATACACGCAAGTCGTCTAAGCCTCGACGGCGTCTCCGTCGTTTTCGAGCATTGCGTGCTCTCCTGCGGATACGACAACGCCGCTTCCGACGTTGGTTTTAACAACCTTGTCGACGACATCGAATAAGTGCGCGGTGGCGGAGTCGGCTTGCGACGTGAGCAACACTGTACGTTTGGGCAACGCGCGCAAGAGGGACGTTACCCGCGCGATGCCTTCGGCGTCGAGATGTTGTAAAACTTCATCGAGCACAAGTGTATCGCACGCTACGCCGCATCGCTCGCTGGCGAGATCGGCGTAGGCAAGAGCGAGAGCGAGTGCCGCGCGTCGACGTTCACCGCCTGAGAGTTGGCGAAGTGTTCGGGAAATTAAGCTTCCATCTGGTCTTCGAGCGTGAATGACGCGCTCGATGCGTTCGGCGGCGCTCGCGCTCATCGTCGACGCTTTGGTCCTCTTTCCCGACGCGGTCGCGCTCTCGGTGTTGACATCCTCACCGTCACCTCCTTCGCTGTCGTCGTCTGCGACGAATCCCGCACCCGCGGGCCGTAGTTCGAGTGTCAACGCGCCACCCGTGAGCGCGTCCATGTATTGTCCCACTCGAGCGCTCAAATCTCCGAGCGCGCCTTCAAATAAGTAGCTCTGAATCCCTTTCGTGCTAAACGCCGAATCCGCAGCTTGTGCGGTGGCTAAAACGTCTTTGGCGTCGTCTAAAGTCTTTACGCGCGCTTCGAGGGATTCACCTTCGGACGCGAGTTGGCGTTCGAGCTCTTCGATCGCGCTGGCGTGCGGATTGGCGTGTGCGCCGAGCTTGAAGTCGTTAAACTCTTGCACGCGCCGCGCGGCGTCGCGTCCAGCGCGTTCGCCTTCAGCGATGACATCTTCGGCGCTCGCGACTAACAGCCGAATGGTTTCTGAGTCTGTGACGTCGATGTCGGCGTCATTTGAAGATAACGCCGTCTTTGTCGACGTCATCGACGACGTCACCTTCGGTCGCGCCAGGAGCTCCGGGTCGAGACCACGCAGTACACCAGATGACGATGCCGGCGACGTTAATTCGCCTGACATCGCGTGCACGGGCGCTATGGCGTCTTCTATAGACATACTATTCGCGCGTTCGAGCGCGTCCTCTGGCGCCGACCGCGTCAAAGCTTCGGCTCTCGTCAGCGCGCTTGCAATTAAGCTCAACGCTCGTTGTGCGTGCCTGAGCGCATCCGTCGCGCTCGCACTGACGCTCGCCGCGGACTCTGCGCGCATACGCTCAGACTTGCGCGCCAATGTGGCGGTTTCGTTCAATTTACGACGTTCATCCGACGCTTTGCGAAGTGCCTCTGCGGCAGCGGCTCGAGCGTCAATGGCTTTGCCGTGCGCCAACGCCGCGGTGCGCGCGTCTTCTTTTAATTTCACCAGTGTTTCTTTGTGGTGCTTGGGATCTATGGGCTGTAAGCATCGATCGCACGTACCCACGCCGGTGTGCTCGTGCGGTTGGTTGCCGTTATTGGCTGCGCCAACGCCCGCAAACATGCCGACAGCGGCGTGCGCTTGCATGCCCAACGCCCCCGCGCTCGCCTCTTTGGCTTGTAAATCTCTCAAAATGTCATTCAAGCGCTCAATATCGCGCTCGATGGCGACTAATTTACCCTCAAGCTCAGTTTCTTTCTTGTCGAAGCGCGCAGCCGCGCCTTCAGCGTCGCGTCGTGCGCCATCGAGCGCGCGTTCGGCGTCCCGAGACGCCGACTCGAGCGACATTCGCGCATTATATAATCGCTTGACGTAATGGTTTGCGAGTGACAATCGCTTAATGAACATCGTCGATACCGCATTAGTGCTCGCCTCAAGGGTACTGAGTTGACGGGCGTGATTATCATCCCATGAATCGCGTTCTATCGTCGCGCGTTCGAGACGAGCCCGCGTTCGGGAAATGTATTCCTCTCTCGCCTTGACTTCAGCGACAATCGCGTTGACGTTCGTGCGCGCCTCACTCACGCGCTTGCGCGAGATATCTTTGGCTTTTGTCCACGTGTCTGCTTCGACGAGTTTCCCTAGCGCAGCTTTTAACGATGCGTCGTTGGCATCGAGTAACGCGCCGACGGTGTGCTGGCCGTGAAACGTCGTATTCGCGATGACGTCGGCGCCGATGTCATCATTAATCCCTTGTTGAGTCAGTTTCGCCTCAGCCATCGTTTTTTCTTCGTCTCCGATGGCATACTTCAAACTCACGAGTTTGGTCTTGTTCACCTTGCGCTCGACCCAAAACGGAGTGCCGCCGTTTAAAAATCCTTCGAGGCGCACTCGGCCGAATTTCGCAGCGTCGTTCACGACGTCTGATTTCGTCAAAGACTTCCCCGAACCACCGCCATCGATGCGCAAGTCGCTTTGCCCAGTCAAAGCCCACATCGGAGACATTACAAGCGTGGTTTTCCCTGCACCGTTGGAGTCTGAGCACGTGTCTGTTCTGTTTTCACCAACCACGACGCACACGCCTCGCGATGCCAGTGGGTACCGCGTCGCCGCTTGAAATGTCCCAAATCCTTCAACTTCGACAGTGTCAAACGACACAGTGATACCGCTTGATTGTCGGCGCGTCACTGGCGCATCATTACTAGCGGCGACTTCTTGTAATACGTCGCGTCCGAATGCGCTAACGTTTGGCGCCATGTCACTCGCCGTCGCGTACGCGTCGAATAATCCCGCCGGTCCGAGTTCCTCAGCGCGAGGAATACGCGCGGGCATTTCTTTAGCTACATAGCACACCTCAACGACGTAGCCCTGTTCTCGCGCTTGTCTCACCGCGGACGGTACTGCGTCGGACACCGCGTCCATGGCTTCGATTGGAATCGTCCATCGGATGACGTCGCCCGGTTTCGCCGACGGCGGCACCGCGGCGTCGGCGCCGTCGACGGCGAAATGCTTCGGACCAATGTCGAGAGTAATGCGCTTGTGATCGCCTTCGGTCCACGTTTTAGTATCCAAAATCAGCAATTCCTTCGTCTGGCCCGCTTCAGACCGTGAGACTTCGTACGGGGAGCCCACGTAGGTGATTTTTGTGTTTGGCACCACATGCGGCTTGTGATAATGTCCCGTGTACGTATTCGCGCCACCAAACAATGCCGGATCCAAACCATCTCGGGCTTGAAAAGTCTCATTCATGGACGCCCCGACGACGTCTGCGTGGCAAAATATTGCGTTGAACTCGCCACGACAATCCTGAATTGCGCGCTTTAATACGTCGGCGTTGCGTCGGTACGGCAGCCACAACGCTCCGTTGTACAACGTCGGGCCATCAAATACGAGTATATTCGCATTCGACGCCGCGAGCGGCGTGAGCGCGTGAGAATAACCACCCGCAGTGACTTGGTCGTGATTCCCAGGAATCATAATCGTCGGCGCCGTCCACCTAGTGCTCGACATTAACGCCAACGCTTCGTTCAACGGTTCCACGGGAATAGCTCCGCGCGCGTGCCAAAAGTCCCCCAAGAATAACACCCCGGCCCGCGTCGCCACGGCTTCATCGTGCACCTTCTGCAACACCTCCTTACACGTCTCCATCGTGCGTTTACTGACGTGTAAATCGCTAAACACAATCCAACGCTCGACGGCGTCGTGCGCCGGTGACGCCGACGCCAACCTCTCCACGACATCCACACCACTCTCCGCGCTCGCCTCCGCTTCCGCCGCCGCCGCGCGCGTCATCCCCGCCGCCTGAAGAACACTCGACGCTCCGTGCCCACGTCCCGCGCGCCGCACTCGAGGACTCGCCGCCGCCCGCGTGCCGTACGATTGATTTTGGATTAATCTTCTCCCGCCAAAATCACCATCACCATCACGAACGACCCCTGAGGCGCGCGCGCGCGCGCTCCGCGCGAACGCCGACGCACCGCTCGCACCCACCAGTGCGTATGCGCCGCCGACGCCGGACGACGTCGCCATTCGCGCGCTGATGACGACGACGACGCGGCGCATTGTATCGACTCGAGCGTTCAAAAGAATCATTCGCCTGACACCGCGCCGCGCGAATGGTGGCGTCGACGGCGCGTCGCGCGCGCGGTGTGATGGATGACGACGACGTCGACGACACACGACGACGACGTTTGGGCGCGCTCGCGACGACGTCCACGCTGTCGCTCGCCCACGCGGCGGATGAGCTCAAGTACGAGTTAGAGCGCGCGCTCGATGCGATACGCGCGCGGGACAGACGTATTCGCGAGCTAGAAAAGCGCGTCGACGCTCGAGAGCGCGAGCTCGGGGATGTGCTCGCGGTGCGCGACGAGACGGCGGCGCGCGCGCGGGAGAGAGAGGCGACGGTGGCGGTTGAGCGGGACGTCGTGCTCGCGAGCGCCAACGCGCGCGCGCGCGCGGCTGAAGACGATAGAGATGAAATATACGCGCATTATGTCGCAATGCGACGCGCGTTGGAGGCGTGCGAAGGCGAACTCGAGGAGTTGAGGCAGTTTAAGATGGAATGTGAACGCGACAGTCGGGACGACGCGGCGGCTCGAGCCTTTGCCGACGCTCGTATTCTGCGTCGCGCGCTCATAAAATGGACAACATTCGTGAGTTTTAAAATCAAACTGTGTGATTTCGTGCGCGCGACGCGCGAGCGTCACCAGAGGAGCGTTTTGGTGCGCGTATTTGCGGCGTGGCGCGCGCGAGCGACGACGCGTCGGTTTGTCCTCGTGGCTCAAAGGCGCGTCGATGAACGCGCACTCCAGCGCATTCTCGTGCACTGGAGCCTCGCCGTAGAGATGTCGCGTACTGGTGAAGTCGCGCTGATGCGCCGCATTTTGCTTCGTTGGCGAGACGCGGTGGACGCCGCGAAGTGTGACGCGGAAAGCCGGGATCAAATGTTTACGCACTTTGCCGAGCGCGCGACGCTGACGTTCGCCAGGGCGCGTCGACGTCGTACGATGGCGAATGTGTTTCACGCATGGCTCATAACGACGTCGCATGCGAGACGGGCAAAAATCGTGGCGTTGGAGTTGCTCGCGAACGAGCGCCGGGACGAGAGCGTCGCTCGATTGAAAGCGCAGCAGAGGAAATCGAGACACGTACTCGAGTAGAAGTTTAGGACGCCGCGACGCGAACCGTCGTCGGTCGTCAACCTAGTCGTGTGAATTGAGGATGATGTTTTGCATATATGTGTTTTATATAATGATTGAATGGTCTATTCGGCGCGCGTGGTCTATTCGCCGCGGCGGGACACGAATGGTTGCGGTGAAGACGTTACGTCGACTTGAGTCCTCCGCTCGTGACGATGAGCTTGCGCGGGCGGTTCAATACGCACTGCGTGCCGCACGCTTGGCACTTGTGCTCAAACTCTTCAAGAGGCTTCTCACCACCAAAGAATTGCTTGATTGGCATCTCGCAGCACGGGCACTGGCCCTTCAAGATCTCTGCGTTTTGCAAATTGGTGTAGTTGACCAACTTGTACGTGAGCCCGGCGGCGATGGTAATCGCAAACCCGAGCGAGAGCGCCGCCGGAAGCTTGACGCCAACGAGACCCAACAAGATACCCGGCGCCAAGCCAATGAGCAAGGGCGCGGTGCCAAGCGCCGCGTACATGCTCAACACCGACCCAGTGTCGCTCTCCAATTCAGGAGACGTCTTGCTCAACGTGCACGTCGCCCCTCGCATGCCGACGTCGATTCCTAACTTGAGCATATCCTTGCTCAACAATTCAAACTCCGCCTCATCCAGTAATTGCTTACCCTTGGTGTACAACAACAATGCCGTCACCTCGGTGCGCTTCCCTGCAGCCTTCACGCGTCGCTTAAGCTCTTCGTACTTGTCGTCGTCTATGATCTTTTCCCCGCGCGAGTACGAAATCGCCGCCTGCACGAATTCAATCTCATACCTTCTCAACGTCGGGAACCCCGAACCTTGCCAGTTCAACTCCTCGCGCAATCGATCATACTGTTCATCATTCAACGTGAACTTCCCACCGTTATAGTAGTTCCACAGCGCGTCGACGTACATCATTTCCAAATCCGCGAGCGTGCACGTCGAAGGGTCATCGATCGAGCAATTCGGCCCCACGGTGACGTTCGGCGTCTCATCCCCGGTCGCGCGCGTGCGAAACATCACCGCACGATCCATACGCTTGGTTGCGTGCGCGGCGCTGGCGGCGCACGCACGGCGCGTCACCGCGAACGACGACGATCGCGGCGCTTTGGTCCCGATGATCGCGCGTTGGGCGCTCAACGTCATCATCATGACGCGCGCGGACGACGACGGCGGTGCGGCGCGGCGTGTGAAAGCGTGCGGCGCGAGAGAACCGTTCGCGAGGCGGGCGTGCGCGGGTCGCGGCGGGCGATGGGCGCGAGGCGCGGTGTGCGGCAGCGCCGTGTCGCCCGCCGCTTATCCACATAGCTAGGGCATACCCTGCGGAAAAAGAACGACATCTAGGGTTTAAGTCTATGTTAAGGTGTACTTTATGCTATATAGAGTTTATCTTTGTAGTGGTATGGTTTCATCAACGTATATTGATTTTACGATTGCTATGTGCGTGTGATCGGGGAGGGGTCACGGTGGTCGGACGCCGTCGTCGAGCGCGCGCCGGCGTTCGCCCGCGCGTCGGAATCGCGCGCGACGCGCGCTGTATTGGTGATTGTGGAGTGCTAACGTTGAGTAAATGTAATTATACGGGGGTTGTGTGTATCGTGCGTGTGTGGAGGTATGATTGTGATTGTGTGTGTGTGCAACGGCGTATCAATGCGGCGGCGCGTCGGGCGGGGCGGGCGTCGGACGAGCGACGGCGCTCGTGGGTAAGCCACCGATGTGCGCGGCGGACGCTGGAAGGCTACCAACGCCCGGGAGTGCTATGTCACCGCCGAGACTATTCACGGCGGCGGTGGTGGTGGTGGCGGTGGCATCGCCATCGTCGAGTCCGCCGCCCTCGGTCGGCTGGTCCTCTTCGCGAGGCACGATGTCGACCAAAAAGTCAAAAATATCCGTCTTTGTAATCGCCGCCGCAATGTCGTTTCGATGCAACGTCCTTCGTTTACCCTCCTGACTATGCACCCACGCACGCATGGTGAGTTCTAGGATAAACATCTCGCACGCCTTGGCGAATAACACCGGCGCTTCGCTAGAAATCATCCGCACGTCTTCGTCGCTCTTCATAATCTTTTTTATCCGCGCCAACGGCAGCAAATGATTTTTAAAATCCGTCGTTTGCTGTATCTCCTGCATCTGTTGCCTCCAAAACATCCTCAACTGCGTATTCTGTGCGGCATACATAGGATTCGCCGCTACCGCGGCTTGATTCATCGATGAATACGCCGCGATTTGCGCTTGGTGTTGTCGCAGCTGCGCGTCGTAGCGCTCTTGAAACTCGCGCGGGGACAGCGGCGCCACGCCCGGCATCATCACCGGCATCGCCGGCATGCCCGGTACGCCCGCGCTACCGCTCGCGTACGATGGGCCAGGCACCACAGGCGGCGCATTCGGGGGATCGCTCATGCGTCTGTCGTACGAATCAGTGTCAAAGAACGAAACAGTTAGTGGTTGGGCAAATCGAGGGCAATTCGCTTTCGCGTGCCTCGCATCGCGCACGCGTCGTCGTCGTCGTCGCCGCGGTGACGCCGAGACCGTCGCGCGACGACTCGTCGTCCATATCGTCGCTCGCGTCGGCGCGTCGGCGCGCGTCGAGGCTGTCGTCGTCGTTCGCGGGGATGGGAATTCGCATTTGAACTTGATTGTGCGCAACCATCGACGACAGTGTGCGCCGCTGTGGCGCTCGAGCGTGGTCGTCGATCGAGTGAACACGCGAAGGGGTGGTGGTGCCGTACCTGCGCGCGCGTGCGTCGTCGTCGTCGTGGTCGTCGTCGTCGTCCGCGCGGGACAGTGGCGTGTTACACGTCAGCGACTGAGGCCGATAGCGCACACATTTGACGCGTGTATCGATGTGCGCTGGTTCTTCGCGCGCGCAACCGCGCCGGGGAATGATTATTTTAGCGATTTTCGTGGCGTGTGCGTGGTCGGCGCGCGTCGGCGTCGCGGTCGGTACGGATGATGTCGCCGAGCGGTGGGTTCGCGCGCGCTCTGATGATGGGACTGGGACAGCGAATCGTCGATTACTCGACGATGGTGGCGCCGATACGGTTGAAAACGCGGGAGGAGGTGATGACTTGTATACTGGTGCGCTTGATGATTGGGTGCGAGTGGGATTCGGCGCCAACGCGCAGGTGGCGAACGCGGTGTCGAACGGCGCATTGTTCAGAATGCCATTCGGCGTGGTCGCCGTTCCCAAATGTTACCCGAATGATTGCGTCGCGCGTGAGAATCTGTTGAAGCGAACGCCCGCTAAAGGGTGGCAACGTAGGCGCGATGAAATCTTGCGCACGGAGGCGATCGAAGAAACGCGCGCACGCTGGAGAGATACATTGGAACTTTGGTCCGTACTCCCGATGCGAGACTCCGACGGCTTTGCGCGCGCCAATGACGACAGCAAGAACGACGACAGTGAGTTGCCGATTTGACGCACATGATGAATAAGAACAACAAAATCGCATTAACTTGCTATAGTTGGTAGGAATATTTAATGATCGCTCTACTAAACGCTTTACGTTATTGCTGCGCGCCGCCTTGGCCGTTCGCGGCGACGGCGCGTCCGCGCGTGCCTCCACGTGAACCGCGACGACGCACGGGCGCCGTCGCGTGTGCTGCATCTTTATTCTGGGCGAACGATGTCAACTCATCCGTTGAGCCAAACTCGGCGCCGAGTGACGCCGGTAAATCGTTCAGTCGAGTGCTGAGTCGCTCGACATCCGATGGCATGGCTACGGCGTTAGCGTCGTCGCCATACGTCCCAGTGGCGCTATATGGCGTGTCGACGGGATACGGCACTGGCGCACTCCTGGCGTATTGCGTCAGAGACGCATCCGGTTGCCACATCGGCGGCGCAGCTTGTGGCGAGTACCCGTACTGTGCGTACCCACCAGGTACGTATCCATGGTACGTTGGTGGCGCAAACGTCGTGAATAAACGCGCGCTGTCCGCGAATGCGTGAACGTACGCGCCCGTTACCGGTACATTTGCGGCGCTGTAGCCAGCATACGTTTGTCCGCCCCATCCGCCGTCGGGCGCCAACGCTGCCGCCATACCGTCGTCGTCATACGTTGCCACTTTGCCGTCTTTCGTTGTGCGCAGCGCCCGGCGTTCTTCGCGCTCGCGCACACGTCGACCACCCCTACGCTTGCGTGCTTTATCGCCGCCACCGCCGCCGCCGCCGCCGCCGCCGCCATCGTCGGAGGAGGATGCCTCCGTCCCAGCGTCTCGTTCTGGAACAGCGCGCGTAGCCGGCGGAGGCGTCGGTCGACGTAAAACCATCGGCGGTGACTTCACCCCGCCGTGCGCGCGCAAAAACTCACTACCAGGTCTATCGACTACGTGTTCATCTCGTTCGACGGACTTTTGCGTCGCCGGGACGATGGGTTCTCGTAACAACGCCGACGCCGAAATGTTCGGCGCGGCGTACGGATCAAACGTGTCTTGCCTCAATGGCGCATGATGTCGAGGCGCCGTCGTCGTCGCCGTCGTTTCTATCGTCAATGCATTATTTTCACTATGCGCACGCGCGGTCGGTGAACGCTCAGACGCGTCGGGTTTGCCTCCGTGTCGTCTTCGTGCGATTTCCTCGGCGACGGCGTCCAATTCCTTGTCAAACGCCGCGCGTTCCTCCTCCGTCTTTGGATCGACTTCTCGCGCGCGCGACGCCACAGGCGATGTCGGCATCACCGCATGCGTCGTCGAGGGCGACGTCATGCCTGGAATCTCACCCGCAGACGATCGCGATGTCTCGTCGTCGTCTCGTTCTCGTCTCGTTAAAATTCGCGTCGGCGCCGTCGCGCCTCTTCGATCCCGCCCTCGACCACCACCAAACCCGCGCGCGTCGCCCCGGGCGCCGTGCCGCCGTCCCCCACGCGCATCAACGTCACGTTCGTCCGCGGTATCTGGCGCGGGACCGACGTACCGCTCGTCTTCCTCGGCTCGATGCTCGTAGCCTCGATGTTCATCCGCGTACTGTCTCGCCGCGCGTTCCACATCGCTCGCCACCGTTCGCGCCGGTCGTTCATCTCCCCCGCTCGCATCGCCACGAAGCGAAGGATACTCGCCGCGGCGCACCACCGTGACTCGATCATCACGTATCTCAGACGTCGCCGCCGTCGTCGTCGTCTCGCGACGTCCCCACGTCGCGCCCACGCTCGCGAGCGACACCTCCTCCGCGCCTCCATCGCCCCCGTTGCCGTCGCGCGCTGACGATGCGCCTGCATTCACACCACGCACACTCGAACCACTCCCACCGGCGTTACCCCACGTGCGCGCGCTCGTCGAGAACGCGCTCGCGACCACGACGTCCACGCTCGCGCCCGTGTCCGCGCGCATCGATGGCAAAATCACCGGTTTCGGCACCGCCACCTTGCCCCGCGACGGCCCGTGCGCGCCCGAATGTCCATGTACAGTCGCGCTCGATGCGTTCGCGCGCACGGCGTGTCGTCCGTGCTCACGTCGCGGCGGTGGCATGGCGTTAATGTCGCGATTTTTCGGTGCACTTTATCGCAAAGGCGAAATGAAATGTCTATCCGTCCGTGCGCGTGACGCGTGCAAACGTCGCCGCCGCGACGTGTGCGTGACGCGTTACGTCGTCGTCGTCGTCGTCGCCGCCGCCGCCGCCGCCGCCGCCGCCGTCGCACGCGGCGAATCGCGCGCTAAGATGTGACGAAAAGTGCCTCAGTCAACGCCGCAGCCATGGATGACGGCGACGGCGACGGCGACGACGACGCGCGCGGCGGTTGCGCGCACGCGCGCGAATGGCGCGGTGGCGACGCGCGCGGCGGTGGCGGTGCCGCGTCGGTGTCGGTGTCGGCGTCGGCGTCGGCGTCGGTGTGGGTGGATGCGATGGGAGTTCAAGATGATGATGACGATGGGTGGGGCGACGACGAGGACGGCGACGGCGATGTAGACGACGATGACGATGGGTGGGGCGACGACGAGGACGGCGACGGCGACGTCGGTGCGGCACGCGACGCCGACGCACGCGACGATGACGGATGGGATGACGACGCGGAGGGCGAGCGAAGACGTTCGAGCGCATCCGCGGGGACGTTACCCGAAGACGACGACGACGATTTCGACGACGACGATGGGTGGAACGATTTCGATGATGAAGAGTTGTTACGTCCAGTGGCGGCGTTTGCGCGCGAGCGAGAGCTGGGCGCAGCGGTAGAGATGGACGAAGGATGCGCCGAGGCGCCAGAGGAGGAATACGAAGCATTCGAACCTCGAAATCCAAATCGATTCAACCCGTACGCCAAGGAGAATTTAGCCCCGAACGATAGTATTCCGTCAAAAACGCGCGAGGCGTTGCAACGGACGGGTGGTGATGACGATGACGACGATGACGAGGAGGAGTTTGAATTTGAAGATGAACCGCCGTCGGCGCGACCGTCTTCGGCGCCGAGCGCGAGTCGAATGGCCATGCTTCCATCGCGCACCATCGCGGACACCGCGCCTTGGCGCGCGCGGCTTCCACATTTCGTTCCCGTCACCGAGCTCGCACCGCAAACGTTCCATGACGGGGAGATTATTCACGTCGATTACGTCGCGCAGTTTGGAGGCGCGCGCTCCGCCGTCGCCAAGTCGCGTCCGGCGTCCGCGTCCGAATTCGGCAGCACGTTGCGCGCGACGAATAAATCCACGGCTGCAAAAGTCACTCCGCGTTGGTACACCGATGAACGCGGTCGCAAAATATTCATCCGCGAGGACGGATCGAAGCTCCAAGGCGCCGCCGCCTACAAAGCGTTCCAGAAGCTCAGCGCGTAGCCCGATGCTTGCGCTCGCGCTGCCGCCGCCGCCGCCGCGCGCGCAACCATGTAAACTAACTACACATGTAATTCACCATTGGTATCACAAATCAAAAAACATCCACGGCGTACTCGATATCTACGTACGACTGAAGACGTCGGCTAGACCTAAAACGTTGAACGTCAACTCTCCCTTTCCTCCTACGCCTGTCCTCCATCCATGCGCTCCAGCGTGTTATAACACAACAACTTCTCAATCAAATCCACGTGACACATCACCATGCGCCTGCAGCAGTAGCGGTTCAACCCGAGCGCGTCCAACGCGTCGCGTTCGCTATAGTCAGCCTGAAGCAAATCGAGGTAGGTGTCCCACTTGTTCCCGATCACCTTGCCGCACGTGAAGCAGCGCACGGGGATAATCATCGCGCTCTAATCCACGTCGGTCGTTCACCCGTCGTTCACTCGGCGTCGGCGGACGTGCGTGCGCGCGTGCGTCGTCGAGTGAGGCGTGATGCTGCGCGATCACGTGCTTTCGCCATTGATTCGCGCGTCGATTGTCGATCGCTCGGTCGCGTGTGATGCCCGAACGCGCGTCACAGGCGTTGACGGACGCACACACGTCGTCGTCGTCGTCGTCGTCGTCATCCGCGGCGTCTGCGGCGTCACACGAGCCGACGGTGCGCGTGAGCGCGGAGGCGAAGGACGTGATTGACAAGTTGCGCGCGCAGTGTGTGCAGCGATTGGTGCGCGCCGATCGCGAGCTTTCGGGGTTTTACGCGCGCATCGAGGGCGACATTACGAGCGCGAGCGGTGACGGCGCGAGTTGAGCGCGATGAAGCGCACCAGGAGCGACGAGGGCGACGCGATTGACGGTGATGGAGCGCTTCATTCGTGGGCGACGTTTGAGCGCGCGGGGGACGAGAAACGCGCTCTCGGGGACGAACCCGGCGCGTACGCGGCGTATGGTGCGAGCGTAAAGTCGTGTGTGGATGTGCCGTCGCGTGTGTTTTTGAAACTCGCGTTGGCGTGGCGTCGAGCGTCGCGATTGAGCGCGGACTCCGGCGAGCGCGAGGCGTACGAACGGACGCTCAAAGCCGGTCTTCGTCGGGCGACGCGTGAGGCGGACGACGACGTCGACGATGGAATCGTCGACATTGAAAAGCGTGCGAGTGTGGTCGGGCGGGATAGGCGCGTGCGCGCGATCGGCGGGCAATTGGCGCTGTTGTATTGTCAGGATGGTCGAGAAGCCGAAGCGGCGCAGACGTTGACGTTTTTGGGATACGAATACCGGCTCGGGCAACGCGTGTTGAGGTACGATCTCGAACACGCGGCGGCGACGTCAGAACGCATACCGCGCGGTGTCATGCACGCGTATGATGGATGCTTATCGCCGGCGATGCTCGCATCGTTGCGACGCGCGTTCGCGAAGAATGCGGCGTTTTGGCGCGAACACGACTACGCCAATCCAAAGACGGGTTTCTTTTCGTACGTCCACGAGTTGGATGGCGCGCCTATTTCGTCGCCCGTCATGCGTCGAACCGTTGAGCTCGCTCGAGAAATTGCGGCGCGTGAATTTTCCGCGGTGCGCGATGCGAAATACGCCGAATGGTGGGCACACTGCCGCCCAGCGTGCGATGGCCATCAGTGCCATTTCGATTCGCACAACGAAGGCCTCGGCGTGGTGACGCATCCGATATGTTCCGTAATTATTTATATCGATGGTTCGTGTGGTGGACCAACGCTGATGACGAATCAACGCGCGGGCGACCGTGCATTGGCGACGAAATGTTATTTGATGCCGCCGCGCGACAATCGCGTGGCGGTTTTTGATGGCACGTTTTTACACGGTGTCGTCCCGGGAAGAATCAATGAAGACCCCGCGCTTCGGCGGGTGACACTCATGGTTGCGTTTTGGCCCGAAATGGACGTTGTGCGCGCGTCTTTCCCGCCAGGAAGTGCGCGGGCGTTTCCCGAGCGCGCGATGGAGTATCCCGGCGGCATCTCGTGGCCGAATGACTTTTACGACAACGTCGACGAGGATGACGACGTCAAACATCGTGACATCGGCACGGTCGAAGTGGACATTTTCGCACAAGCGCACGCGCCATGGGAAAAAATACGCGTACCACGCGATGATGCAAGCGACGAGGACGACGAGGACGACGAGTCAATGCCAGCGTACGACGCCTGCTTTCAAGGGTTTTAACAATTGTTGGTACAAAACACATAGCACTAGCGCTGTAGTAGGTAGCGAAACGAAGACGCTCACATGAATAGTCGCATCACATCGTCATACAATTCGTGATTACAGGGAAACGTCGGTGTTTCTGAAGTTTGAGCGACTTTGTTGTCGAGCGCCGTCGATTTCAGTTGAGACACCGCCGCGCCTCTACTCGAGA
>Ga0181564_10002108_pt1 | contig 17572 bp, 16 predicted proteins | sample 011ome_24_FD_134512 | JGI IMG/M metagenome (GOLD analysis project Ga0181564, IMG submission 134512) | Coastal salt marsh microbial communities from the Groves Creek Marsh, Skidaway Island, Georgia - 011513CT metaG (megahit assembly) | ecosystem: Environmental > Aquatic > Marine > Intertidal...
TGAGGGCTCCCATCTGCCACTATCTATATTCCACCCATATGCAAAAACAGGTTGCGGCGAAAGGTGGTCTAGTTTCGTTATATCCGTATATAACGGATTGTTTTTAAATCCTGCGGTTGACATTGCAGGGATTATTACACTTTTTTTTAGCCTCTATCCTGAGGATGTTTTAATCCGCGTCGTTTTTTACTGTATTCTTGAAAGTATTTCTTTTGTACCGGATCGTATCCAAGTTTATCTTTGCGTTTTTGGCTCATCTCTTTGCTGTGGTCCATGATGTCTCCATATGTACCCTTTTTGTTTCCTGTGTTACTTACGAAAGCATTGTTATCGAATGGATCTGTTTGTGAATCAATGCTTGCTTGGGGGCTGTAAAATACGCGCTTCCATTGAACACCTTTTCCGTCAACATACACATGTTCTTCTTTCATTGATTGAAGCAAATCAATAGTTTCTCCTGTTTCAGGATGTTCGTATGTGTAGAGCGGCATTATTCCAAAATTTTATTTAAAGTATTTACATAAGTGAATTTTTCTTTTAATTTTTCACCTTCTGTGTTATTTATTTTACATTTTGTTTCTGCTTTTTCCATTGCATCGATCAATTGTTCTTCTGAAAATGTATAGATATTACCTTGGTTAAAGTCTGCGCCTTCATGAAAAAAAATGTTATCGTATACAGGTTCCGTTCCTTCTGGTTCCACGAGAATACTGTTTTTGTTTGTCGCCCAGTCTTTGTGACTTGTTGCGTTTAAGACAATACTCCATTTCCCGAGGCACGTGGCGTTAAACGAGGGAAGATTCCAGCCTTCTGCGCCGCTCATACCGCCAAGATCAATATCGATTGAATTTATGAAGTCGTTGACTTGGCTATTTTGGGGCAAGAAGGGAAGGAAGTTAATATTTCCATATCTTTCGCCTTGAAGTATATTTCCAATAACAGATTCCATTTGTTCTTTTTTAAAGAACGGATTGGTGACACAGCAAGTCAGTTGATAGTCATAATTGTTGCCGTATTTTTTGATCCATGTTTTTATTATTTTTTCTGTGTGTTTGCGCTTTTCAAATTTGCCCATTAATCCAAAATGAATCTTGTTTGGCATGTATGTTTTACCTGTTTTATGAAGAGTTTCATCAAAACCTAACGGCGCTGAGTGGCCGTTCTCGAATTTATCTGCGGCATAACTACTGCTAAAAACAACCTTGTCTTGCAAGGCTGCAAGCTTTTGTTCGGCTTCAGTTGGTTGATCTAATTCGTAGAAAGTGTATAAAGTCTGGTTTCGCGATATTCTGTCTTCTGATCCGTTCAGGTGCCACATTTGCAGGGTGGGGATATCTTTATCAAGCTTAGAGTATCTTTGCTGCACAGATTCTTCTAGCCAGTTTTTAAAATTTTCATCAATAACATCAAAACTGCTGACATCTATCTTACTTATAGGAAAGATAGAAACATCATAGCCTTCGCTATACATGGCCTTAAGGAGATTATAAGATACATTACCAAAAGATAATGAATTAAGTGGGCCTTTGTAAATTAATTTTTTCATTAAAATGGTACGTCTGCAAATTCATCTTCTTCAACTTCTTCTACTTTTGACTCGGATGAGTTTTCCTGTTCTTCAGTTTTATCCAAGAAAGTAACTGTGTCTGCTCGGCAGAATATTCTGGTTCTATTTTCGCCACCCTTTGTTTGCCAAGTGCTCATATTGAGCTTTCCTTCAACTAACACCTTGCGACCTTTGCTCAAGAATCGATTGCAGTTTTCGGCGACTTTATTCCATGTTTCTATATCGATATAGAAAACGCTGTTTGCTGCTTTGTTATTGATGGCAATTGCGAAGTCGCATACTTTATTGTCTCCTTTAATCTCACGAAACTTTGGGTCGCGAGTTAAATTTCCTAGTCCTATAAATTTGTTCATATTTCTTGTTTTAGTTCGTGTTGCACATGTTCTACTGCTGAATTATGTATGTTAATGCAGCCTTGTATGCTTAAATTCATTTCGTTTCCTATGTTTTTCCATGGCATAACTTTATTTTTACTACCAGTAATATATCGCATTTTGAATATTTTTTCAACTCTTTTGTCGGGATGATCTTTTATAATGCTTAAAACTTTGTCGAATAGATCGCTTTTAATGCTTTCGGATATGGAATCTATTTCCATTTCTTCGACACTTGATAGGTTCTCAAGAAACTCGCTTTGGAATGCGGGTCTACGCTTGTTTCGGTTGTATAAATTCAAGCACATCCATTTGGTTTCATTACCAAGGTAAGTGCTAAACTTGGCGCCTCTTTCAGGATTATAATTTTTTGCTGCTTGATAAATCTTGAAATCTTTATCTTTTATAAGATCCTCATAATCGATAAATGGACTATTTCGACTAGCGTATACATTTACCATATCGAGATATATTCCGCTGTGTCTGCCTATCAATTGCGTTAAGCTATTCTGTACATCTACATCTGACTGCACATTTTCTATCAGTTTGAGATCAGATAATTCTTGTGTCATGAGATTGATTGAAGAATTTGGTTTACTGTATCGTTTATTTTGCTCATGTCTTCGCCTTGGAAATCCTTCCATGATACATGGCGGTCTGCTTTTCTTCTTAATATAGGATCGTTTTCAAGCTCCTCTGCGTTTGGTGCTATGTTCCCTTCGCGGTTGATATGTATAGCTTTGCCATCGAGACTGTGTATCCAGTCGATTTCATTTTCGTACCTAACATCAGTTATGAACACCCAAGATCCTTTTTCTATTTGAGATTTTACTCTATCGTGAATTTTTTCAATCCAACAGTTTTTATTTAATCTCCTACGAACATGGGTTCCGTATGTTACTAGAAATGGTCTTATGATTTCTTTCTCTGAAGTTTTTTCAGTAAACGCAGAGATTCCTACATACTTGCTTAGAAGTTCATCTGATTCCTCCTTAAGTGCGTCTGCGAACGCATATCTACTATGGTTCTGTTTGTTTGATTCAAGAATAGGTTTTGATAAGTTGTAGAAACTATCTTTCCCTGACCTGGCTAATCCTGTTATTCCTATTAATTTCATATTTATGCTCCGAATACTAATTTAACGTTGCTTGATAAATCGTGAAGTCCGGCATTGGCCAACATTCTGGATACGCTATGATACGATATTAGATCATCATAATCCTCTTCGATTGCATCAGGCTCCAAATGGTGAGATATTATCACCGATGATAATTTTAAATGCTTTCCGTGTTTGTCTAGCATTTTACTTACAGCTTCGGTACAAGCCTCAGTCTCATCTGCTGCCTCGATGATGACTGACCAATCAGAACAGCGTATCATATAATACTTACTTTCACTTAGATCTATAAATTTCATGCAACCAGTATATCAACATTTTCTCAATTTGTCAATTCTTAATATTTATATTAATAAAATAAATTATATCTATGAGTACGTATAGTATTAACATCATACAATTATTCGAATGTCCAGGATTGATTTTTTTAGATTTCGGTTGACATAAGATGGTTTTTGAATTAATATCATTTGCATGAGAAAATTCATTCAAATTCCAAATGCAGTACAAGAAGATATCATCAGTGGTAAGTTGATAGGTAACGATCTTGTAGTTTACAGCTACCTTGTGACTAAGGCTAGTCATGGAAGAACTATATTTTTCACCAACGAAAGGATAGGTAAAGATCTTGGCGGCATGTCCTACGGGAAGATATCAGCGAGCCTATCTCGACTCAAGAAAGCTAAGCATATATCTAGGTTCAAAACCTGTAATCGTACAGCCACCAAACTAGAAACAGCAGTTCTAGATGGAGGAAAACTTATAGTTCGCGGAGAACCATGAAGGTAGCTCTGTGTTTTAGTGGCAAGCTTGGCTCTTGGGAAAAAACCAAGGAATCAATCACTCGATATTTAATCGAGACACTCAGTCCAGACATATTCCTCTTTACATGGGAAGGCGAGGACTACAGAAAGTTCTGCAATTACTATAAGCCAACTCGTTTTTCTATTCTTGATTATAAAGATCATGCAAGAAAAATGAAAAGCACAACGATCGACATCTGGTCGGGACTAAAACCAATGACCTTCGGAATGAAAAAAGTATTCGGAGTACTTGAAGATTATATGCGTCTTCACAAAAAAGAATATGATCTTATTATTCGACTAAGGCCAGACCTCGATGTACTTGACCCACTAAAACTTCACGAACTCAAGGACGCAATCAAGAGAAAGCATATAAAAATGCCATTCTACGAGGGGCACAAAATTTACGACCACGAAGAAGAACTTAAGAAAGAATTTGCATTCAGCTTTGTTTACGAAAAGGCTATCCTACCCGATCAAATCAACGATCAAATCGCGGTCGGCCCAATAGAAACAATGAGTAGATACATGAATTGTTTTGACAAAATCGAAGAACCTATAGACTTTATGTGGGCTGACGGATACCCAGATTATATGTGCCGCATTCCGGAATGCATATTAACAATGTATTTAAAAATGTACAATATAAAATATTCACCACTGACAGGCAATTCAGAATTTGGTAACCTAAGAACCAATTTAATCAAATGATAAAATTAATAATATTCGATCTAGACGGAGTACTCGTTGAATCTCGCGAACTTCATTACGTTTCACTAAACAAGGCCCTATCGGAGCTTGGGCAGCAGTATGTTATTTCACGAGAAGAACATCTATGCAAATATGATGCATTGACAACCACAATGAAACTTGATCTCCTCACAAAAGAAAAAGACCTACCGAAAGAACATCATCACAAAGTCTGGCAACTTAAGCAAAAGAAAACGCTTGACGAGATTGATAATTTTGAAGTCGACCAACGCATACAAAACATTCTCAAATCATTTAAAGAGCAAGGTTATATCATTGCATGCGCAACAAACTCAATTCGCGCCACATCGAAATTAATGCTGATACGAAAAGGATTCATGGAATATATTGATTTCCTTTATTCAAATGAAGATGTAAAAAACGCAAAACCAAATTCAGAAATGTATTTGAGATGCATGATCAAGGCAGAAGTAAACCCAAATGAAACAGTAATTATTGAAGACTCCCATATCGGAAGGAAGGCTGCCCTCAGTAGTGGGGCCAATCTTTGTGCAGTAAAAGATTCCCACGACTTGACATATGACAAAATAAATAATACTATCCTGCATGCACAAAAACAATCTTCAATCAAACCAAAATGGCAAGGAGGTAAAATGAACGTATTAATCCCAATGGCAGGCGCAGGCTCTCGATTTGAGCAAGCGGGTTACACATTCCCGAAACCCTTAATAGACGTCAATGGTAAGCCAATGATCCAACAAGTAGTTGATAATTTAAATATTGATGCTCGACATATTTTTATTGTTCAAAAATCACACTACGAAAAGTATGCACTCAAACATATGTTAAACCTGATTTCTCCAAATTGCGAAATTGTTCAAGTCGAAGGAGTTACAGAAGGGGCGGCATGCACTACATTACTAGCTAAGAAATTTATAGATAATGAAGAACCATTAGTTATCGCAAATTCAGATCAGTATATTGAATGGGACAGTAATCAATTTATGTATTCAGCCATGGCGGATGATATAGATGGATCGATATTAACATTTCAATCAATGCATCCAAAATGGAGTTATGCCCGACTTAATGACGATGGATTTGTGGTTGAGGTGGCAGAGAAAAAGCCAATTAGTGACCGCGCAACAGTTGGTGTTTATTTCTGGCGTCGCGGTAGCGACTATGTAAGATCTGCGGAATCTATGATCAGTAAAAACATTAGGGTTAATAATGAATTTTATGTTTGTCCAGTTTACAACGAAGCATTACTAGAAGGAGCTTGCGTGAAAACTTACCATATTGACAAAATGTGGGGACTGGGCACACCAGAGGATTTAGATGCTTTTTTGAAACATGAAATTAATTTCTCACAGAGGTAACATCAACGGGTCACTACCTGACACAGAAAACGATCCAGATTATATAGTCAAAGCAATACAAAGTGGATACGATGTAGAGGTCGACGTTTGGGCGCATAAAAAAATTTGGCTTGGTCACGATGGTCCGCAATACCCTTGTCCATTAAAGTTTTTATTTGAGCATAAAGACAAACTTTGGATACATTGTAAAAATCTAGATGCATTACAGATTTTATCAGACTTTAAAGATTTAAATATTTTTTGGCATCAAGAAGATGATTATACATTAACATCTAAAGGCTACATATGGACTTACCCCAAAAAAAACACTTGCTCAAAAAGTATACTAGTTGTAGACAACGCAATAGAGTATGAAGGACCGGAATGTTTTGGTCTTTGCTCTGACTATATAAAATCATGACTCATGGGAATCACTCCTCACACCTGCAGATGGGATAAGGTCCGATTAGATTTCTTAAAGTGGATGCTGCCTCGAGCAGAAGCTAGAGAAAATACAATATCAATAATAATTCAAGGCCCACTCAACGATCGCTCAATCAAAACAATTCCTGCATACTTAACATACGGTCAGGTAATTGTCAGTTGCTGGGATAACGACGACCTATCTAGACTGGATGCATATAGCGATCAAATTGATATAATAGTAAACAATTATGCAGATGCATTGCTCAGAGCTAAACGCACAAACCAACGGAATCCAATTCTACTACAAAATTTTACAACATACAACGCGTTAAAAAAATCAACAGGATACTTTTCCATCAAAACAAGATCCGACGAAAGCTGGCCAGATCTAAACCCATTATTGAATATGTTGCGAACAAATCGAGACACAAAAGATCCAAGCACCGGAATATATAATGATTATAAAATTATCACTTCTAATATTTATTTTAGATATGATAGTCAATGCAAATTTCATCCATCAGATCATTTGATAGCAGGAACAACATCAAGAATGAAAGATGTATTTTACAAAACATATATTGATTGCATGTATAGAAATATTGCCAGAGTTGGACCAGAGGAGTTGATTGGAAAAAGTGTTATATCAACCTACCGAGATCCAATAAACAAATGTTTTGATGTTCCATTTGCCAACCGATCCGTCGAATTAATGAAAAAACATTTCGATATAATTAGAATCTCTTCTCTACCTCGACACATCTGGACATCAAGCTACAGAAAATACGATGCTTTATACAGCGAAGAAGACTGGTGTCATCACATAAACGATATAGACAAAAGAAATTGAATAAAAAAAATAATGGTATATAATCATTAAACAATTATTTATACTATGAGTCTATCATTATACAAACCAAACAGTAAAAACACTGGTTGTGCATTTAATTTTAAAATTGGTGCCAACAAAAACAAAGAGCCTGTCGTTTATGTTACCGCGATCCAACAGTATTCATGGGACGACTCAAAAAAGACAGCAAACTTTTCCGGCAATTCAAGCGACGAAGAAAAGAAGATTAATTTAAAATTTACTGAATTTGAGATTGGTGGTATAATGAGTGCGTTCAAAAATCGCAACGAATTTTCGTCTTACCATTCGTACGACCAAAGCAAGACCGCAATCAAGTTTGTACCGTGGGACAAGAAAACCAAAATTAAAAATGGCGACAAAGAAGAATGGGTAACACTTCCTGCATTTGGTATCACTTTCACAAGGAACGGCAATCAAAGTTTTCGCATTCCAGTAGAAGCTGGAGAGGTCGAAAACCTACTTGAGTTTTTTAGATATTTTCTCAAGCTCCTCAACGAACATCGATACGAAGAATCTCTAAAGAATCTAGAAAAGTATCGCGCCAAACGAGAACAAAAACAAGAATCAAATAAAGAATCAAGCGACTCACAAGATGCGCCGTTTTGATGAAAAAGAAAAAAGTACTAATACATAGCAATCACTGTAAAGCGTTTACTGGATTTGGTAAACACACAAAAAACATACTTATTCATTTACAAAAAACTGGAAAATATGATATAGTAGAATTTGCCAACGGAATTAGATGGGGAGAATCAAAGTTAAAAAATCTTCCATGGAAATCAGAAGGCTCCCTACCCAACAATCCAGATCTACTTGAAAAACTTAATCAAGATCCGCAGCTTGCAAGAAGCGCTGGTTACGGATCAGAAATGATTGACAAGATAATTGAGCGCGAGAAACCTGACGTTTATATAGGAATTGAAGACATTTGGGCATTTTCTGGTTATACCGAGAAAACCTGGTGGAACAAGATAAACTGTATGATCTGGACTACGCTAGACAGCTTACCTATTTTACCAGACGCAATCAAAGCTGCTCCAAAAATTAAGAATTATTATACATGGGCTAGCTTCGCTCAGAAATCTCTTAACAGCATCGGCCAAGAACATGTAAAGACTCTTCGCGGTACTTTAGATACTTCTCATTTTTATCGACTGAAAGATGAACAACGATTGGAATTGCGACAACGTTATAATATCGCTTCAGATGATTTTATTATTGGCTTTGTATTTCGCAACCAATTGCGCAAGAGTGTTCCTAATCTTCTTGAAGGTTTTAAAATATTCTGTCAACAAAACCCCACATGCAATGCAAAATTATTATTACATACTCATTGGGGCGAAGGATGGGATATACCAAGACTATTAAAAGAAAAAGAGATAGATCCAACAAAAATATATACAACATACTATTGTAAAGAATGTAAAGAATATGAAATTAAAAACTTTACAGCAGAAAATTTAGATTGTAGATTTTGTGGCGGTGAGAAAACACAGGTGACAACCAAAACAACCGCAGGGGTTGATGAGGGGCAACTGAATGAAATTTACAATTTAATGGATGTTTATTGCCATCCATTCACCAGTGGCGGTCAAGAGATACCCATTCAAGAAGCCAAGCTTACCGAGCTAATAACATTGGTTACCAATTATAGTTGTGGTGAAGATTGCTGCGTTGAAGAAGCTGCAAGTTTCCCTCTTAGCTGGACAGAATATCGTGAGCCAGGGACACAGTTTATTAAAGCTAGTACTGACCCAAACAGTATCGCAAATCAACTTCGTAAAGTTTTTCAAATGAAACCCGAGAAACGCGCTAAAATGGGTAAGCAAGCTAGGCAGTTTGTAGAAGACAACTATAGCGTAGAAGTTGTAGGAAAACAATTAGAAGAGATCCTGGATACAATGCCAGAGATTGACTGGGATTTTGATTTCGAAATTGAAGAGCGCGATCCAAACTATAATCCACCAGAGATTGAAAGCGACGCAGAATGGATATCTGATCTTTATAAAAACATACTCAAGGTAGAAACCAATGAACATGATGACGGACACAAGCATTGGATGCAGCGACTCAATGACGATCTCGGTCGACCAGATGTATTAAAATATTTTCGCAGTGTCGCAGAAAAAGAAAATCGCGAAAACAAAAAGGTGGATCTTGCAGATTTATTAGATAAAGAAGATGAAGGAAAAAGGATTCTCATTGTAATGCCGGAGCGTATAGGGGACGTGTATCTCTCGACTTCACTTTTTCCGAATATTCGCAAACAATATCCAGACTACAATATATATTACGCGACACGACCACAATATTTTGAAGTGTTAGACGGAAATCCTTATATTCATAAATGCATACCTTACCACGATCAACTTGCAAATCTACCAGCAATGGAGGGTCAAGGAGATAATCAAGGATATTTCGAGATCGTTTTTATACCATTTCTTGGAACACAACGAATAATCAATTTTACACACAACGCTAAAGATAAAATACAATTTGAATTATGCACCTCGTAGAACAATACGCATTATCTTGTGGAGTCAAAATAGACAAACCGCATATTGAAACATCATACTTTCCTGTTTCATCAAAAAAGTATATAACATTACATGCAAGCAACAGAATACAATCTAAAACATATGACTATTATAATGATATATTAGATTTGATTCACCCTTATCTAAAACAACAAGATATTGATATAATACAAATTGGCAGTAAAAATGAACAAAAGATTGGTCGCTGCATACATCATCAAGGACAAACAACAATCAAACAAGCTGCATATATTATACAAAATAGCTTATTACATTTTGGCGCCGATTCATTCAGTACCCATGTAGCAAGTGGATTCAATAAAAAAATAGTAAGTTTATATTCTACATTATACAAGGAATGCTGCGGTCCTTATTGGGGTGATGCAAATGATCATATATTATTGGAGCCTGACCGCACAAACAGAAAAGCTAGTTTCGAAGATACCGAATGGCCAAAAACAATCAATACAATCATGCCTGAAACGGTTGCTTGTAGCATTCTCGACCAACTCGGAATCGAGCATTCTATAGATGGCGTAGAAACACTTCATATCGGCGCGGCATACCATGCAGGATCGCTTGCAGTAGTACCAAACCACATCATGCCCAAAAACTTTGCTCCAGGTCAACCTGCGAACATTCTCGGCGACGAACACTTCGACGAAGAAAACATTGCGCGTTGGGCAAACACGCGAAAATGCAACATCTTCCTGAAGCAACCCATGCAAATCAATTATCTACAAGCTGTAAGAAAAAACGTTCATCAAATAAATTATTTTCTACAACCAGATGATGACGAATCATTCTTTAAAGCAGTAAAGAAATTAGGCGTTAACTTAAAATTAGTATGCAAAGATCCAAACACTATAAATGATCTACGATTAAAATTTTTCGATTGGGATGTTACATTCATAGAAAATAAAACAAAAAAAGATATTGACAACTGGGAAAAAATATGCAATAATAGTCGTTATAAAAGCGCACAAATTATATCATCAAACAATGAATTGTACGCAAGCAAGACTGCTTGGCGCTACAACATTCCCGGTCCACACAATGAGATTATCGACTGCGATGAATTTTGGGAAGACGCAATCAATCTAAAAATTTATAATGACAACAATGGCACCACGTAAATCACAATCCTCAACAGAACAATCCGTTACCTACGAATCAGAAGTAGTAGTAAAAAAACAAAAAACAACATATCCTAAAAATTATACCGATGGACCAGGGCGTTTCAAAAGAAACGGTTTTGGTTTATTAGATAATGTAGATTATACATTCGCAGATGATGGATCTGTTAATTGGAGAAGCATGATTAAAGATGAACATTTGTTTCCCAATAAGTCATGGTTTGATATTCGACGCAAAGATGTGCCGCGAACAATCGATGGCCTAGGTGACCACCAACTACTAATCAAGCTTAGTGGAATCAAAGAGCTAGCCAAGCTTCGTGGATTCAGTGATGTAGCATATGAAGTCGTTAAATGCGAACCTGATCACGTAGCAGTGATCTGTAGGGTTACATTTTTGCCAAACTATGAAACTGGTGGTAAAGCTGTAGTATTTCAAGATATGGCTAATGCAACGTTAAATAACACAAGTAATTTTGCCACCAAGTTTTTAGAAACAATTGCGTGCAATCGAGCATTCGTTCGCGCAGTTCGTAACTTCCTAAATGTTCATATTGTAGGTGACGATGAAATCGACAAGTCTAGTGCGCCAGCTCCTACAGCAAGCGCAAGCATGGGACTTACTCCATCATCAATGGTAGAAGGTTTAGCCAAAGAAAAACTAAGTTGCGCAAACTTTGAAGAATTTCGTACTGTACTTCGTGATTGGTGGCAATCAGGAAAATACAAAAATAACGACGTAAAAGACTGGAACGATTACGAAGATATTCCTGCTAGCCAAGCAAGAGTATTAATGAAATTGATTAACAGTTAATTTTACTTTTTATCTCGTCCAATTCGGCGCGTATTTCATCAATTATTTTTTGTTGGTCTTGTATTGCTCCGACTAATAAAGGCACCATTTTTTCATACTTCATGGCAAGATAACCGTCTGGTCTTTCGGTCACTATTTCTGGCGCTATAGTTTGCACCTGTTGAGCGATCAATCCGATGTCGTGACCAAGATAAGTATCTTGCTTATCACTCCAGTTGAATTCTATTGGATCTAGTTCAGATATTTTTTGTAGTGATCCAGATATTGGTGTTTGATCATCTTTCAATCTGGAGTCTGAAGTTGTAAAAGAGATAATATCTTCACTTGCATATATATTTCCAGTTACATTTACATCTCCAGTAATAGTGGCTCCCCCTCTTTTTACAGTTAATTCGCCCCACACATTCATGCCGCGATAACATCCAACATTAAAAGAATTATCTTCTACGTCAGTCACGCCATCTATACCAATATAATCTCCAATGATATGACAATTGTATTTGCCACTAATTGTATTATTTGATCCTTGCAGTATACTACATCTTTGACTATCTTTTATTTGGTTCTCAAAACCTGCGCCAATAAAATTATTATCATTATGGTATAATGAAAATCTCTCACTGCTTACCGGAGGAACAGTAACACTCGAAAGCGGCGGAGGAGAAGTATCTGGTTCTGTATGGTTGCTCATGATTAATTAATTTATTGAATTGGATCCCCCCAAGTTCCCCAATTTAAGGATCCTGTTTTTTTAATTTCCACGATGGGAGTTTCAATTCTATTCATTTTCATATGAAAATAACCGGTGCCGCCAGGAGCAAAAGCGTAAACAAGCTGATTTTCCTCATTTTCCCCAATCCAATACATAAAGGTTTTATATGTATCAGAATACACCCAACCAGGATTCCAATTGTCGTCAGAGTAAATATTACTATCGGCAGGGGGTGGAAAATAAAACCAATCTAATTGAGAGTAATATACCCACCCACCTTTATTGATTCCTTCTAAATATCCTACTTGAAGCTCATTTTCCCAATATCCGCTTTCACTTACACCCCAATTATAATTTGTTGTCGCAGGAAAATTAACTCCGCTGGCCCATCCTGTTCTTACCGGATCGAAGGTTGCGGCTTGTCCATCTCCTAAAAATTTTTCACTTAACCAACCCTGATCTTCATCAAGCTGTACCGATTGGTTATTTAAATAGACTCCCTCGCTTTGATTAATTTTATTTTCAATACCATTAACAATACTTTGCGATGCGCCACCACTAATTATATTTTCAATACCTCCACCAATAAAGTTTGCGCCTTGATGATCGCCAGGTTCTTCTAGTGGCATTTTATTACCAAATCCACCACCTATAAATGAAAAATTATCTGCAAGGTGTCCGCTGTATCCTCCAGCAATAGCCGAGAATCTACTATTCATTGTATTCCAACCTCCACCCAATATTGCAGAGCCTAAGTTTTCATAATACTTATCTCCTTCTGGACCAACAACAAACTCATTATTATAACCACCACCAATAAAACTAGTTAAATTATCGCCATCTTGAAAATCTGCAAATGTTCCAGTATAAAATAAATTTGGATCAATAACTGTATTATTTATAAACGATCCGGCAATTTCTACTTTTCCGTTTTTACTATCAAATCTCAAATAAGAATCGTTACCCAATGCACCCGTACCGCCTATATCGAAAACAACACCATCATCGGTTCTAGCAAGAAGAAATCCAGGTGTATTGTATTCTTCGGTTACGGGGGGTAAATATGGTTCAGAGTTAACGTCCAACAATCCACCGGTAAAATCCGAAGAAACAATTATACCACTATGCGGAATTTGTGTTGAGTTTCCGCCGACTCCCATTGTTAGTTTCTCAGTGATAAAAGCTTCTTTGGTCAAAAGTAAATTAGTGGCTACGCTTTCTAGCTCTGCACCAAACTCTCTCCAATAAAAACTATTTAATTCTCCGCCAATTATAGGTAATTGATTACTTGCGGTTTCTATAGATATAAAATAATTTGAATTAATAGAATCACCTTGATTTATTCTGTCAGGATGATTTCTTGAAAACTCTACAATATCTCCTCGACCAGGCTGTCCGTCTTGACTATCTATAAAAACATAACTTGTAGAATTATCCCAAATGCCTCGGTAAGTTGGAGTTAACCCTCTTTCACCGACCTTTCCATCGTTTACCCTTCCAATAGAAACAGATTTTTCGAATGTTGAATTGATTCCAGAAACAGAAATCAAAACAGAATCTGCAAGACCAAATCCATCAAAAGCTCCATCAATGATACTATCAAACCCAACAGAAGCATTTCTTTCTCCCAGATCAAAAGTTGCTTTTGCAATTTTTGTATCTCCATTTGACGGACTTTCTTCAAAATCTAACCACGGATAATATCTAAAACCTGACTCTGAATACCACCCGCTTGCTGGAAAATAATCATCATAACCAAAAACGTTACGAACATTATCTCCAGAGATAACATCCATTTTAAACCTTACCCCTGTTTGAGGAACAGAGCTGTTTCTAAATACAGCAGTTATTTCTATTGATGATGGAGAATTATCATCTGGCAAAAATGTATCTACCCAATCAGATCCATTCTCATATCCTTTTGCCTCAATATAATTAAAAATATTAACTGAAGCACTTAAGTCAACAAAGTCATAATCTAAATTATTTGTTTGTCGCAATTTACCTCTTAAAGTTAAAGTATCATCCTCAAAAGATAAAGAGCTGTCTCCGGCTTGAAATCCAAAACTACCATCTCCACTTAAAAAGAATCCTGTATTATCTATTTGATTATTTACCTCAGAAAATCCAGCAGACCTTAAAACAGCAGATCCATCAACCCCAGTTCCAACCTGAATATCTGCGCTTTTAATTTCTCCTGCGCTTATTTTATCAGCAGATAAATTATTTACATGTGCAGTTTTTATTGCAGCGTTTGCAATGTTTGCGCTACCAATCAGAGCTTTAGTAAAAGAAACATTTACAGGTTCAACGGATCCGCTCAAATTTCGTGCAACAATAAAATCATCATCATCAAATCCATTTTGTGTCGACTCTATATCATCTAAACTTTCGTTGTTGGCTGGATTAATTACAGATGTTTTATAATCAACTCCACTAAAATATACATTTTTCAATGGTTGTCCCAATACAACATCAAACTCAGACAAGCTAGATAGATCATGATAATCATATTTTTCAATTATATTATCTTGAGTTTTAACGTAATAATCATGCAAATTTAAGTTTCCAGATGAATCATTTTTATCCCACCATATAAATGATTCGTTTGTACTATTTCCAGATACAATATATCCAGTTCCTTGATTATATAAATAATGTTGACCCCAAGATATTTCGTCCGTTACTTCGTTTATAGAAAAAGGATTACCAGGAAGCAATGATATCGTTCTTGAAAATCCCTCTGTCATATTCACCTCAAAATCTTTCATATCTAAAGCCGAGGCCTTAGATAAAGACAGTGAAAGCCCTTTTACTTCTGCAGGATCTTCTAAAAACTCAGAGAACTTACTTTTATTTCCAGCAAAATCTACAGATCTAACCCAGAAGTTTTTTGATTCATTTGTTTTTCCTGGATAAATAGCTTCTACAGATGGAGTATTCGCAGGAACATTCAGAACATTATCTGCGTTTAAAATATAATTAGCAACATCAATTGATTCTGTTGGAGTGATCCCGCTTTGACTTAGGCTATAAAATTCACCATCTATTTTCCTGAAACCAACGTTTTCGCTTTTACTCAAATTAGTCGCGCTTCCTGCATTCAAACCAGTTTGAATATATTCTCCAGTACTGGCCCAGATTTCATAATAATCTATATCATTATTTGACCAGCTAATTTTTTCAGCTTCATAATTTCTACCTGATATTCCTGGAGCATTCCAAGTTAAAGTGAAACCTTCAAACGAAGTAAACCCACTAAGGTTTTCCACTTGATTAGGAACTGGGCCATCTACACCGGTTGGGTCGGATCTTAATATTTCTCCCGGTACAGCGTTCTTATTTGAACTGCTGTACCTTTTTGGGTAAACTATAACCTTTTCGGAAACACCTGTTGGAACAGAATGTAATACCCCGCTACCAAAGTCATCAAACGGAAGAATTTTATAATAGTAACCAGTAATTTGATCTACCCCACTTATCTGGGGTATAGGAGGAGTGTCGGTCAATGTGGTAATATTTTGACCAAAAGTTGCGTCTCCTGCCCCCAATACAGATTTTACAAACGGAGAACCTTCTCCTGTTAACGGAAACCCAAACTCGTCAATAATATCAAAATTGGGCTCACTTGATCTATACAAATAAACTTTTGTAGTCTTTTCTTGAAATCCTTGATCATAATTAAAATTAAATTTTACCTTGGTTGCTTCAGACACAGAGTCTACATTAAAACCAGAGTTTATGATTTTCGGAGGAGGATTAACTGCTTCTATTTTCTTTACGTTTAACACTTTACCTTTTTTGTCAACGATACCCACCTCTAAACCAATGCCTCTTTTTCCGCTTTGAGGTATTCCTGGATTTGATAAAGCTATATTATCAACAGTATTATTTTTTTGCTCCCAAAAAGGAATCCAATGAGAGTCATAATAGTTAGATAAAAAATTATTCCCAAAATCTTCAAATGCAGGAATTGGAGCTCCACTTGGGTTATCAGTAACGCACTTATAGACTAAATTATGAGCAACAACCAAATCTCCTGAAGAGTAATTTCTTCCATAATATTCAGAATTTAAAGCGAAATCTCCAGTATTACTCCAATATTCTGAATCGCCAGATGGAATTTGATTTACATTGAAATTTTCGCTAAACCAAATATCATTATCATACAAAGCTAAACTTCCAGAATCAAAATAAACTCCTGACTCCCAATTCTTTACCGCGTATTCATATTCCGGTATTTTAAAATCAAAAAACTTACCCTGAGAGCTTAAATAGGCGGGATTAATTTTTCTCCAATATCCCGTGTTATTAATTGGGTTATTTTGATTGCTACCGCTAACAGACTCAAAGTAATCAACCTGAACATCTTCAAACAAACGAACCCTTGACCAATAATTAATAGAATAAGGGTTAAAGCCTTCTTCTGGAATCACATCTTGAGAACATTCATATATACCACCACTAAAAAAAACAAAATCGCCCGGATCGTAACTATTACTAGGCTGATAGGAACTTATCTCAAATTTAGGATATATAATTATATCTCCAGAATTATAAACTTTCCCCGACTCATATATACCTGAAAAATAGTCAATCTCTGGACCAAAATCGCTATTAACAAAATAAAGATTTCCTTGATATAAAAAACTTTCCCCACTGTTTAAAGTCTCCTCAGAAGCGCCGTTCCATACATTATATTGTGGATATATATTTATATCACGCTGTTCAATTTGCACATAACTATCGAGTTTTGACTCAAACATCTTTTTGCCCACAACAATATTTTCACCAGAAACATATTGCTTGCCGGAATCATATATTTCTGTAATACTCGCAACATTACCAGTATTATAAATTGAATTATTAAGCTCCCTTGTATATTGATATTGATCAAACACCTTGGCAGAAGGCAGATTGTAATTTAGAACTAAATCTCCCTCGCTATCAAAATCTAAACCCTTAGAGTTGTATCCCTCTGTTATGCCCGTTATTTTATATTTTGTATCCACATCATATAAAGAACCACTAATTCCAAGCAGCGAAGGGACATCTGCTTCTGAAAAAATAAATTTATTCTGCGAAACATCAATAATCCTACCATCTTGATCCCTCACATCCCAATTGAAAATAAATTCATCTTTAA
>Ga0181564_10002121_pt1 | contig 17474 bp, 7 predicted proteins | sample 011ome_24_FD_134512 | JGI IMG/M metagenome (GOLD analysis project Ga0181564, IMG submission 134512) | Coastal salt marsh microbial communities from the Groves Creek Marsh, Skidaway Island, Georgia - 011513CT metaG (megahit assembly) | ecosystem: Environmental > Aquatic > Marine > Intertidal zone...
CCCGCCACGTGCGGCCCGAGGAGGCCACCGCATCGCACATTCCGCGGCTCACCACGCTGAGGGTGGCGAGGTCGGAGCCATCGAGTCTGGAGAAGATCTCATCGTTCAGGAGATGTCCAGGAAGGGCAGCCAGGCCCTCCCTCAAGGCAGGCGGGCCATCCCTCTTCTCGAACCCGAACACGCCTCGCATTCGCTTGCGCGCGCGTTCGATGATACCGCTCATCGGATGAGACGCTTCGGAGCTTCGATACGCGCGTCTCGACACGCGTGGGGCGCGCGCGCGGCGAGGAGTGCGAAGCTGAGATCTCGGGTCTCGAGCCTTCCGAGAAAAGCGTTTTATTTTCATCGCATGATGAACGTGTGTTCTCGTCATCTGAAATTTTCTGAGAGCACAACCACGACCGCCGACAGACCGCCGCCGCCCTCGCATTCTCCCTTCGAGCGTCGTACGGACCGCTCCGCGCGGTCGCCCCCGCGATGGGTTCCGGCCGGGACAAGCGCAAGAAGCTGGCGAAGCGCGCCGGGAAGGAGTCCGAGGGCCCCTCCGGCGCGTCCAAGACGGACCGGAAGACGGACAAGAACGCGGCGAAACTCGAGCGCCGCGCGGCGAAAGCCAGCGCGGGGGATGACATCGACGCCATCCTAGCCTCCATCAAGCTTTTGGACGCGAAACGCACCGAGGTGGAGATACGCGAGGATTGCGAGAAACCCTCACCGCGGTGTAACTGCTCGTGGACCGCCACGCTGGCGCAGAAACCCGAGGAGATCGTGCTGTTCGGCGGCGAGGTGGTGGATGGGGAGGGGCGGACGATCGTTTTCGGAAACCTCTTCCGGTACGACGCGGCGCGCAACCGGTGGACCGAGACGATCGCGCCGAACCCGCCGCCGCCCCGCAGCGCGCACCAGGCGGTGGCGCACGGCGGGTACCTGTACGTGCACGGGGGCGAGTTCACGTCCCCGTCGCAGGAGCGGTTCCATCACTACCGCGACCTGTGGAGATTCGACCTCGAAGCCAACGAGTGGGAGCGGCTGCCCGACAAAGGCGGGCCGTCCGCGCGGAGCGGCCACAGGATGGTCGCGCACCCCAAGGGCAAGAGCCTTTTGCTGTTCGGCGGGTTCTACGACACCGGAAACGAGATCCGGTACTACAACGACGTGTGGGAGCTGGCGCTGGACACGATGACCTGGAAGCACCGCGCCGGCGGCGGCGGCGGTTTAAAAAACGTGGGTCCCAGCCCGCGGAGCGCGTCTCACGTCGCCGCGCACGGCGACGCTCTGTTTGTGTACGGCGGGTACTGCAAGTACGCGGGCGACGGCGACGGCGACGACGGGGACGTGGAGAAGGGCGTGACGCACAGCGATTTGTGGCGTTTGGATTTGCGAACCTGGTGTTGGGAGAAGCAAAAGAAACAGGGCCTCGCGCCGGGCCCGCGGGCGGGGGCGACGTCCGCGACGCACCTCGCGAAGAAACGCGCCGTTCTCTTCGGCGGCGTGGTGGACCACGAGGTGCGAAAGGGCGAGGTGATCATCTCCGAGTTTTTTTCCGACGCGTACGGCATGTCGCTGGAGAACGGGCGGTGGTTCCCCGTCACGCTCTACGCGGACAAGAACGACAAGCGCGGTTCGGTTCCGGGTTCGAGCCCGGGGGGGGGGAAGGAAGAGGCGGAGCGCGTCGCGCGCGGCGAGAGCGTCAACGAAAACTTCAACGTGCGCGACGCCGCGACGCGCGCGGCGATCAAGATCCAGGCGCACTACCGCGGGTTCGCGGTGCGGAAGGCGTTCAAGCTGTACAAGGTGGGCGGGCAGGTCAGCGAGCTGCTGTACTCGCCGGGCTCGGGCGAGGCGGCACCAAAGACGGCGCCGAGACCGCGCGGGCGCATGAACGCGGCGACGGCGGTGCGCGGGAACACGCTGTACCTGTACGGCGGCGCGGTGGAGATGGGCGACGCGGAGGTGGCGCTGGACGACGTCTGGGCGCTGGAGCTGACGGCGCGGCCGAAGTGGCGGCTGGTCGCGGAGCTGAGCGCGGCCGCCGCCGCCGCCGCGGGGGGGGACCACGCCGAGTCCTCGGACGACGAGGAGGCGGAGGCACGAGAGAGGCGGGGGGAAAGCGTCGGGGGCTCGGACGAGGACGAGGACGAGGACTAGGTCCGAAGTCGAACCGCGGACGCGACGCTTCTTCTTCTTTTCACGTCTTCTTAAAAGTGGCCGCGCGTATCGACGACGCGCTCGTAGATAATACGTAAACGCTGTGGCGGCAGTCACTGTGGCTCCTTCGCGTTAGAACTCGAAGGTTTCGCGGTGCACGAGACACTTGTTGGCGACGGCGGCGTTCTCGGCGGCGTCGGACATCGCGTCGGGGCCGCAGACGTACACGCCGACGTGGCCGACGGTTTTCCCGGCGCACTCGGATACGAGCGCGTCGAAGTCGGGGCGGCCGGAACGCACTTTGACGATTTTAGACGCCGACGCCTCGACGTCCGCGGTGTTTTCCTTCCCGGAGGTGACGAACACGCGCACGTCGAAGCGATTCTTCTGCTCCGCGGGAAGCGCCGCGATCGCGTCGAAGAGGTACGCGAAAGCCTTCATCTCGGAAGGCGCGCGCGTCGTCCAGATGAGCGTGGTTTGGTTCTGCGTCGCGCCCGCGTTGCGGATCTGGTCCTCGAGGATCGCCGCCATCGGCGTGACGCCGATGCCGCCGGCGCACAGCACGACGTGGTCCACGTTCGCGGGCTGGACCTGCAGGTTGCCGTGCGGCCCGCCGACGTAGACGCGCACGTCGCTCTGCTCGAGCGCGCCGCTCTTCACCGCCTGGACCGTCTTGATGATCTGGCCGGACCACTCGTCGTCCTTGGCGCCCATGCGCTTGATGAAGAGCGTCAAGTCCCTGGTGGTCTCGTCGTACGACGACACCGTGATCGGGTGGAACCACAGGAACGAGGGAATCTCCGCCGGCGCCATCGGGGGGCCGAGCGGCTTCCGCATGAGCTCAGCGCGTTTCGCTTCGGGCACGTCCACGGAGAGCCAGATGTACGAGCCGGGGTGGAAGTCGAACGCCTTGCTCGGGAAACCTTCTCGGTTAACGACGAGCTTGACCAGGTCTTTGTCCACGACTTCGCAAGACACCAGCGACGACTTCTTGGCGAGCTTCGTGTACCAGCGCACGCCCATGTCCAGCCAGAAAAACGCGAACGTGGGGACGATCCACATCACGGCGCGGAACCTGTTGTGGAAGATGAGGAACATGTTGCCCATGAACATGAAGTTGAGGTGGAGCCAGTAGAACATCTCGAAGTGGTTCCGGCGCCAGTACGGCAGCGACAGGAAGAACTGGCCTAAAAACGCCGCCAGCGCGATCGGACCGGGCCACAAGTTGGGCGCGTTCAGGTTGAACGCGTTGGACCACTTCACCGGCCCTTTTTCGGTGCCGCCGGCGAGCATGAGCAGGACGTGCGTGACCATGAACACGTAGAACAGCCGTCCGATCTGCTTGTGCTGCTTGACGCCTCGGTCGAACGGGATGCCGAACAGCTGATACAGCGTCACGTTGCGCGAGGGCGTCAGGATCGCCAGGAACAGACACCGAACCGCCATCTGCGCGAAGCCCTTCCCGGCGGCGCGCGTCTTGTTGCCGAAGTACGTCTCGTACCCGGTGTTCTCGGACACCTCGTCCGTCAACGACGTGTACCGCTCGATGAACGCGACCGCGAGCCAGGCGCACACGGCGCCCCACACGAGAATCTCGCCGTACGTCATCGTGAGCAGCTCGTTCAGGGGGCCGAGCACGCCGAGGTCCCGCTGGAAAAACGGCGACGTCGACGGGGGCGCCACCTTCTTGTACACGAGCGCGGATGCCCATCCGCCGGGCCGCAGCGCCTTGTCTCTCTGCGTGCGCAGGAACACGGCGCAGCCGACGACGAACGCGATGAAGATCCAGTTGGACCACCACCCCATCTCCCACGACGAGGACGCGGCGTAGCACTGAGGCGCGCCGATGATGTTAAACGCGAGGTAGAGCGCCACGGCGACGAGCGCGGTGCCCACCGCGCGGTGGCCGCACATCGCCAGGTACCCGGCGATTCCGACGGAGCCGAACACTAAGACGATGTAGATCGGGAAGATGGCGGGCCACGCGTCGCCCCACTTAAGAAAGCTGACGCATCCTTTGGTGGGGCCCGAGTCGGAGTCGATCCACGCTTCGACCATGTTCGAGTTACTCGGGGGAGCCGAGGGAGAGGCGGCGAGCGGGGACGCGCGGAGGCGCGGCGAGGGGAGCCGGAGGAGGAGAAACGCGCGCGAGACGAAGACGGTCGAGCCGATTTCTTCGCGAGCGCGATCTGTCGCAGTGGTGTGACGCGCGGGTCCGAAGTGTCGTGGAGGCGAGAGTTCGTTATAACTATCTTCTTCGGGGAAAAAATCCAGTCATCGCGCGATTTCGCGCGATGTCGAACATTCGAAGCACTTCTAACGCTATTTCGCATTTCTGAGTCATTAGACCATGATTCGCGCCGGTTGCGGGCGTTCTGATTTCTTGCCGAGTGTTGTGCGCGCTCACCTGGCCAATCGAATCGTTCAGGCGTTTCCCGCCTCCTCGCGCGTTTTTTTTTTTTTTTTTTTGGTCATCAGGTCGGTGTGGTCGGTGTTCCGAGTGTTTTTTCCGCGCGCCACGTCGTGCGGATGCACTTTTCGGCTTTTTACGGATATCGGGGACGCGCGGTCGTGGTCACTCAGGCATGCCCGCCTGATACGCGAGGGATGGACGCCTCGAGCACTTTCGGGCGAGGGGACGAAAGACGCACTCCCGGGCGAGGGGACGAACGGCGCGCCGTTCACGCCCGACGAAGCGTCCGTCGCGCTTCCCGAGGCGCGATGACGTTTTCGAGGATGACGCTCGTCCGCGAAGCACGTCGGTGGCTCGCCGTCGCGGCGGTCTGCGCGCTCTTCCTCCCCTCCCCGACCGCCGCGAGCGGGTTCTACGCGCCTTCCTCGACACTCCGCCTCCCCGACGCGGTGCTCGACGCGGCGCACGACGTGGCGTACCCGTCCGGGACCGCTCCCGTGCGGCTCTCCGATTACCACCACGCGCGTCGAGCGGATGGAAAAAAGTTCGTGGTGGTCGTGGCGACGTATTTCACCGGATGCACGCCCGGCCGCCGCGACTACCCCACGTTCACGAAGTACGTCACGGCGCTGCGGGCGCGCGTGGACGCGGGGGACCTGCCCGGGAACGTCGAGTTCGTGGTGTCGCTCAAGAACGGCGTCAACCAGGGCGTCGCGCGCGCTTGGGCGAACCTCGACGGGAGCGACGACGTCTCGGAATCGCTCGTTTTGGTCGACGACAAACACCGCGCGCTGGTGTACCAATTCTTCGACGCCGCCGTGCACCCCGCGTACGCGGTGATGGACCACTGCATGCGCTACCGCGCGTCGCTGCCCTCCATCGCGGAGACGCTGAACGGCACATACGCGAGCGACGCGAGCGCGAACGGCGGGCTCGGCGGCGACCTGGTCTCCGTGGTCGAGGCGCTGCTCCGGGAAACCGAAACCGAGACGTGTGTCGAGACGGAGAGCGGTCTCGAAACCGCGGCGAATCCGGTTTCGCCCGCGGGCGCTCGTGTCACCGCACAGGAAACCGCGCACGTGCCGGGTGCGGCGCCGTCCACGGACGCGTGCGTTCCCGGTTTCGGGATGGCGCGGACCGTGACGTCCGTCGACGCCCCCGCGGGGTCCAACTTCCTCGCGCCGTTCGCGACGCCGCGCGCGCTGGCGTTCCACCCCGTCTCGGGCGATCTCTGGGTCGCGAACCAGGACACGGACGCGCTCACCGTGCTCAGAGGCGCGTCGGCGTACGTCAGCGACGGCGGCGCTCCGACCATCGCGGAATCGAGACACAGGCTGGATCGCGCTCGCTATCACTACATGGACAAGATGGCGGCGTTGGCGTTTGGCTCGGACGCGGCGGGCGCGCCGCTGGTGACGTGCCAGGAGTCGGAGAACGACTACGACGGCTCCAAGACTCCGAACCGGTTCATGGGCCCGAGCCTGTACGACACGATCAAGGTGGAGGGCACCGTTAAAACTGGGGGCTGGCCGAGCGGCAGCGAGATTTACGTCGACCAGGCGGGCGCGCCGTGCGACCCCGAATCCGCCGAGTCTGACGCGACGTGCTTCATGACGCACACGGACATGCTTCACGCGACGCCTCTATGCGTTGGCATCGCGCACGACCCCGAGCCGATCACGCCGTTCGCGAACGTCTTCTGGGTCAACGACGGTCTCAACGAGACGCTGGTGCGGTACGATTTCGAGCAGCCGCACGGCCCGGGGTCGCTGGACCACGCGCTGGCGAACGTGAGACGGTATCCGGAAATTTCGCTGACGCGCGTGGCGGGCGTTCCCGGGCACGTCGTCGTGGATGCCGCGACGCGCGCGGTGTTCGTCGCCGACGTGGGCGGCGGGCGCGTCGTCGCGGTGCACGCGGACTCCGGCGTGTTTTGCGGGGACGCGCGGAACGACCTCGGCGGGAACTTCACGCTGTGGTCCAGTCCCGAGCCGTCGTTCGAGTACTCGATGTTCGGGTGCGCGTCCCACTACGCCTTGGTCGCCGGCCTCGACCGGCCCTCCGGGCTGGCGCTGCGGGGAAACGTGCTGTACGTGGGCGAGCACGGCACCGGCAAGATCCTCGCCTTCCACAAGACGACGGGGGTGAAGCTCGGCGAAGTGGCGACGGGGTCGAGCGCTTTGTTCGGGCTCGCGATCCAGCCCGATACCGGGGACCTGTTCTTCGCGGACGGCGACGCGGCGAACGGCGTCGGCTTCGTCGACGTCGCGGCGCCGTGCGGATCCGGCGCGGATCCGATTCCCGACGGGCCGGCGATGGCGTGGCCGTCCAGCGCCACCTCGGACACAGGCGTGCCGTACTGCGTCGACACGGGCGCCGACTCCGCGTTCGGAGCCGCGCTGAACGTCGCCGTGCACGCCATCGAGCACGAAGACGGGTACCTGAACATGACGCCCCTCGGCCCGGGGTACGGCGCCAGCGACGCCTGCCTGGCGTGTTCCGCGGCGTGCGACAACGACATGCTGCTGATGTCCGGGTTCCTGTGCCACGCGTGCCTGCCCGATAACTGCCGCGGCGGCGTGTTCGACGCGGGCGTCTCCAAGGGGACCTGCGTGAACCTGATCGGCCGGGGGTACGAGTGCGTGTGCGACGAGGGGTCACGGGGGGACCACTGCCAGTTCCGCAGCCGCGCGCGCGCGCGGTCATCCGGGACGCTCGCGCTCGTCGTTACGAGCGCGGCGGTCGCCAGTCTCCTCGGTTATTAGGCTCTTATGTAGCTAGACTAGCTACTCCCTTTAGGTAGACTATGAATCACGAATACCGTTCCTAACGACTCTCTTCTTCGTCTATTCGGACCTTCACAGTCCCCGATTCGTGCCACGCACCCGAGTTCCCCGCGTCCGGAACGCCGCCCTCGGCGACGAAGACGTCGAACCCCCAAAACCCGCCGTTTTTCTCCCGCGCCTCGGCGCGGCCGGCGACGCGCCACGGTTCCGAGTCCTCAGAAGGCGCGGCGAGGGTGACGCGCACGCCCGGTCGCACCGCGCGGTCGATGCGCACCAGTCGCTCCAGGCCGACGTGCGCTAGGGTGGACTTAGGTGGCGTACCGTCGTGACCGCGAGGCTTTCGTGGCCAAGTTTCGTCGCCGCGTGCGTGTTTCGCGACCACGACGCCCTCGCGAAATGGCGCTTCCTCGCGGTGCGCGCGCAGGTGATGCGGCATGAACTCCACGCGCGACTCGGAGGGCAACGAGCCGACCATGGCGAGGTCGGCGTGCGCGGGCACGAGCGCGCGGCGGAGACACGGCGGGGTCTCCAGGTACTGCAGCACGCGCGCGAGGAACGCCGCGTTTCGGCCCCGTTCGTTTGAGCCCCGCAGAAATCCGCTCTCGGTCGAGGCGCCGATGTGCACGACCACGGTGTCCACTCGCGCGAGAATCGCAGCCTCGGCGACCGCCAACGCGATTCGCGTCGCCGCCTCGAGCGAGTCAGCCGCGGAAACGCACGCGCCGTCCACGGACAGACGACGCGAACGCCCCATCGCGTCGCGCGATGATGAGGGACGCGAGCGAACGATGGGAGTTGTACAATCTCGGATTTTTTTCGTCTCGAGTCAATCACCGTACCGCGCGCCGCGCGGGGCCGTCGTACCGTTGCTCCCCCCCCCGCGTCTCGCGCCGCCCGGCGTCACGCGCGCCCACTACAATGGCGTCTAGAGAGCGTCTACACGCACCGGTCCTCCGGCTCGACGTAACGCAGCTTCAGAAAGTCGAAGATGTCCTTCTCCGTCGAGAACGTCGTTCCTCGGAAGCGCGGGTCGTGCTTGAAGCTCGACTCCCGGGCGCCGCTCTGCAGGCGGAAGCCCTTGTCCCCGAGGCTGAGCCCGCGGAACTTCTTGTCCGCCCACCAGCGCATGCTCCGGTTGAAGTACCCGCTGCCCGTGAAGTACAGAAGCGCGAAAGGGTACTCCTCGGGCGAGTACACCTTGATGTCGAGGCGGCGGAAGCGCCGCGGCGGGAGGGCGCGAGGGCGGGAGGGCGAAGGCGACGCCGCCGGCGTTCCCGACGCCGTCCCGAGCCGCGCGTCAGTCTCGGTTTTTTGATGACTGAGAGTGCCCTCGGTTTCGTCTTCGCGGTCAGTCACGCGCGTCTCCGGCGGGAGCCTGCACACGCCCATGTACGAGCGGCGCTCCCCCGAGTTCAAGTCGTCGGTGATGAGCCCGCTCTTTCGGAGCAGCGCCAAAGTGGCGGGCAGGATATCGTCCAGGCGGTCGACGTACCGGCGCGAAGAGAGCGGAGGCGCGAGCGTCCTCCGCTCTCCGAGCGACGAGGAAAGGGGCTCTCTCGCGACCAAGGCTCGCGCGTCGTCCCCGTCCCCGTCCCCTTCCCCCGCGCTCGCGTCCGTGGCGAACGCGTCGCTCGGCGCGACGAGCACGTCCACGTCCCCGCACGTTCGTTTGCCTCGGCGGAACGACCCCGCGAGCGTGACCCGGCACCGCCCGGGGCCGCACGCGGCGTCCACGGCGTCGCGAACGAGGGCGCCGATCGCCGCCGCCTCGGCCCGGGGCATCTTCTCCTCGAACTCGCCGTAGTGCCGGAGCCCGACTCTTTGCGCGTGAGAGAGCACGCGCCCGGGGTCGGTTTTCCCGGCGTTGTCCTCGGCGGCGACGGCGGCCCGGAGCGCGTCGATGCTCGCGTACCCCGAACCGTACAGCCGGCGCGCGGTTTCCGGGCCGACGCCCCAGATTTTGCCCAGCGCCAGCAACGCGGAGACGCGCGGGTCGCGCTTCAGCGTCTCCAGCTTCGGGAGCTTGCCCGTCGTCAAAATTTGGTGAATCTTATCCCGCACCGAGCTTCGCGGCTTTCCAAACGCGGTGGTCAGAGGGTCACCCGTCACCGGGTGCGCGCAGAGCTGATTCACGTCAGTCACCTCGAAGTCCAGCTCCCGCAGCGCGCCCGCGACGGTCTTGTGGTGCTTCGCCTTGTACTTGTCCGTCCCCGCCAGCACGGTCTCGTAGATGTCCGCCAGCTCGAGCAGAGGCTCGATCAAACGCGCGTTGAAACCGCCGGGAGGACGAGGCGCGTCTTCCGAAGACGCAGTCTTCGTGGTCAGAGTGGTCAGAGTCTTCGTTCCGTCCCCCGCCTCTTCGGCGGACGCGTCGCCGCCCCGCGGCGGCGAGTCGCCCGAGGGGGAGTCGTCCGGCGCCGGAACCGGGCCCGCCGATCGAACGGGCCGTCGGCCGCCGCCGCGGACCAGAGCCGTCGACGTCGGTTTCTGGCACACCAGGCGCTCCTTGACCCGGCCGAGGTACGGGCGCTCCTGCGACTCCGAGTCGGGGATGGCCACCCACGAGGGAGGCGCGCCGCCCGCCGCCGCCGCCGCCGCAATCGCCGCGCGCGCCGACGCGGCAGCCGCGTCCGCCGCCGCGGACGACGCCATCACGGCGTCCCGGCTCGAGCCGGGCGGGGGGCGCGCCGCGGCGGCGGCGGAATCCGCGGCCCTCCGCGCCTCAGCCTCCGCGGTCTTCTCGAGCGCCGCGCGCCGGCGCTCGGCGATTGAGCTCCCGCGCGACGCCCCGGCGTACGCGTGGTCACCCTCCGCGGCGCGCGGCGGCGCGCGCCCGGCGGCGGCGCTCGGGGGAAACCGCGCGGGGTCCGCGCGCGCGCGCCGCTTGATGCACTCCACCGCCCACTCGGGGCACACGGCGACGACGCGAGACCCCAAAGACCCCGAAGACCCCACAGGATGTTCCAGCGTCGCGAGGAACTCGGCGTCCGACGTCACCGCCACGAAGCGGTAACTTCCCGCCGGGTCCGGATCTTGTTTCGAGATGTCGAGATGTCGAGATGTCGAGATCTCGAGCGCGGTTTTTTCGGCGTCGGTGGCCATCTCGGCGCCCAGCGCGGGGAGCTTCTCGGCGAAGATCTCGCGGCGCTTCCCGCGCACGTCCGAATGCAGGTACACGCGGAGACCGGCCAGCGGCAGTGACGTGACGACAGCCGTTTCGTGAGCGTTTCGTTTCGAAAGTGTCTTCGAAAGCGAAGTCTTCGAAAGAGCGAGTCTCTGCGAGTCTCTCTCTCGTGAAGCGCCGGGGTCGTTCGATCGAACGGGACCCGCGGCGGCGCGCCGCGCCGCGCGCGCCAGCCGTAGGTACGGGTCTAAGGCGGCGTCCTGGGTGTTTACCTCCTGGGTTCCGCCGACGGACGCGGGGCCCGGTTCGGGTGCCCGTATGTCGTTTTCCGGAAAACGAGCCGCATCGCCGTCCGCGTCGCCGTCGTGAGCGAGCGCGCGTAAAAGGTCGCGCTCGTTCCGCTTGAGCGTCCGCGGGGACAAACCGGCGCCGCCGCCGACGAGCGCGCGCGCGTCGCCGAACGCCTCGGCGGCGAACGCGTCGTTTTCGTTTTCGTTTTCGTCGTCGTCGGAGACGTCGCGAACGTCGCGAACGGCGATATCGTCGCTCGGCGGTCGACCGTCGACCGTCTGCGTCTGCGTCTGCGTGTCGGGCTCGCGCACGTCCCCGGCGCGCAGGCCGAGCGCGGGCAGACGCAGGTCGAGCGAACTCGAGGTCGAGCGAAGGGGGGCGGAGACGCGGGCGCCGCGGCGGGCGGCGTCGTCTCCGCCCCGCGCGGCGGCGCCGAGTCCGCGGCGGCTCCGGCGGGGGGGGGGATCGCGCGCGATGAGCTCCGCGAACGCGCTCTGCGCGTCGCGCGTCCTCTTCCGGCGCGCGGAAGGCGGGTCGCGAACGGGCATGTCAGAAGGCTGGGCCCCCGCGTTTTCCGCGCGGACGTTTCCGGACACGAACGCCTTCGCGACGGGGAACTCAAGGCTCTCGCTCTTCGCTCAGATCCTCGGAGTCGTCCTCGAAATCGCCGTCCGGGACCTCCTCGGAGGAGGAGGACGACACGGGGGTCAGCGTCGCGGCTCGGCGGAAGGTCCGCTGGCCGATGGGGCGCGGCGCGGGATGGGCACGCGCCTCGCGGAGCTGCGAGGGGAGACGATCCCAGACGAGGTCAGACGGCTCGCGAACGAACGCTCCTCGTCGCGAAATCTCGAAACTTGGCACCCCGCTTCGTTCTTGCGAGACCCACCCAATGAGCGAGCTGTCGCTCGCGACGCGCGAGCTCAAGGTGGGCGCTCGCCGCGAAACGCGGGACCGGCGCGGGGGGCTGCTCCGGCGACACCACGCGGGGGAAAGACACCGGCGCGAGCGGCAGCATTTACTCGCGCGCGCCAGTCAACAATGGGTTTCGTCCGCGTACTTGTATCGAGACGTCGACCTGACTTCGATCTTCGCTCGTTCGCATCGAAGGAAGTCGAGATAGGCACTGCGACTCCTACGTGTTCGTCAGAGGCGTGCGCGCGAAGGGGACCGGCACGATGCTGCGGCGGGTGTGCTCGATCGCCGCGCGCGGCGATCGCGCGGAGCGCCTGCTCGCGTCGGCGGCGATCCCGCGGGGCTTCGCGTCCAGCGCCGCGTCTGGCGGGTGGTGGGGCCGGGGGACGTCGTCTTCGACAGATGACGACGGTTCGAACGTGACGTCCACGTCCGGTTCGGTGGAAGAGACGAGCGCCGCGTGGGCGTCCCAGACGGTGACCCGGAGCGATAACGCCGCGCTGCACGAAGCCGCGTCAACGAGCGGTTTCGATCCCGTGGGCGTCACCGCGGCGGCGCTGGAGGCGGCGCACGCGACCACCGGTTTGCCCTGGTGGGCCACCATCGCGTGCGGCGCGGTCGCGGTGCGCGTGGCGCTCTTCCCGTTCACGGTGAAGCAGGCCAAGGCGGGCGCGCTGCTGAACACCGCCATCGCGCGCGCGCGGGACCGGGACGGCAAGCCCCCGAGGGACGTCAAGTCCGTCTTGGCGGCCGCCTCGGAGCTCAGGCGCGCCACCGACGGGGTCTCCCTCGGATGGTTGATCGGGGGCCCGCTGATTCAGCTCCCGACGTTCGTGGCGGCGGTGATGTCCGTGCGCCGGCTCGTCGCCGACGACGCCGTCGCCGCGAAGGGCCTAAGCTCCGGGGGCGCGCTGTGGTTCCCCGACCTCACCGAGGTGGCCGTGCACGTGGACACCGCCACCGCGCCCATGGGCGTGTACGGCGCGATCCTGCCGGTCGCGGTCGCCGGCGCGCTGTTCGCGAACATAAACAACGCCTGGGGCGGCGCCGCCGAGAAGTCCAAGCCGGCGCTGGCGCTGAAGCTGTTCATGGAGTGGCTCACCGTACCCACGCTGCTCATCGGTCTGACGCTGCCCCAGGCCGTGCACATGTACTGGCTGCCCGCGAGCGTCACCGCGCTGGCGCAGGGCGCGATCATGCGCACGAGCGCCGCGAGGAAGGCGCTGGGGATCGACCCCGCGCTCGCCCGAATCCCGCGCGCCGAACGCGGCGCGACGGGGGACGACGGACGACGCGCGGAGGAGGCTCTCGCGGATTTGGAGTCCGAATCGGCGCGTGACCAAATCGGCGACGCGTCCGCGCGCCGACCCGCGATCGTGTTCGAGCGCGACCTGGAGACTGGCGAGGCGGAGGCGCTCCGCGAGGCGGCGGAGGCGACGGCGGCGGAGAAAACGGAGGACGCCGAGCGGATCCTCGCGCGCGCCGCGGCGGCGGAGACGCCATCCGCGCCGGAAGGGAAAACCGTATCGTCGTCGTCGTCGTCGTCGTCGTCTCCCCTATCCGCCGCCGCGCACCCCGCCGTGCTGTTCGCGCTCGCGCAAACGCGCGCGAAGCTCCGCCGGTGGCGCGGCGCGGCGGCGGCGTACGACGCGTGCGCGGCCGGCGAGACGGAGAACGAGCGCCGGGGGCGCGCGCTGGCGGGGGCGGGCGTGGCGTGGGCGAACGCGGGGGACGCCGTCGGCGCGGCGGCGCGGCTGGAGGCGGCGCTGGTCGTCCGGCCGCGCGATTTGGACTGCATGATCAGCCTGGCGGCGGTGCGTAAGAAGCAGGGGGACGCGCGGGAGGCGCTCGCGGTGCTTGAGCGCGCCGCCGCGCTCGCGCCGGAGGTGCGCGCGCGCTTCATCGAGCCGCTCGAGCGGGAGACGCTCGGTCAAAAGAAACCAAAAAAAACGCGAGAGTCGGTTTCGAGAATTTCGACGCGCGAACGCCACGACGCACCGCGCGGGCGCGGCGGCGGGGGGAAACGACAGTAGAGAAGGTACTTTGTAGCTATGTTTTACACACCGTGGCTATCTATACGAACATCGCACGCCGCACACGTAACGCGTCTATACGCCGTCGAACGCGCTGTTCGTTCTGAAGACTACTGTAGCTACGTATCGCGCGCGCGTTTCCTTTCCCGTCGTTGGACAAATTTTTTTTCGACCTCTCGCGTCACGAGAGGTCGAACCCGCTCTCGGAGCGTATGGCGAGCAGGAGTTTCGCGCGCGCCGTCTCCTCGGACGCGTAGGGCGGGAGCTTCAGCATGTTCATGCACGTGGCCGCGGTCGGCAGGCGGGTCGTGTCCGCGCTCGCCTCAGGCGCCTCCGAGCCCAACTCCATGCCCGCGCGGTGCACGCAGAAGCTCGGCGCCAGCTGCGAGAAACCGAGCAGGGGTGTGTTGGGGCACGCCGTGACGAAGCGCAGGAACAAACGCTGGTCCTCCCGCGAAAACGTTTCAAGCACGCGCCACAGCGTTTGAATCGCGGGGTGCTCCGCGGAGTACCCGCCGCTGTACACCGTGCTGGCGGCGAGGTCTGTGACGTTCAGCCCACCACCTGTGCCCGAGATGAGCAGACGCAGCTCCGCGGGCGCGAACACGCGCAGAGATTCGGGGGAAACGAGCGACCGGAACCCGCTCACGAACGCGCCGCTCTGCTTTTTGATCTGCCGGTGTAACAGGTGGTGCGCCATGAGGTGCGCGTACCGCCCGCGGTTCGCGGCGGTCACGGGCACGTCGCCGCCACCCGGAACGAGCTCCACGACGGAGTGAACGTCCCCGACACCGCTCGTGTGCCCGTACCGCGACTGGTCCGTCGCGGTGAAGTCCAAACCGAGCGCCTCCACGTCCGCCGCCGCCATCTGCTTCAGACCGACTAAATGGCGGTACGTCTCCGCGTCGAGCGTCGCCAGGTCGTTGAGTTCGGGCGGCCTTTGGTCCCGCAGCTTGGCCAGGAAAAACCCAGCCAGAGGCACGTCCACGAGTATGCCCTCGTACACAGCCTTGCCCAGCACGGCGCCCAAAAACTCCAGGCGCCGCAGGTGGTCCGGGCCGCACTCCAGCTCGGAGGCGGGGTTCGGGTAGAGCGTCAAATCGGGGGTCTCTTTGAACAAACCGCGCTTCGCGTCGAACGCCTCGGCGACGAGCGCGCCGAGGAAATCCTTGAACAGACCGCCGCCGTCCACGCCCGGCTCCTCGACGCCGTGCGCGTTCAGAAAGCGGACGCGCACGGTGCCTTTCAGAGACCGGGGGGGGGGTCGCACACCGGGGTTCGCGACCCGAAACGCCGCCGCGTCGGACGCGAACACCGCGGGGCCCAGCTGACGCATCGCGTCGTCGAACACGCGACCGCGCGTCACCGTCACGTGGTGCTCGGGCGAGACGCCCAAAAACTCGGCGGCGCCGCCGCCGCCGACGCTCTCCGCGCGGTCGCGTGCGATGCCCGCCGCGAACCATCTGACGCGCGCGTCGAACGGCACGAGCGCGGGACCGCGCCTTAAGAGCTCACAGGCGCGCCCGCGTCGTTTTTTCTTAGCTCCTTTCTCACCGAGGTCGGCGGCGGCTTCGGCGAGGAAGCCGTCCGCCGCCGCCGCGCCCGAGCCGAAGAGCTCGGGCGCGTGGAAAAGCGAGGGGTCCACCAGTCCCAGTCGCCCGTTCCGGTCGTGCACCTGCGCCAACGCGCGCGCCAACGAACGCGTCGTGAAGGCGGAGGACCGCGGAAGATCGTCGTCGTCTGTCTCGTCGTCGCTCAAACGCGCTGATTCGTCCGCCTCGACCCAGAGCGCGTGCCAGAGCGCGTCGCGGAGCGTCACGACGAGCGCCGGCGTCTCCGTGACCGGAAGGGGCTTGTCTTTTTTCGCAAACTCCTCGTCGTCGCCGGTGAGCAGGAACGTGCCGTACGCGGAGGCGAAGACGCCCAGAGCGGTCATCCAGCGCGCGTTCGGGGACGGCGTGTGCGTCGAAGAAGCGGCGTGAGCGCTTCGCGAGCCGAACGCGCCAGCCTCGTTTTTTTTTTCGCGTTCATCTTTCGCCGCGTTCGGCCATCGCCGCGCTCGGCAGAAGCCCGAGAAGGTCCGCCACGCGCGCGCGATGAACGGCGTCCCGAACGCGAGCGAGGACATCAGCGCGCCTCGGTCCGCGGACCTGAGCCTCGCGGCGAGCGCGGCGACGAAGGAGGAAATCGCGCGCGCGCCAGCCTCGTTCGCCGCCGCCGCGGTGGTGGGAAACTCACTCGAGTCCCCCGCGTACGCCGCCGAGTCCGCCGGGACGGCGAAAGCGTCTCCGCCTTCGTCCGCCGGGCGCGCGTCCACCAGGCACGCGTCCACGAGCATCTTGAGGAACCCCGGGTCGAGCGCGGAGACGATCTGCGCGCGTGCGTCCGGGTGGACGGAACGAAACACGAGCGGAACCGCTCTGAGCGGAACCGTGGAGCGAAACGTCGAACGTTTCGCGACAAAAGCGCGACGTCGTCGCGCCGCCGCGCGCGCCGCGCCCTCGTCGTCTTCGTCGTCGCTCGCGGAGCCGCCGTCCGACTCGGAAGAGACTTTTGCGGAAGAGACGTCTTCCGCGTCCATGGGCGAACACGCGGAAGTCTCGACGCGCTCGATCTCCGCGTCGTCCATCTCCGCGTCGTCCATCTCCGCGTCGTCCATCGACGATGAGAGCGTCGTCCCCGGCGGTAACCGCCGGAGCAGCGACGCCGCCGCCTCGGCGAACCGCGTCGCCGCGCGCCACTTCTCTACGCGCGAGCCGCGCGTCTCTAAACCGGCGCTCGCGCCCTCCACCAGGTTCCCCAGCGCCCACGCCGCGGCGTACCCGGAGTGCCCTCGCCGGCGGTCCTCCGCGAAGGGCGGGTCCGGGAAAGAAACACGACAGGAAGCTCCCCCTACGCTCGCTTCACGTGTCATGGCGAAGAGCGTCGCGACGGACGACGGCCACGTCGTCGCCGGGTCGCCGCCGCGACGCCAAACGCGGGGCAACGAGATGAGCTGCGCGGCGAACGCGGCGTTCGCCGCGTTCGCGACCGTACATCCGTCGGAATCGGAATCGGTCCCTACTTCCGTGAGACCCACGACTCGGGTCCACATCAAACCGAGAAGCTTCGCCGTCGACGCGCACCGCCGCCGCGAAATCGAAGCCGCGCGAAGCATCTCCGCCGCGTCCGAGCGCGCATCGCCGGTAATCCGAACGCCGCCGCCGCGACGACTCGGACGCGAAAAAAACACGCGCTTCGAGACGGAGGGACTCGCCGTCAGAGCGATGACCGCGCGCGCGAGCGCGCCAGCCTCGTTCGCGCCGAGCGCGCACTCGTCGTGCTCGCCGAGCGAGGCGAGCGCGAACGCGACGACCCGCGACGCGACCACCGTCGCGCGCGCCGATTCCGCCGCGTCGTCCGCGGCGAGAAGAGCGCGCCACGTCGCGCGCTCGGAAAACGCATCCTCTTCTTCTTCTTCTTCTTCTCGGCTCCCGAAGCGTCGCGAAGCGTGGCCTTCGCCGCCCGAGAACGACGCGCACGCGCGCGCGACCACGTCGGCGTCCGCCGCGACGCCGGGCTTGGCGAAGAAGAGAAGCTCCGCCAGGAACGCGCGCGCGCCGGCGCGGTTCTTTTCTTTCTCCGCCGAGGCGAGCCACCGCGCCCGCTCCGCCGGCGTCGCGCCGTGTCTTTGGATCCATCGCGAACGCGCCGACGCGCGCGCGGCGCTCAGCGCGCGGCTCGAGCGCCAAGCAGCCTGCGCAAGGGTTTAGGGAGGGAGAACGATC
>Ga0181564_10002122_pt1 | contig 17471 bp, 20 predicted proteins | sample 011ome_24_FD_134512 | JGI IMG/M metagenome (GOLD analysis project Ga0181564, IMG submission 134512) | Coastal salt marsh microbial communities from the Groves Creek Marsh, Skidaway Island, Georgia - 011513CT metaG (megahit assembly) | ecosystem: Environmental > Aquatic > Marine > Intertidal...
AGTAGCTCTGAATGATTGCTCGAAATTCATTGTGGCATCCATAACGATAAAGGTATCTCTGTGGGTTTTAATCTATAAGGCGTGACTGCCGAGATTCTTTTTTCCCAATTAAAAAGGTTTTGCTACTAAGTATGGCTTGTGAGTTTGACCGGCGACTATCTCTAAAGTTGCGCTATAGAAGTTAATATTTGACACTTCGCCTATAGCAATCGAATCGATAACCTCTGGACTTAGCGTAGTCTCTCCCGGATTGAGTGGTTTCGCTGAGAGAATAAATCTATCTCCCATCCTTACACCTGCGACGCTTCCCCTATTGATCTTCACAGTCTGGGTACCTAAAGAAATATGGTCTGATTGTATCGGAAACGCTGGCCCTCCAAACTCACAATCAGTTGGTTGATCTAGTTGGTCAACGAAATGAGATATTCTGTGATTCAGCTCTTCGACGTTTCGGTTACTGAGCCGCCGGTTATATAAATCATGAGATGATGCGGGTTCGGTAAGAGTGAACAGATGTGTGATCAGTTCTGCTCTAGAGTCTCTGCTAAAGAATGTTAATGTGACCCGAATGTCAAAGGAATCGCTAGATTTAGATGCCAATGCTGACGAAATTAGTTGTGACTTTGACGCCGCTAAAAGCAATTTGGCACTGGCAGAACGAAGCTCATTCAGGCCGTTGGTTATCTTTGAGCGACCCCTAACATATTCGATGCGCGCTTTTATCAAGTATCTGGCGTTTCTTACATCTTTGTTGGCACGGTTCAATATGGAGAAATACTGAGTGCTCGCTGGGGAAACCGTGTCCTGAGGGGCTCTGCTGGTGTACCAATTCAATGATTGTTCAACACTTTCGTCAAGGGCGGACATCACGGTTTGGGTCAAATCGTCTGACAGACCGCTTGCAATACTGGAATGCCACCCAGTATTTTCGACGTAAATACCTACCTCATTGCTATAACGAGGCTGGGTCATCGCGCAAGGATGCGATTCCCGCAGAGTAGAGCGTATGAAATTATCTGCCTCGGCATCAAATTCTCTGCCTTGGAGTAGTAACTCGGGAATACCAATACCACTTACCTGCATACCCGTTTCATAGAAAGTTGATTCAGTGAGCCTCCCTTCCGAGTCAATAAAGCCTGAAGACGAAATCGAAAGCCCTGAGTTCACTGCTTGACTAAGAATCTTAAATTTAATTCTCTCAAGTAGCTCCTCAGCGGAGAGAGGATTTTGCGTTATTACACTTGATTCTTCCCCGGCATAACTGCCGATTGCAGCGAGCATCAGAGACACGAAGAGTCCATATCTAGCGATCGCTTTCATTACGTTACCTGGTCAAATAATCTTCGATGTCGATTCAGTCGATGCTTTGCAAATAAAGCTTCTTCAGATCATTAGCAACTCTCTGAGGCAGAGACAGGGTCACCTCATAAGCCGTGTCAGAAATTGGCTTAATGCTCTCTATCTCAGCTCCGTAGATAATGCCTTCGACCCGAGAATTGATAGTATCGCTTTGGACGACTAAATCTCCAACCGTCGTAGAACCATTTATGTAAAGCCCGTAAATCTGCTCTGACAACGCACGGTAAGCATCGATCTTGGAAGCCCTTATTGCAAGAATCCGCTTCTGGCTCGGATTACCCTGCTGCGCTTCTATATCGGCATATCCTGTTGCCGTGAGCCGCCCGCTCTCCATGCGCATGCGCTCTGCAAGCGCGTTGGCAAGTTCCTCATTGGTATTTGTACATCCTGAGGCGAAAAGGCCTACCAAGAAAATTAGTAGCAATTTTTCAATAAGATTCCTGCGCATATCATTAGTCGTCCTAAACAAGAGGCATGCCCGCTTAAATAGAGATAAAAGCGCCTCAGGGCCGCCGACGCGCAGCGATGCTGATTAGCTTGAATCCCTATACGTTTATCCCCCAATCGACACCGACGCAATTAACTTTACTGCCGCAATTTATTGCTGCTTATACTCTGGCATAGTACTTGCAGGTAATGATCAAGTTCTCATTGCAGACACATTCTGAGAATAAAAAATTCATAAGCAACTGATTTTATTAACTAAATATGGATAACGCAGTGCTGTCATTTTTACGACAAAGCCTCAGCCAAACCACTATGGCCAGCTTGGGAATGCCATTAATTGTTCTATTGATCATGGCTATGCTGATAGTGCCACTACCGAGTTTGCTGCTAGACATATTGTTTACGGTAAACATCCTTGTAGGTCTGGTCATCATAATGGTGTCGATAAATGTTTCGAGACCTCTTGAATTCTCCTCTTTCCCCTCTATTTTGCTTTTGGCGACTATGCTGAGGTTGAGCTTAAATGTAGCCTCAACACGTATTGTCTTGGTGAATGGCCATCAAGGTCCCGGAGCTGCGGGTAGCGTAATCGAAGCATTTGGTGAATTTGTTATCGGAGGAAGCTACATAGTTGGCTTCATAATTTTCATCATCCTGATGATTATTAACTTTATTGTCGTGACCAAAGGAGCAGGCAGAGTTTCAGAGGTGATCGCACGCTTTACCCTTGACGCACTGCCTGGCAAGCAAATGGCAATAGACGCAGACCTTAATGCTGGGGTTATTGACCAGGAGGGAGCTAAACGTCGGAGGGAAGAGGTTTCTCAGGAATCTGATTTTTTTGGCTCAATGGATGGCGCATCTAAGTTCGTTCGTGGGGATGCCATTGCAGGGGTATTGATTCTACTCATTAACATCGTTGGCGGGTTAGCGATAGGTATTGGTCAGCATAGTCTATCATTCTCCCAAGCAGGAGAAATCTATGTACTACTTACCATAGGTGATGGCTTAGTCGCACAGATACCTTCTCTTCTTTTGTCGCTATCCACGGCGATAATCGTTACACGAGTGACTACATCAGAGTCTACCAGTGCGCAAGCCGGCAGCCAACTTGCCAGCCCCACCGCATTGGCTATTGCTGCGGGAATACTGATAATCCTTGGGTGTATACCTGGTATGCCTCACTTCATATTTTTGACGATGGGAGGAATGCTAGGAGTGGTCTGTTATTACCTGAGCCTTTCTCATAAGGAACTTGAAGCAAGCTCCCAGATTGAAGATGTAGTTCCTGAAACTTCCGCAAATACAGAAAATGAAGAGCTTGACTGGTCTCATATAGAGCAGGTAGACCAGGTAGGCCTAGAAATAGGTTATGGCCTGGTTCCTCTTATTAATCAGGAGACTGGAGGGACACTATTATCCCGAATTAGAGGTATCCGCAAAAAACTCTCGTCTGAGTTAGGATTTCTTATCCAGCCTATCCGCATCAGAGACAATTTGGAAATAACACCCAATGCTTACAATATCGTAGTCAATGGCGCCATCAGAGGAAGGGGCGAAGTAACAATCGGGAAGGAACTGGCGATAAATCCCGGTCATGTGACGATTCAGCTTGATGGTATGAAAACAAAAGAGCCTGCTTTCAACCTAGATGCATTCTGGATCGACAGAAGCCAGAGTGACTTTGCTAAAACTGCTGGATATACAGTGGTTGACGCGTCTACTGCGATCGCAACTCATATGAATTCCATACTGAAGAATAACGCTGATCAACTGTTAGGCCATAGCGAAACACAACAGCTTGTAGATTTAATTTCTGAAAGATCCCCTAAGTTGGTTGAAGACCTTATTCCAAATAAGCTAACCATAGCAACGATTACTCAAGTTCTAAAAAACTTGCTTATCGAAGGTGTCTCTATTAGAGATAATCGGTCAATAATGGATAATTTGCTATCCGAATCAACAAAAACTAAGGATGCAAATGAACTCACTGCGCTCATACGACCTCATCTCGGTCGTAGTATTGTCCAAGACATCATTAATATTGGAGAGGAATTGCCCATTATTACGCTTGAGCAAAATCTTGAAAGTTTGCTAAATAATTCGTTTGGAGAAGCAGCTCAATCTAAGGACTCATTCCTCGAACCCAAGCTTGTAGACGCACTAGTGAGTTCTATTGCTAACGAGAAATATGAGGCAGAGGAAAAAGGGTTCCCGTCAGTGCTAGTAGTATCTCCTACCATACGGCCTTGGCTATCTCGTCTCATTAGACAGAGACTCGGGAATTTATCTGTGCTTGCTTACTCAGAGATACCAGACGATCAAGAAATTCGCGTCATAGGAAGAGTAGGGATGCAGGCAAATGAACCGCAGGAGGCAGCAGCATGAAAATTGAAGTGATTTGGGCTCAAAGCATCAAATATGGGATCTCAAAGGCAACTTCTCTTTACGGAGAGGATGCGGTTTTACTGTCGCATAGCAAAATAGGAAAAAAATACAGGTTGATCATAGGTGTATCAAAAGCGGCAGTTAAAAACCCATCAAAGTGTACGTCTAACTTTATTGCTAGCATGAAGCCTACCCAAGTTCGAGAAAAAGTCGACTATGAAGTGATCTCTAGGATGATTAAAAAAGAGTTTGAGTCGTTGAAAGCAGTGGCAACTAATGAAGCCGAAAAATCATCAAGAAACGCAGGTCGATGTTCTGAATTTTTGGACAAAGCTGGGGTTCCAGCAAATATGCAAAGTCTATTCATAGACGAAGAAAATAAAACTATTTCCCTTGACGGTATCATTAAACTTGTAAGGGAAAAGCTTTTCCAAATTCTGCCTGGAAGCATTGATCTTGATCGGTCGGTAAAGACACATGTTTTATGCGGTAATTTTGGATCTGGTAAATCTACTGTCGCCATCAAAATGGCATTGAAATTCATGACACTTTGCGACGTACCGCCGATCCTTGTAAGCTATAAACAATCCCTAACTTCATCTGCGCTGATGAAAGAATTGGCGGAATCTTTTAACTTGCCGATTTTTGAAATTTCTGATGTAGAAACCTTAAAGATGGTAGAGCATCAATTAGTGGGCGACAGCATTTTGATAGTTGACACGTCAGCGAGCAACGTTTTTGATGATATTTCTGAAATAGAAACTAATCTCAACTCAGTAAATTTTCATCTGGTCAATGCCAGTGATTCCTTCGCAGCGTCGCAGGAATACTTGATTGGTGCTGCTAAGTGGTCTAGCGTTATCATCACGAGGCTAGAAATGATCCCTAGCCGGTGGCCGCTAATTGAGTCTTTGGTGAATTCACAGGTTCCTCTATCACTGGGATCTGTGAGTCCAGATATCGACAGTGAATTAGTTTGCGTTTCCAAAACTGATCTAATCAATCAACTGAGCCAGAACTTTCAAACAGCACTTGATGCAATGAGGTGCAATGTGCCAGAAAGGAAAGTGGCTTAGTGAGAGCAACCCTTTTTATTGTCCCAAACCTAGGGGACTATATGTGCTGGCCAGCAGTCACAAAAATTAGATAGGTATAAGTATGGGTACTCGAGTCATAGGGATAGCAAGTGGAAAGGGTGGTGTAGGAAAGACAACCCTTATCATAAATCTTGCTTTACAATTAGCAGCAAACGGCAAAAGAGTACTTATTTTTGATGCAGACTTGGGCATGGCCAATGTGCACTTGGCATTTGAAAAGAATATTTCTCATAGCCTGGCTGACGTAGTTGATGGTCAAATTGTCCTCAATGATGCTATTTTTGCTGTAAGTGACGGCATCGATCTTATCCCAGGTGGAAGTGGAGTAGAGAAGATCGCTGACATAGGTGAAAATGGAGCTGCCTCAATCGTTCAGGCGTTCTCGACGCTTGATGGATGCTATGATTACATGTTGACAGACATGTCTGCAGGGATATCTGCGCAGGTACTTACTTTTTTATCGTGTGTACATCTGAAAATTGTCGTTGGCACAGACGAGCTGGGCTCGATTTCAGATGCTTACGCGATAATCAAGATGCTTTATAACAAATATAAGACTGAGAATATTATATACCTACCAAACAAAGTTAGCTCCCCAAAAGCTGGGAAGAATCTATTTGACAGTCTTGATTATGTGACTATGAAATTTTTAGGCCAAAGTTTGGAATACATTGGGTGTGTTACAGAGGATGATCAATACTCAAAAGTTTGGAACTCTGCGAATTCAGATCGTAACCTGCCGCCTGCCTCAAGCGCCTACTTTGAAATGCAATCTATAATTAGATACATTGAAAAGCATCCAATATTTGGAACGCCAGCTGGGGAAAAAGGACTACAATTCTTCCTAGATGGATTCCAAGGAAATTTGGAGCGATGAGTAAGACTACCAAACATACCGAGTACCAGACGATAAGTGACTTAAACAGCGGTACAGCAGAAGTCTCCCAAAAAATTGGACTGGTAAAACGAATAGCTCTGTACCTCAAGGCGAGGGTGCCAGACTATATGGAAGTGGATGATATGATTCAAATTGGTATGGTTGGTCTTATGGAGGCAAGTAAAAACTATGACTCAGAACAAGGAGTTAGTTTTGACGAGTATGCCAAACGGCGTATTAAAGGCGCAATCCTGGATGAAGTCCGAAAATCAAGCAGTCTTTCGAGATTGGCTGTCAAAAACCTAAGAGAGTATAACCAGGCTAAAAATAAGCTCACTAACGAATTAAAACGCGACCCTTCTAATGCCGAAATAGCTGATTCAATGGGCATATCGGTATTAGAGCTGGAGAAGAGGCGAGCTCACGCGAATCAATTTAATATTGTTCACATTGAGGAAGACTCTGCAGAGTGGGAGGAAGCGTTCGAAGACGAAAGTGATAATCCAATGGTGAATATGGAGCAGGCTGAATTGTCAAAAAGATTAGTCGAAGAAGTTTCTAAACTAGATGAACGATCGAAACTTATCATCTCGCTATACTATCGGGATGAGCTGAACATGAAAGAAATTGGCGCCGTTATCGGCGTGAACGAGTCACGGGTGAGTCAGATATTAAGCTCTACAGCAAAGAATCTGCGGAAAAGCCTTGTCTAAAGTCAATTGCTATACCTTTCTCTATTGTAAGAGATAGGGTCGTCCTCCCCTTCTATAATATCAAGAATACCTGTTTCGTCATCACTGGTTGGATTTTGCTCCGCGGCCATGCGCCTTGACATTATTTCGTAATACTTCTCTCTCTCTAGTGTCACGATTGCGCTAAGTGTTTTTTCAAGCTCGTCAAATTGTTCGTTGGACTGTATAAGGCCCCTAATATCGCGACTTATAATCCGATTAGAATCGCTAAAAGCGTCAAAGTTATCATCAAATTCAGCGATAGAGCGGCCCAGGCCTTCAACTGGTGCCTTTAAATTACTTTCGATTTCGCCTATTCGGAGACGCATTTGCTCTAGTGCAATGTCTAGCACACCCTCGAATCCAAGAACTTGAGTCTCAAGATTGGTGGAAGCAAGCGAAGCGAGCTCTAGTTCTTCCTGCAGCTCACGTATCAGAGATTCCATAAGGATGAATGACTCGATTCTTTGATCTAGGGTCTGTGAAAGAGTTTCCGTACTGCTGCTTGCATATAGGGTATAGAGTGAAGCAAGTAGGGAGCTGATAGAAATCAATACAGCTAACATTACGGCGTATAGTGACTGTTTTGAAATTTTGGCCTGTTTAGCGCTCTGAACTGCTAAGCGGCTCTCAATAGACGAGCCTGATTGAGCAACCTGTTTTTTCAGCTCTTCCAGGCCGTCTTGATGAACTTTTCCTGTCTCAAGGATTGACTCGTCGCTACTCGGTGTCTCTATGTCAAGATCCCGATTAGGGAGAGCCGAATCTTCATCTCTAGTTTCTGTGTTGTCATCTTCGCTCATGGAAATTCCCAGGGTGTAATGATGCTATCGGAAAATCCGTATCTCATCGTGTAACGCATGCGTATTCTCTGCAGCTGCGGTTATACATATAAAATCGACACTTTATTGCAAAATATTAAGAGGCAGTGCCAATATAATTTGATCGCTGGAAAGATTATGATTAGATCAGATTTCCCAATTCGTCAAATAACATTGAATCCGGTAGTTCGACTTCTGGTTTTCTTGGTTTTGAGCCATCTTTGCGCAATTCCTCGAGTTGATAAACGTAAGCAATTACCTCGGCTACAGCCCGGTAGAGTGGCAATGGTATTTCTTGTTTGAGATCCGTTGTGAAGTAAAGCGCACGAGCAAGATATGGTGCTTCAAATATTGGGATCGTGCTATCGCTGGCTTTACCTCTAATCGCGGCTGCAAGAAAGTCTGTTCCCTTAGCTAAAACGACGGGTGCTTTTTCTCCGCCAGGCTCGTATGAAAGTGCGACTGCAAAATGATTAGGATTGGTTACCACTACGTCTGCATCAGAAATCGCTAACATCATCTGATTCATAGCGACTTGACGTTGGCGTTCCCGGATTTTGGCGCGGACTTCGGGTCTTCCCTCGGTTTCTTTGAACTCATCTCTAAGCTCTTTTCGAGTCATTTTGAGTTTATTCTTGAAACTAATGATCTGGTAAGGCAGATCGATGGCAGCGATCAGGAGTAATGTCAATGTCACTAGCATGACCCCCCAGGCTAACAAATTGAGACCAGTGCTAATTGCTAGTTTAGCAGGTAACAAGTTCAGGTAGAAAATTTGGTCGTTAACGGAATATATAATCCCCATGATTGAGGCTGAGATTAGTAGCAACTTAGCTAAACTTTTAGCTAGCTCAATTATGCTGCGAGCTCCAAACATCCTGCTTAAGCCGCTGGCCGGATTCAATTTCGAGGCTTTAGGTAAGAATGCTTTGACTGAAAATCCGATGCCGCCTGTAAAGTAGGCAGTCGCAATCGTAAATAAGACCGTCATTGCTAAGAGTGGTGAAATAAGTACAAAACTTTGCGCAAACAGATCAGCTAGCACGCCTAGAATCCTGCCTGGGCTAGTGATTAATGATCCGTCAAACCTCAACGCACGGCCGAACAGCTCTAAAAAAGCTTCTCCCGCAGCCGCTCCGAAAAAATATAGTACTACAGAGACGGAGATTAAAAGTACAGCGATAGAGGTATCTTGGGAGCGCAAGAATTGGCCTTCCTCACGAGCTTTTTCCAATCTTCGCTCGGTAGGTTCTTCTGTTTTTTCGGCCTGATCAGACTCTTCGGCCATATTAATTCACCAAAATCAGATCGAGTTGATCAAGCGCGTTCAACCAAAATTCCTGGATGAGTTGAATAATGCCGGGCAGAGCTAGGGTCAGGAGTATCATGCCAACAAGGATAATTGCAGGAAAACCAACGGCTATGATATTGAGAGAGGGAGCAGATCGAGTGACGATACCTAGGCCGATATTGACTAAAAGCATTGTAATGATTAGAGGCAGCGCGATTTGAAGTCCACCCGAAAAGATTAATGGTGACCAGTCAATTATGGCTTGAACAAAGATTTCAACAGGTATGGAGGCGCCTATAGGGAATCTCTCAAAACTGCTGAACAGGAGCTCGAGTAGCACCAAATGGCCATTTATCATCAAAAATATCAGTGTAGATAATATTATCAAGAATTGTGAGATCACAGGAACATTACCAAGAGTTGGATCAAACATATTAGCCATGCCTAAACCAACTGAATTCGATATTGCCTGTCCGCCTAGGGTAATGGCAGCGCTTATCAATTGAAGGCTGAATCCAAGCGCTACACCAATCGCCGCTTGTTGAAAGAGTTGGGACAAACCTTCTATAGATAAAGGGTCATAGGTCGTGGATTCGAAATAACTGAAATACAAAATAGTCAAGAGAAACGAGAGAGAAATTCTAAATCGTATATTCAATGCTTGAATCGAATAAAAGGGCGACGCCAAAAGGAAAGTAGAAATCCGAGTGAAGGGATAGAGAAAAGCATAAAAAAGCTCGATTATCTCAGGGAGAGCATAAACCATTATTGAAGATAGATAGGCAGGTTTTCGAGAAGGCTTTGGAAATACTCCATCAATGTAAGAATCTGCCATCCCCCAAAAAAGAAAAGTGTAACAACCAATACAATTAACTTAGGGATGAAGCTCAAAGTCATTTCTTGAATTGAGGTTGCGGCCTGAAGTATGCCGATAACGACTCCCACAAAAAGCGTGCCGCCCAATAAGGGGGCTGCAATAAGCATGGTAATTATTAGCGCCTCGCGCCCTATCGTAATGACGTCAGCAATACTCATTTATGCGCCAAAGCTCCCTGCCAAAGACTGCATTATAAGAATCCAGCCATCGGCCAACACAAAGAGCATTAGTTTGAAAGGCATTGAAATCATCATCGGAGATAACATCATCATACCCATAGACATCAATACACTGGCAACCACCAAATCGATTATTACAAACGGAATATAGATCAAGAAGCCAATTGTAAATGCGGTTTTTAACTCCGATGTCATAAAAGAAGGAAGCAGTATACTTAGAGGTATATCTTCCCCTGCATTAAATTCATATCCGGCAATATCACTGAACACAGAGATGTCATCTTCTCGCGTTTGCGACATCATAAATTCTCTCAAGGGCTGTTCTGCAACAGCAACGGCTTGTTCAGCATTCAATTGCGATTCTAGGTAAGGGGTAATAGCATCATTATAAATCTGACTGAATATAGGAGCCATTATGAAGAATGTAAGGAAAAGCGAAATGCCAATGAGCACAGTGTTTGGGGGCGTTTGAGCAGTCCCGATAGCTTGTCTGAGTAAGGACATCACAATGATTATCCGAACAAACGAGGTCATCATGATAAGTAGCGACGGCAGTAATGTGAGAACCGTCATCAAGATTAGGATCTGTAATGTTAAGCTGTACTCGGTACCCCCTGATGTCTCATTTACGCTGATAGCTGGTAGCCCTATTTGGGCGCTGAGAGGCAGGCTCACAAAAGATAGTGATGCCAGTAAGAAAACCAACAGAACCTTAAACCCGTATGATTCCCTTGAGACTTTAATGCTCAACTTAGCAAACTTGAAAATAAGGCTATGAGACTTCACTTTTGTTCTCTTTTGAATTAGCTGTCGTAGTCCAAATGGGGGCGACATTTTCTCCAGAGACTGCTATCAGAGACATATGGGTATCTGTCTCGATTAGGAGCAGTTGCGATTTCAGAGCCATTCGGCGCTGCGCGATGATTCTGATTTGATTTTGTTCTGGCTGAGTAACATTCGAAGAATACCTCTTCAAAAGCAGAAAAAAAACAAGCATAGCAAGGGCCACAAAGAGCAGGGACAGAGCTATATTAGCAATCGTGCCAAGTTCCATTTGCTATACCTATTTCTTTCGGCACATAAATTAGATTAGTAAATTATGCATTGTCATCCAGCAGGCGAGCTCGCTTTATTTTCAAATTAAGCGCTCAGCTTTGGGTACAATTTGTGTGAGCTTCACACCATAGTGCTCACCTACCAGCACAATTTCACCCTTTGCGATCAGCGTATTGTTTACATAAATCTGCAAGGGCTCTCCCGCTGCAGAAGAAAGAGGGACTACGGAGCCCTTATTGAGCCCCATGAGTTCGCTGAGTTTAATTTTCGCGGTGCCCAACTGAACAGAAACCTGGACGGGAATGCTGTCGAGTAGTGACTGATCGATCGAGTTAGATCCTGAAATACCAGCTCCGCTCTCTATTGTATCGGCAACTTCAGGCGCTCCTCCACTTGCTTTAGATCCATTTTCTTCAGGTAAAGTCATGTCTTCATCCTTCATCTTAAGTCCTTGACCAAACTGGCTCATATTTTTTTGACGGAATCAATTCTTATAGCCGAGATATTGCCAATTTTGCCAGGCGTTCCCGTAAAAAGACGAACTCCTTCAACAGTAATATCCAGCGGTAAATTCTTGGACAGACTAAACTCATCGCCTACCTTAATGGTCGACAATTGCCCTAGAGTAGTTGTGAATTCACCAAAAAGCGCACACAGTTCAACTTCGAGCTCCAGGCATGCTTGGTGTAAATTGGCACCCCACCCTGCGTCATCCGATTCTCTCTCCTCTCCACCTAATTTCCTGGAATGAGCTTGAGTAGGGCCCCGGACCGACGCAAGGGGGTATATAATCAAGGTGTCACCGACAGCGTCGCCTAGCGATGCCCTAAATCGTGATACAACTACAAGTTCTTCATCTCTAAAACACTGAAGATTTTCTGGATGCTCGGCTGACCTTCCCTTTTCAAAATTACAGGAAGCAACTGGTTCCCAGCCCTCTTTTAAGGCGCCAGACACGAGCGTAATCAAAATATCTACGATAGCTTCCTCTGACCCTGCAAACGTGCGATCTGGGGTAAATCCGATAGTGCTAACGCCGGCTCCACCGAAAAACCTGTCGAGTGAATCAAAAATAATCTTAGAATTTATAAGGACAAGCGCCTCGCCTTCTAGCGGATTGAGATGCAAAGTAGTTGAGGAAATAGGGGATAAAAGTTCACTAGTAAGTACTTCAAATGCGGTAACTTCTGTCGAGGCATAGTCAATCCTGAGAGGAATATTCAGCACGCTTGAAATGCTTTGCTGAAGTCTAGAAGCCGCTTTTTTACAGATAGTGTCGAATATTTGAGCATCGATCCTTGCATTACCGTGTTGTCTGGCTAGATCATGTTTAATGACCTCTGCAGACTCTCCATTAACAAGCTCTGTCAAATGGCTATCGTCGCGAGTGCTCTGCAATGCTTCAAGCTCCTCCTTTGTGAGTGTGTCAGTTTCCTCAGTCATGCTAAACCTGCTTTTTATTGGACAAGAAACTCTGTGAACAGCACCAAATCGACGCCGCCGTATATGTTTTGCTCACCTAGAACATTATTCGCAACATCTCTTAGTCGAGCTGCGCTATCTTTTCTGAACCCTTCGGAAGTTATGCTGTTGCCTTCAATTGAAGCTAACTCTTCGAGGAAGCCAGCCCTTAATCCAAACTCATGTGCACTAAGATTATCTATCATAGGTTGTCCATAAGGGGTTCGAAGAGCAAGCTTTACTCGCATCGTTAGATCGGAATCCTTGAGCTGCACTAGGAATGGTTCCTCAAGCTGAAGATATAAAGTCTCATCAATTTCCATCTCTGTGGGTTGTTCCGTAGGTGAAACAGGGGCCTCCGCTGTGTCACCGCCTAAATTCATATAGTAAAAGCCTGCACCACCGCCACCTGCGAGCAAGATTAGTGTGCCGATGATCATAAAAAGCCTGCCTTTACCACCTGAAGTTTCGTTGTCGGTTATTACAACCTCTTTGTTCCTTGCCATAATTTCTTTGATTCCTATGCAAAGATGTCGATTAATGATGTCGATAAACTGTCGTTGTTTACACCAGGTCTGTCTGACTCTGAATTAAGGTGCTCATTTTTGTCGGTATTCACTGATAAGCTATGTTTTGTCGCTTCAGAATTAGACTCCTTATTACTTCCAAAACTAGGGTTTTGACCGTCATCTTGTGACACGCTGAGAGAAAGTGGACCTTTATGTTCCAGCGACAATTGTTCACGTAGGCTCGCCGAATTTGATTGTATTAACTTGGCCACCTCAGCAGTTTCAGGACGAAGCATTATCTCGAGGTCCTTTCCTTTGGAGAACACAAGATCAACCTGAATTTCGCCGAGGGATTCGGGAGACAAAATCATTTTTACGCTGACATTTTTACCTTCGAAAGAACTTATAATTTGATTCTTGACAATGTTTCTAAGTCCCTTCTGCATCGCTTCAATATCAAGTGCATTATCAGTTAGATCAATACTAGTTCGCACGCTAGGTGAAGAGTCATTTGGGCGAATTTCCGCAACCCGGGAGGGTCCGTTCACTCCTGATTCTGTAGAATTATCCAAGTTGCTTTCACTGTTTTTTAACAGATTAGAGAGAGGGTCTGACTTACCTTGATTCTGATGAGAGTGCTCTAGATATTTAGACTCAGCATTCATGTCTTTTTTTATCGCTTGGTTTGTCAACCGGTGGTCTCTTTCAGTCGAATTTAATAGGTGAGCTTTTCCAGTACCTTCTCCCGTTTTTTGATTATGGCGTTTCAGACTCTCGAGGGCATTTAGCTCTGGCATTACACTTTCGTTTGAGTCAGTTAGATTTGAGCTTCCAATCAAGATGGGTCTCTTGCTTTCCAAAGTCACCTGGTTTAAGCCGGAATGTTTGCTCGGTAAAAGCGGCAAAACATTGCCGCTTTGCGTATCTATATCTTCGAGAGGACCGATGCTACCCACATCTGTGCCTTGCTGACTATGATCTTCATCACCGAGTGTGGAACCCTCATTTGGGTATTCATTAGGGCTATCTGTTACGCGTTTCATGGTTGCCGAAAAATCGCCTGCACCCGCTTGGGACGGGGCCTCACTGGCTTTTGTGGATGAATCCATCTCGGCGATGATATTTTGCAAATCAAAATGGGCGGTTATCATAATTAAGTATCTTTAGTATTTGACGCTGGAGCGCTGTTTTGGTTCTCAGGCAAAATTTTGCTGCTTTTGAGTAACGAAGCAATTTGTGTGCCAGCTATTTTGCCCCGAGGTGTGCTCGCACGTAGTTGGCGAGAAATAACTCTTCATTGTATTTGCGATCCAACCTGTCATCTTCAATTAGTGTTTCTTTCTCTCGATAATCTGCCATCTTCTGATATTTTGTCTGTTCAGTGTAAATGCTGCGTATTTGTTTGCGAATCCTGTCGCATTTGAAATTACAATCATTCAACGCTTGCGTTAGCTTGGCTTTTGCAGACGATAATTGGCCTAAAAATTCGCAAGTTGCACTGTGTCTATGTAAGTCAATATTGGCCTGGTCTGGACTATACAGTTCGGTAGAATATTCATTAATGTAGTTGTTCAGGCTCTGAATTTTGGAGGTTAAAGCTGCAGCCCTGCGCTCTAGTTCTAATTTTTCGGAAGATAACTTTGATATCTCAAGATCTTTCTTCTTTATGACAATTTCGCAGGTAGTCTTTTTCATGAGGGATCTTGCTTAAATTCAGACATTAGCTCTACGGTTTGCGGCAGTGGGAATATCTCATCCTGCTCCTGGGTTAAAAAACTATCTATCGCCGGTTTAAGCTGAATGGCAAGATCAAGCTCAGGATTCGATCCTGCTTCATATGCACCAATTTGAATGATGTCTTCATTCTGACTGTAGATAGACCATAATCGCCTAACGGCCCTTGCTAAGTGTGTATGATCCTTGCTAGCGATTTTGTCCGCTACTCTGGAGATTGATCCTTCAAGATCAATGGCAGGATAATGAGATGCATCCGCAAGTTTGCGTGACAGCATTATCTGACCATCTAAAGTCGCGCGGGAAATGTCTACAACAGGATCCGATCGATCATCATTCTCTGCGAGAACAGTATAGAATGCCGAAATTGAGCCTTCCCCAATCCTACCCATGCCAACACGTTCAATTAGACTAGGAAGTAACCCAAAAACAGAGGGCGGGTAACCTTTGGTTGTCGGAGGTTCTCCAATAGCTAGACCTATTTCCCTTTGAGCGTGTGCTACGCGAGTGAGGCTATCAACGAGCAGCAGTACATCTTTTCCTTGCTTTCGATACTGCTCGGCTATTGTGTGTGCTAATTTTGCTGCTTTTACCCTACGTACTGGTGAAGCGCTCACAGGTTCTGCTATAACAACGGATTTTTCTAGTCCGCTCTCACCAAGCGTTTCAGAGACGAATTCTTTTACCTCTCTGCTGCGTTCGCCAATGAGGGCGATCACGACAACATCTGCAGCGGTATTTTTAGCCAGCATTGCAAGAAGCACGCTTTTCCCAACACCCGAGCCGGCAATGAGACCCATTCTTTGCCCCTTGCCAAACGTAAAGCACGAATCAATAGCTTTAACACCTGTTTCTAAAGCTTCTGAAATATTTGCTTTTTCCAACGCGCTATTTTGTTGGAAGTCGAGGCCTACTAATTCATCATAGTCTAACTCTGATTTACCATCTATCGGGTGGCCAATTCCGTCTATGACTCGGCCTTGCAAAGTTAGGCTAAAATTTCCAAGTGGCTTTTCTGTTTTAAGCACGACCTTGGATCCTGGTGAAATTCCCTCAATATTTTCAAGCGGCATCAAATATATTAAATCATCGTCAAAACCAATGACCTCACATAGCAGGTCATTACCAAGCGATTGTGTTTTGATTAGGCACTGAGCGCCAATTGACGCTGAGATTCCAGTCGCTTCTATTGTCAACCCCACAATTCTCTTCACTTGACCAACCGTGATGCAGGAGGGAGCTGGAATAGAAATATCAAAGCTGCTTAGTGCTTCTTTAAATTTAAAGTGCTTACTTTGACTATCCTTTATCATGCGGAAGCACCTGCTGAATTACTTTGGTTAACCGTTCCTCAAAAAAATCCGTAACTAACCTATCGTTCATTTCGGCATAGCTGCTACCCCTCGACAGCTTTCTATCTGCAATAAATTCGACGTTACTGTGTCTATCTTTGAATTCTGCTGACAGTTTATTTATATCTTCTGGTGATAGAAAAAGTCTGACGGCCTCATCTTTTATCAGAGAAAAGGAGTCAATCAGCTCCTGAGAAATTTTCTCAATTGATGCTTTCGATTCTTCAAGATCGGTTTTTAAAACGGCCTCAGCAATTTTGACTGCGAGTATCTTTAGAGGGTTATAAAACTCCATAGTATCGCAGTGTCCCTCGCTCAGAGCGTTAAGCAAAGTGTCTACTTGTTCACTTTGTGATCTAAGTTTTTCCTCAGCTGCTGTATTTCCCGCTTCAAACCCTTTTTTATACTCTTCGCCGAGCGATTCCAAGGACTCTTCTTGTTGCGCTGTTATCTGATTCTGATCTTGGCTGTTGGGCATGAATGCGTCAGAGTCTCTGGGGGCGATTCCAACGCTATTCTCTTCATTATTTTTAACAGGGTCCCAAACTTGAAAGCTATTTGATTGGCTCTCCTGACGCAAAAAATAGTCATCGGCTACAAAGTTCTCTCGAAAATCATGCTCCGAATCATTTAGTAGCGTCTCTCCTGAGGTGGGTTTCTTATATGAACTCATTACCGCCTCCGGACAACATTATCTCTCCCTCGCCGGAAAGCCTGCGAGCAACTCGCATAATTTCCTTTTGGGCTTTTTCTACCTCCGATATTCTAATAGGGCCTGATGCCTCTAAGTCATCTAGAAATATGTCTCGAGCCCGCTCTGACATATTTTCAAGAAAGATTTCTTTGATTGCCTCGTCAGCGCCTTTAAGGGCTGGAATTAATAACTCATTGTCAAGCTCTCGAATAAGCGTTTGCATGCTTTTAGTATCTAAGCTGTCAAGGTTCAAGAAGGTGACCATATTTTCTTCTATTTCTTCAGCGAGTTTTTGGTCTCTTTCACTTACGGACTTCAAGATGCTTGACTCAATTTCTGAACCCGAAAAGTTCAGAATTTTAGCTGCTGCTTCGATCCCGCCAAATGAAGCTGCATTAAGATTCGATTTTTTTTTCAGTTGCTCTTTTAGGACCGTTTCTAGCCTTGCCATGGCTGATGGTTGAATGTTATTCAAAGACGATATTCGCGCGATTACATCCGAGCGAACATCTTCAGGCAGTAGTTTCATAAGTGCGCCTGCAATATCATGATCGAGGACTGAAAGGACAACGGCAATGACCTGAGGGTGCTCGCCATC
>Ga0181564_10002130_pt1 | contig 17429 bp, 16 predicted proteins | sample 011ome_24_FD_134512 | JGI IMG/M metagenome (GOLD analysis project Ga0181564, IMG submission 134512) | Coastal salt marsh microbial communities from the Groves Creek Marsh, Skidaway Island, Georgia - 011513CT metaG (megahit assembly) | ecosystem: Environmental > Aquatic > Marine > Intertidal...
CGCTCCTCGTCTAACAGGGTCCAGCAGCGGTCCCCGGGAATGCCGCGCTGGTTGAGGACCGTTTGTGACAGGCTGTGCCCGGCCATGCTTTTAATTGGATAGCGAAAGATATCGGTGATGGTGATACTCAAGGTGTTTTCCTTTATAGAAGGGTGTTGCGATGCCGGTCAAACGGTGACAGCTCAGTGCACCACTGGCCGGATGCCTTCGAGCGCCGTAACCATATCAATTGTTTTTGTCAAAATACGATTGACCAGAGCGTCAGCCGTATTGGAAAAACGGAAACCCATGGCCGTACAGGTTGCCAGTTCAATCATCGATTGTGTCAAATCCAGATTGTCATGAGCGTCGTACAGGTGCACTCGAATGCGCTTGAAATGCGCCTTCTGGGTAGCTGAGCCTTCGGCGTCCAATTGCCTGATCAGTTGATCTAGAAGCGGGCCTATTTCATTTCTAGCGGCAGTAGTGTGGTGCATAGTGTTACCCCGATAGCTGCGACAGTCATTCTGCCTGCTAGTGTCGTCCAAGCCAAGCCGTTAAGCTGTGGGGCGAGTTGTGGAGTAAACGGGAGAGAGGCGAATGCACGTGCTCATTTGGAATGAATATTTGCATGAACGTGCCAACGAGGCGGTAGCTGCACACTACCCTCAAGGTATTCACGAGGCATTGGCCAGCATTGTTCGCCGGGCGTTCGGGCAAGCAACCGTGCAAACAGCAACGCTTGATGAGCCGTGTCATGGACTGACCGATGAGGTACTTGATGAAACCGATGTGCTGATCTGGTGGGGACATCTCGCCCACGATCAAGTAGCCGATGAAGTCGTCGATAAAGTCCAGGCGCGGGTGCTGCAGGGCATGGGACTGCTCGTGTTGCACTCTGGGCATTTGTCGAAAATTTTTACGCGGCTCATGGGCACGACCTGTAATTTAAGATGGCGTGAAGCCGACGATCGTGAGTTAGTGTGGACGGTCAATCCAGCGCATCCCATTGCCGCGGGCGTACCTCAACCGCTAGTCCTAGAGCGTCATGAGATGTATGGCGAGCTGTTTGATATTCCAGCGCCGGATGAATTGGTATTCATCAGTTCCTTCAGTGGTGGCGAAGTGTTTCGCAGTGGCTGTTGTTTTTTCCGGGGTAAGGGGCGCGTGTTTTATTTCAGTCCCGGTCACGAGACCTATCCCATTTACCACCAGCCGGCGATTGCGCAAGTGATCAGCAACGCGGTAAGTTGGGTGTATCAGCCAATGCATTCTTTGATTGTCACCCACGAAAGTCCAGAGTCGCCAACCGGGTGGTTTGAGGTTGGAGAAACTTAACTCACGCGAAATGCCTGTGTGAGGTTATCCGGCAAGGCGTTGCAGTGATTGAGGACCTCATGGGCGCCGGCAGCATGCAAGTCCGCGGGACTGCCGCTGCCGCTCAGGACACCAATACAATGCATGTTGAGGGCACGTCCGGCCTGCATGTCGAGCTGTCCATCGCCCACCATGACGGCGTGTTTTGGGAGGACGCCTAAACGGTCTAATGTCGCCCGCAAATGGCGTGGATCAGGTTTTAGATGGGGTGTATCGTCTCGCGCAGATAAGCTGTCGATGTACGTCAGGAGGTCAGGAAAAACCTCGAGGACCGCAGCCCTGCAGTTGCGGGTTACAACACCCAACCGCAGGCCTTGATGTCTCAATGCGGCGAGGGTGTCATGGATGCCGTCAAAAGGCTGGGTCTCAGCTGCCGCGGTTAATTCAAAGTCAGTGATCAACGCATGCGCTTCCGTGTAGTAATTCTGCGCCATAGCAGGCGTGTGTTGGTCCAGCCATTCGGTCGCGACCGCAATCATTTCGACGATATAGTGTTCAGCATAGATCGAAGACGGTACGCCGGCGGCTTGGGTTTTGGTGATCACCTGGCGCCGCATGTCGGGTAAATCTAGATTCGGGGCCAGAGTGCCATCAAAATCAAGGAGGACGCCCTCGGTGTTGCGAGGATTCAATGGTCTACCTCGGTGTGGTCTGAGTGGGATTGGCGTCGTTGTTGTCGTTGGGCCCATCTGGCCTGGTGGGTCTCTTCGATGCGATCGCGGAAGCGTCGGCCGACTATAGCCATACACACGATCAGGGCTATGACCGCGATACTTGGGTAAGCCAGGCTGGGAATCCACGAGATGGCCTGCAACTGGGTGTTGATGGCCGCTAATGTAAACACTGCGAAGCTGACTGCCATCAGCGAGCGGGTCATTAGCCAGGCGCTGAAAGCCAGAGTTAAGGGTAAGACCAGGCTGTGGATGACGGTGGTGCTTGTTGCATCGAGAAAGAATGCGACCATCGCCGTCATCGCAACGCCCGCGAGGCGTTGCCATGGGTGACTCAACTCATTCATGTGACGATATCGACTGAGCCACCGTCGATACGAATATTTTGCCCGTGAATGGCGCCTGCCAGATCACTGCATAAAAAGCTCACCAACGCCGCAACCTCTTCGCGCCGCGCGATGCGCCCAATAGGAATGTCTTTGGCTACATGAGGTTCTACCTCTGCCCAGGTATCTCCCCACCCGGATCGTTTTCCTTTAGCCAAATAGGCTGCCTCTACTTCCGGCGTTAGAATTAGTCCGGGTGAGACGAGGTTAACGCGCACGCCGCTATCGGCAACTTCTTTAGCGAGCCCTACGGACATATTGGCCAGCGCGCCCTTAGCTGCATAGTAACCGGGCATGCGGGCATTGGGTCGTGACGAGCCGACTGTGCCCAAATTGATAATGCGCCCCCAACCCGCCTGTTGCATGGCCGGTAAGAATCCTTGGATCATGCGTTGTGCGGACAGCACATTTTTTTGATAAGCGGAGATCCAATCCTCAGCTGTACTCTCAAGCCAGCTTCCAGGGTCCGCAGTACCGTAGTTGTTAATCAGAATATCCACATGAAATTCGCGACAGGCCTCGATCAGCAGTCTTCCGCCTTCGTCGCTGGTGATATCGCCTGTCACGGGAATCCCTTGGCCGATCGCCGCTACGCTCTCTTCGGCCTGATCTGGATAAAGTCCATGTACGAGTACCTGCGCGCCTTCCTCAAGGAGCGCCTTGGCGATTATTTGTCCGGTGCCCCGATGGCTGCCGGTAACTAAAGCGGTTCGATTCTGCAGGCCAAGTTCCACGTTAAATCCAATTGGTTGATGACTGAGGTACCATAGCAGAAGTTGTCGAAAAACTGGCTGTGTTGCAAGGCGGTGGCGGGTCGCCTGGATGGGAGCAAGATGGAGATTGGATCGTGGGTGGGTTTCCTGCTTGCAGTGTTTATTGGTAGCTACGTCCAATCCGTTGCGGGCTTTGCCATGGGTATGATTATTGTGGCGGTTGTCGGAGGGCTCCGCCTGTTCGATGTCCCGACTTTGGGCGCTGTGGCCAGCCTGCTCACGATCTTTAATGTGATAATGGCACTTCGCGGTCAGACACATCATATTCACCGTAGATTATTTACCTGGCTGGCATTGGGGCAAGTTCCGGCTATATATCTGGGTCTGTTGATGATGATGTGGCTTGACGGACACACGCGCTGGCTGCTGGAAATGTGTCTGGGTTTGTTTATCACCTTAGGTGGGCTTTCTATGCTTTTGCGTCCCCACCCCTGGCCTCAGGTTTCGGGACCGTTGCGCACCTGGCTCACTGGAGTTTTGGGCGGATTTGTTGGGGGTATGTTTTCGGCGAGTGGTCCCGTGCTCGGTTGGTTTGGCTACAACCAGCCGTTACGTTTGGTCACCGTGCGCGCAACTCTGCTGGCCTGTTTTGTGCTCACCACGAGTCTGCGCACGCTGATGGTTGGAGCTCACGGTGGTCTAACCCCATCGGTATGGACCTACGCTGCGGTGGGTTTACCGGTGGTCTTCTTGGGGACTTGGCTCGGGCGCAATTTCGCTCCGCCTTTCTCTGAACTGCAGCTCAGGCGGAGTGCGCACTTATTGTTGTTGACCATGGGGATTTGGATTCTGGTGACGGCAACGCACACCGCACTAAATTAAAGCTCTCTCGTACCAAGCGACATCCCAATATTGACCAAATTTAAAACCCGCCTCGTTAAAGTGCCCAACGTGGGTGAAGCCGAATTTTTCATGTAACGCGATAGAAGGATCGTTCGGCAGAGTAATACAGGCGTAAGCCCTATGTAGGTCGGTCTTTGTCTCAAGATCATGGAATAAGTGGTCGTAGAGCGCGCTACCCACGCCCTGTGCCTGATGCTCACGGGCTGTATAGATGCTGACTTCAACGCTTCTGCCGTAGGCAGGTTTGTCCTTGAGCGGGACACAGCATGCGTAGCCCAGCAGTTTGTCAGCCTGATGGGCGACGATACATCGGCGGCGAGGGTGTTGAAATTGAGCGAACCAGGGTATGCGGGCGGCCAAACTAAAGGGTGTGGTATCAAAGGTGCACGTGCTGTACGCAACATAATCATTATAGATCGCGAGTACCGCCGCATGGTCACCAGATTGTAGGGCTCTGATGTTGCAGGATGAGGCTGTATCAGACACGACGCCCCCCGCAGATGTGTGCCGTTAGTTCGTCCTCAGCGACGACGCGGTTGGGCGATGGATCAACGGCAATCCGTTGATCTGTTTGCGTAAGGCCAGCTGCAATGCCAGCGCGTTTATCCCACCAAAAATTGTCTGCAAACGAAATAGTTCGACAGGCTGCCAATACGTCCATCCCAGCATCATATCCTTGATTCGCCTGCGCTTGAATATAGCCTAAATTAGCATACACGCTCGGTACGCGTTGAGGTCCTATCCTGCCATCGCTCGAGGCCAGATTACGAGCTTGTTTTTTGGGTTAAAGTCGATAGTGTGCCTGTCATGCAGGAATATGAAAGTATGCGGCCGTACAACGATCAGGAAGTGCCCGGCGTGGTCAGGCGGGTCGTTGGCAACCCGGAGTTTGCCCAGGCGGCCAGCCGTTTGGTCATGCCAGCGTTTCTGCGTGGGACGGGGTTTGGGGATTGGGTCACCTCGGCACTTTTGCGGTTGAAAACCAGGCATCTGCAGACCGTCAGCGATTGTCAGTTATTCATCGCTGATTATTTAGAACGGCTAATCAACGAAACGACACAAGGGTTAACCTGCTCTGGGCTTGAGAGTCTGGATCGGCAGGGGGTCTATCTCTTCATATCCAATCACCGCGATATTCTGCTTGATTCCACGCTGTTGAATTTTTTGATCCATAAGGCAGGTCACAAAACCTGCAGGATGGCTGTGGGGGATAACTTGTTGAGCAATGAGTTGGCAGCTGACCTGATGAGATTGAACAAGAGCTTTATTGTTGAACGTAATGTGGTAGGCGCAAAAGCCACGTTAACGGTGTTGATGAGGACCAGCAATTACATCCAGCACTCTCTGGATGAAGGTGCGTCGATCTGGATCGCCCAACGTGAAGGGCGTGCCAAGGACGGTTGGGATAGGACCGATCCAGCGTTGATCAAAATGCTGGCATTGGCCTACAAAAAAGAACCCGATCCTATCGTCAGTTTTTTGCAGCGAGTGAAACTGATACCCGTTTCCATATCTTACGAACTCGATCCAAACGCACAACGCAAAGCGCACGAGCTCAGTGTTATTGATCATGACGGCGTGTACGACAAGTCCGCGGATGAGGATTTGCAAAGTATGATCTTAGGTCTGTTAGGTCAAAAAGGTAGAGTCCACTTACATTTTGGCGAACCGATTGTAGGGGCGATAGATACGCCAGAGGCGCTGGCTTCAGCAGTCGATGTGTCGGTGATGAGGGGCATGCGTATCTATCCAACGCATGTTGCTGCAGCTGAAGCGTTGGGTGCCAAGCTGGGCGATGAAGACCAAGCAGACGTGCCTGAATTAGGGGACGTCATGTCCGCCTTTCGTGCGCAGATTGGTGGCTGCCCCGACCTCGAGCGTGATTTCCTTTTGCGTCAGTACGCGAACGTACTCCTGAATCGACGAGCGCTCGGTGCTCGTGAAGCACCAGGGGTGTAGCCCGCGCGATTAAAAGTAGGTGAGCGGGGGTTCCTCAATAAGGGCTTGCTGTTCCCGGAGCTCCAGCAGGTGATCCGACCAGAAGCGAGATGATTCGAACCAAGGAAAAGCAGCGGGGAACGCAGGGTCCTGCCAGCGGCGAGCGATCCATGCAGCATGATGCATGATGCGTAAAGCACGTAGAGCTTCAATGATGGCGAGCGTGCGGGAGTCGAATTCGTAGAACGTCGTATAGGCATCTAAAATCAGGGAAAGCTGCAGGGTTTGATCAGCGCGCTCGCCGCTCAAAAGCATCCAAAGGTCCTGAATAGGAGGGCCAGTGACGCAGTCATCAAAGTCGACAAAATGAGGTGTATTGTCACGCCACAAGACATTGCCCATGTGGCAGTCGCCGTGTATGCGAATCATCGGCATAGCCTGCATCAGGGGCTCGATACGTTGTAGCAGATGCTCAGTCACACTGGCGTAGGCGACTTCGATATCGGCCGGCACGAACTGTTGCTCTAGCAGGTATTGACGGCTTTCTTGGCCTAGGCGTGTACAGGACAGCGTCGGACGGTGCTTGAAGGAACGAGCGCTGCCAACAGCGTGTAATCGACCGATGGTGCGTGCGAGCACCTCTAAATCACTTTCATTTTCCAGATTAGGCGGGTGCCCTCCTTGCCGCGGGTAGAGTGCAAAGCGAAAGGTGTCATACTCAAAGAGGCTTTCCGCGGCAAGTTGAATAGGCGCAACCACGGATATTTCGGCCTCTTTGAGCTCAAAGCTGAAGGCATGCTCCTCCCTTATAGCTGCGTCGCTCCATCTATCGGGCCGGTAAAATTTAGCCACCATGAAGCTGCCGTCTTCCATTTCGACTTGGTAAACGCGATTTTCATAACTGTTAAGTGCGAGGAGCCCGCCATTGGGGTGTAGGCCTACCCCTTCCAAGGCATCGAGGATCGTTTCCGGCCCCAAGGCAGCGTAGGGTGTTTTGTTGAGCTCGGTGTTGTGCATGGCCGCAGGGTAGCATGCCCCGTTGATCGGGTCAGTCGATCATCGCCCGGGTCGCGCACCAAACATCAATCTGCTCCGCACCCGCTGATTCTAACAATTCAATTAAGGCCGAAACTGTGCTCCCAGTGGTTAGGACATCATCCACGATGGCGATGTGCTTGCAGGGTAAGGCCCCCTTCAGCGTGAAGGTATTATTCGACAGGCGTCGGCGTAGCCGCCTGGGTAGCGTTTGTTGGGCCGGACCGTGGCGACGGTGCACCAGGTGCCCAATTTGTGGGATGCAGAGTTCATGGCTTAGGTGCGCAGCTAGCCAAGTAGCCTGGTTGTAGCCGCGCCAACATTCGCGCCAGTAGGACAATGGGACAGGCATTACACAAGCCGGTCGCCCCTGTTTGTCGTAGGTTGCCTCGACGGCGGCGCAAATGGCGTGCGCCAGCGTGGTTGCCGCACGCGCGTTGTGCGCGTATTTCATCTCGTGTACGAGCCTGCGAGCATCGCCCTCATGGCCCAGAGGGGTCACACAACGGCCTCGGGTCAATGGTGTTGTTAAGCAGGCCCCGCATATGCCCGGGCTTGCCAAAGGCAGGGCGCAGTGAGCACAGGCGCTGTGGTTGTAAGGTAAGTTTGTCCAGCACAGCAGACATAATTTGTGTCTTTGACGAGGGCGTTGAATTTGCCCGCATAGCACGCAGGTATCGGGCAGCAACAGATCTAAAACATACTCTAAGCTCCGCATCGCTCCAGTATAACAACCATGTTATGGGGAGCTGTGAGAGAAGGTTTTGTGACCCAGTGGGATATTAGTTCGAGTAGTGTTGCTTTAATATTATGGGCCCGCTTAACAGGATAGTTTTGTGCAGTACCAAGCGCCCGAAAAAGATGCAAGATTTCTCATGTTTGATGTTTTTCAAGCGCAGAAAATATGGGCGAATATTCCTGCCCTCCAAGAATTCAGTGAGGACCTGGTCAATGCCGTCATTGCCGAGGCCGCGCGCATCAGTGGCGAGGTGGTTGCGCCCACGAACCAGCCCGGAGACGCGGCCGGGTGTGAATGGCGTGATGGGCAGGTGTTTACGCCATCGGTCTTTAAAGAAGCTTTTGCGGAGCTTACCCAGGGCGGGTGGTTAGGACTGGCGGGAAATCCTGAATTTGGCGGTCAGGGAATGCCGAAGATGTTGGCCAGTCTGATAGAAGAGATGATGTGGGCCGCAAATACCAGCCTGTATTTGTATGGCACGCTGACCGTGGGTGCCAGTCTGTGCATCGACGCCCATGGTACACCAGAGCAAAAAGCGCTTTATTTACCCAAACTCTATAGCGGTGAGTGGACAGGGGCGATGGCGTTGACCGAAGGGCATGCGGGTACTGATCTGGGCATCATGCATACGCGGGCTCATCCCCAGGCTGATGGAACGTATCAGATTACCGGCACCAAAATATTCATTACCGGGGGCGAGCACGATTTAGCCGACAATATTGTTCATCTGACGTTGGCGAAATTGCCCGACGCGCCTGCCGGTAGCAGAGGTATCTCGTTGTTCATTGTGCCTAAATTTCTACCCGCGCAAGACGGTAGCTTAGGCGCCAGAAACGGTTGGGCGAGTGGATCAATTGAGCACAAAATGGGTATTCGCGGCAGCGCGACCTCGGTCATTAACTATGAGGGTGCAACGGGGTATTTGCTGGGCGAGGAGAATCAAGGCCTGGCCGCAATGTTCACAATGATGAACTACGAGCGTCTCTCTGTGGGTATTCAAGGCCTGGGCTCAGGAGAGATTGCCTATCAACAGGCGGCGGGTTACGCCAAAGAACGATTGCAAGGGCGAGCTGCCACCGGCCCTGAAAATGCCGAAGGAGCTGCTGATCCATTATTGGTTCACCCCGATGTTCGCCGCATGTTGTTGACCCAACGGGCGATGAACGAAGCTGGACGAGCCTTTGCGGTATTTGTCGGCATGCAGCTTGATCTTGCCAAATACGCGGATGATCCCCAAGCCCAGGTTCTCTCAGAATTGCTCACGCCGGTAGCCAAAGCCTTTTTAACGGATAATGGTTTTCAGGGCGCGGTGCTCGCTCAGCAGGTCTTCGGTGGTCATGGGTACATCCGCGAGTGGGGCGTTGAACAAGTGGTCAGAGATGCCCGCATCGGTCAGATTTACGAAGGCACTAATGGTGTACAGGCGCTAGACCTAATGGGCCGCAAGACGTTGCGCGATGGCGGCGGCGCGCTGCGCAGATTTGTCGATCATATGGCGCAGTCCGAAGTGGATGAAACCCACCAAAAAGCGCTAAACGAGGCACTAGACCGCCTCGTTCGGGTAACGGCATTTCTCGTTGATCATGCGGACGCGGACAAAAATCTGCCCGGAGCAGTATCGACTGACTTTCTTGATTTGTTTGGACTGACTATTTACGCCTGGTTGTGGGCGATGATGGTGAAGGCGGCTCCGGCAGATGAATTTGGTGATGCTAAGCGTGCGACCGCATCCTTCTTCTTTACTCGGCTTTTGCCTCGCAGCATTGGGCTTGAACACAGTATTTGTAACAGCAGTGACGCCGTTATGGCACTGCCTGAGGCGTTGTTCTGACCGCGGGGTCGAGTGCACAACCAGACTCCGGTATCCGGGGGTTGCAGACGTAGACTTTACTCAGTGCGTTTGCCCAGCTGGCAACCTGCAAGCGATTGAAGTCAGGCGATTCACGGGTTGGCTGATCGATAGGGGGTAGGCGCCACGTGCGCGAGAGCGTATGCAAAGCGTGTTTGCCCTGAATAATTTTGATCATACTCAACATCGGACGACCACTGCGGGTGTGTCTGCTGCAGGTGAGCGTATCTACAACGGTTGGGTAGCCGCGCTCAATGCCTGCAAAAAGAGTCGAACGCTTGAACGAGTCGCACCGTTGAGCCCTCTCGCCGGCGAGTCCGGCCATCACCACCAGTGGGTCTGGAAGATCCTGGCCGGAAAGAGATTCGATCTTAAGCCTCTGTTCCCAGGCACCCACATCATCTGACGGATAATATTCGCGTGTGCGGAGTAGCCCGGTTTGGATATCCCGGTGTAGTGACCAACCCTGAGGGACTTGAGCCTGCAGATATTCTGCGGCTTTTAATGGGCTCGCAGATTCTGCGGCGAAGGCTTGATAACCGGCACAGCAGATCAGCAGTAATTGACAGTGCAGTATTCGCATGAAGCGGTGCCGCCCCAGGGCCATGCGTCTTAACCCCGGGGAAATGACCACGGATGGGATGCGGAAAGACCACCATCGACCGCTAACGCTTGTCCATTGACATATGATGCACGGTCGCTGAGCAGGAAACAGGCCATTTCAGCAATCTCCGCTGGCTCGCCGTTCCGCCTGGTTGGATTAATTTGCCCGATTCGTTGCTCTGTGCCGCGTTCCCGGGCGGAGTCGAATATAGGTTGAGTCATGCCGGTTTCGATCAAGCCCGGACAGATTGCATTGATGCGTACACCGGTGCCGTACAATTGATAGGCGGCGGTCTGCGCAATGCTGATCACGCCGGCTTTGCTGGCGCTGTAGTCTACGCCTCCGGCGTTTGCTCTCAATCCTGCCACTGATGCAGTGCAGACGATGGCGCCGCTACCTTGTGCGACAAGATGGGGTGCGACATGTTTGACCGCCAAAAACACACCCACTGTATTGACGGTCAAGGTGCGCTGCCAATCCTCGGGAGTCAATTCCAGCATCGGTTTCCCGCCACCAGAAATGCCGGCATTGGCATAAATACCCTGTACGGATCCGAAAGCCTCGACACAGCGGGTGACATAAGCTCGAACCTGCGCTTCTTCACTGACGTCAGCCTGCATAGCAACGGCTGTGCCGCCCGCCGCCTCGATGTCCGCCGCCGTTTGTTCAACTCTAGAATTCAGATCCACACATAACACGTTGGCCCCGTAAGCTGCAGCGAGCAAGCTACTCGCCTTACCGATGCCACTGCCAGCGCCAGTGATAATGATGTTTTTGTTTTCAAGCATACGTTGGAGTACCTCGGTTTATGGATCGTCTCGTGCCGCTACAGCGTGGTCGAGATCACAATGATCTTTTTAGTGAATTGCGACGGGATTGATGACGGCTTGAACCGCTCCGACAAAGCGTGGTTGTCCCAGAACAAATAGGAATTCGGTGACCCCATCCTGCGCAAGGGCCCTGGTGTCCATGTTCTCGAGGATATAAACGCCATTTTTTGCCAATAATTCGGGATGCACAGGAAACGCGTGTGAGGGGTTTTCAGAGGGCAGTACTTCTAATGCCCAATTGTCGGCCCCCACGGCAACCACGCCAAGTTCGGCCAGGTAGCGCGCGCCTTCCAGACCCAAGCCTGGCTGGCCGGCCATGAACCGTTCCGGGTCGCTGGTCATGACATTGAGCCAGCCGGTATGCAGCAGCACCACGTCGCCGCTCTCGATGGTGACGTTAGCAGTTTGTGCGGCTGCTTTAATGTCCTCTGCGTTAATTGCGGTGCCTTCCTCTAAAATCTCAACCCCTTTGAGTTTCGCGATATCGAGTAATACCCCACGGCTCACGATCGGGGGTAACTTGTCGATTGAGAGCTTACTCAACCCTTTTGGTGTGACAAACTCGCTGGCTTTATTGCCATTGTAGTAAACATGATTGACACCCATATGACCGAGGCCATCAATCTGACTGCCGATGCCCATCCACAGGTTCATTAAGTCATCGTTGCCGGTGGCTTTATTAGTGCCCAAAGGCGTTCCGGTGCCGTCGTCTAACTGCAGTACTGTCATTGAATAGGACCGGGGTGGATAGGCGGGGGAATCAGGTCCGGTCTCCACACCCAACGCATAGGACTTGCCGGTTTTCACCAAATTCGCGGCCTCAATGACTTTTTCGGCAGACAGATTATTGATGGCACCCAGCGTATCTTGTGCGCCGTACTTGGATGGGAACCAGCTGTCGTCCGCATGGCTTATTGGTGCGGTATAAAAAATCAGGGTAGTTAAAAAAAGTGTTAGAGCCCGCATCTGATGCGTTGTCTTAAAGGTGTGTTTCCCTCTCATGTTTTCTTCCTCGTTTATTGATGGCGGTCTGTTTATTGTAACCGGTGGTCAGGCTATGGCGCCTCCGTCCCGGAATTGAGTTCATTGACCAGAGTCCGATATATGCCGCCGAAGGCGCCGTTGCTCATGATGACGACATGGGTACGTTTGTGGTTGGGTTCTTGGGCGATTTTGAGGACCCTTTTGACGACGGCCTCATGTGTGTCAGTCATCTGCGCTGGCACAACGCAATGTTGCACGACTTCGCCCAGGTCCCATTTGATGTTGGCGCCGCGGAACCACAATACGTTATCGGCCGCCGCACAGCAGGTGGTTAACTCATGGCGCAGGGCACCGAGCGACATGGTGTGCGTGCGAGGCTCGATTATGGCAAAAATCTTATCGTTTCCGACCTGTCGTCTTAACCCCTCCAAGGTGGAACGAATGGCTGTGGGATGATGAGCAAAATCGTCGTACAGCACCAGGTCACTGTGTTCATAAAGAACATCCATGCGTCGAGCGACACCCTTAAATGTATTCAGCGCGTCGATGGCGTGCTTGACGGGTACGCCCGCGTGGCGAGCTGCTGCAATGGCATTAAGGCCGTTGAGTTGATTGTGCTTCCCCAGCAATTGCCAATCAATCTGACCAAGAACCTCGTCATTGAGCATCACGTCGAATTGGCGATCACTGCTTTGGGACTTGCCGGTATGCCAGTGCTCACCGTTATCGCAGTCCAGAGATTTTTTGATGGGGCTGTCGCCAACGCGAGCAACCGGGGTCCAACAGCCCATTTGCAGGACCTCTGTGAGCCGCTCATTATGGCTGGGTACCAACACCAATCCGCCAGTGGGTACGGTGCGTAGTAGATTGTGGAACTGGAGTTGGATGGCTTTAATGTCGTCAAAAATATCTGCGTGATCATATTCGAGATTGTTGAGGACCAGTGTCCGGGGGCGATAGTGGACAAATTTGGAGCGCCGATCGAAATAGCTCGTATCGTATTCATCGGCCTCGACGACGAAGAACGGAGATTTACCCAATCGTGCGGACTGCGGGAAATTTTTGGGTGCGCCGCCAATGAGATAGCCGGGCTCCAGGCCCGCTTGATCGAGAATCCAAGCCAGCATGCTGGCCGTAGTGGTTTTGCCGTGGGTACCGGCAACCGCTAAAACCCATCGATCCCGTAAAACGGTTTCGCCTAACCATTGTGCGCCGGACGTATACGGCAGCCCTTTTTCGAGCACGTATTCCACGGCCTCGTGCCCGCGCGGTAAACCAGCATTACCGATGACTACTAGATTTGGGGTAGGAGAGAACTGGGCCGGTTCAAAGCCCTCGAAGACCTCAATGCCAGCGGCTTCTAGTTGGTCACTCATGGGTGGATAGATGGCATGGTCGCTGCCGCTCACCCTAAATCCCATTTGTTGCGCCAACTGTGCAAGGCTCCCCATTAGGGTCCCGCCGATGCCCAGGAAGAAAATGTGTTCACTCAAGACGAAATGGCCGTTTGGGTAATGGCCACCGAGAAAATGACGACAAACAGGGCCAAAGCAATGCCAAACCCAATTCGAATATCCATGGCACGATGGAAGATGAACCCATAAACCATGAGGCTCCACAAGGTCAGTAGGGTGATGGTAAAGACGGCGATGTTCTCGTTGATCGCACCGGTGATGGAAAATGCAGCGCTGGTGATTACCGTGATAATGACGTCCGCACCGAACATTGCGGTCACGGTTTGTTGAACCCGATGGGTCAGGCTCATGAGCGCCATGACGAACCATACCAAAGCGGCGGTACTCGCGAGGCTAACACTGGCCATGGCCAGGGCGCGCAGTAGGTCAAGCTCCTGATTGCCTAAGGCCACTTGCACCAGAATGTTGACCACCGCGTTTACGAGCAAAACAACACAGGTGATGGTCGCGTTTGCGGGCACTGTCTCTGGTCCGGATTGGAAAAGACAAATGCGCCAAAACAGTAAAAAGATACTCTTCATGCCAAATTGATAGTTAGGGTGGTTAAATTGTCGCACAAATGTTCTTCTTCACGGACAATACAGTACAAATTTATCGAGAGTTAAGTTTTAGCCGCTTCGTCGTAATGCCGCTGAAGCTAGACGCACTTCAAGGGAAGTTGTTCTCGAGTCAATCAGTTAGAACAAGGAGTTTCTTCCGACATGGCTAAAGCGAATGCGTTTTACGCTCAATCTGGCGGAGTGACCGCCGTTATCAATGCCTCTGCCTGCGGTGTTATCGAAACGGCGCGGAAAAATAAGGCGCAAATCGGGAAAGTCTTCGCCGGCCGCAACGGTATTTTGGGTGCCTTAAACGAGGAGTTGATAGACACTTCGAAAGAAACAGCGCGTGCGATTGCTGCGTTGCGACAGACACCCAGCGGCGCTTTTGGCTCTTGTCGTTATAAGCTGAAGGGATTGGATGAAAATGCGCGCGAATACCAGCGGCTGATCGATGTCTTCAAAGCGCACAACATTCGTTATTTTTTCTATAACGGCGGTGGCGATTCGCAAGATACAGCGAATAAGGTTTCCCAATTAGGGCAAGCCATGGGGTATGAGTTGCAGTGTATTGGCGTACCGAAAACAGTCGATAATGATTTGCCGTTCACCGATTGTTGCCCGGGTTTTGGCTCGGTTGCGAAGTATGTGGCGGTGTCGACCCGAGAAGCCGCGATGGATGTGGCCTCGATGTGTGAAACCTCAACCAAAATCTTTGTGCTTGAAGTCATGGGCCGCCATGCTGGTTGGATAGCTGCGGCAGGTGCGCTTGCACAGAAAGATCCCAGCGATGCCCCACATATTATATTGCTGCCAGAAGTACCCTTTGTGCAGGCCAAATTTCTAAAGAAAGTGGAGCAGACGGTGGCGAAAGTCGGATATTGCGTGATCGTAGTATCTGAAGGCGCGCAGTATAAAGACGGGACATTTTTAGCCGACGCGGGCGGAAAAGATGCATTTGGTCACACTCAATTAGGTGGCGTTGCGCCGATGGTGGCGGAAATGATTAAGTCTAAATTGGGGCACAAGTACCATTGGGCGGTTGCTGATTACCTGCAGCGTGCGGCTCGACACATCGCTTCTGCTACGGACGTGGAGCAGGCTTACGCTCTGGGGCAGGCAGCTGTAGAGCTGGCGATCGCCGGTAAAACGGCAGTAATGCCGACCATTGTTCGGACCAATGATCAACCGTACCGTTGGCATATCGGCGAAGCAAAATTGGCTAAAGTGGCCAATGTCGAACGTAAGATGCCCAAAAAATATATCTCGAAGGACGGCTTTGGTATTACCGCGGCAGCCAAGCGGTATCTCTCCCCGCTGATAGCGGGTGAAGACTACCCGACCTACAAAGATGGATTACCCCAGTATGTCGTTCTGAAAAATGAGTTGGTGCCGAAGAAGTTACCGACCCAGTGGTAGCAGGTGAGCAAAAGCTTGAGTGCAGCAAATTCAGTGGATGCGGCGGCCAACCGAATGCAATGATGTGCAGCAACGGGCTCTCTGAGGTCCTCCGGCTACACCGGCGGTATTGGGTGAGCAGGGAAGCTTAATCCTAAGCAAAAAAAACGGTGGCAGGGCCACCGTTTTTTTTGCCGATCAATTGTGCGCGTATGCACGCGATGGGTTTCAGACCAACAGGGGTGCGATCACGAGGCTGACAATAGCCATAACGTTGATCAAGATATTCATCGCAGGGCCTGAAGTATCTTTGAAGGGGTCACCCACAGTATCGCCGACAACCGTAGCGGCATGGACGTCGCTACCCTTCCCGCCGAGGTTGCCCTTTTCAACGTATTTTTTAGCGTTATCCCATGCACCGCCAGCGTTGGCCATGGTCAGAGCGAGGAGTACGCAGCCGAGCAACCCTCCACCGAGGGTGCCGCCGAGGGCCGCAGGTCCCAAGCCAAAGCCAACAACCGGGGGTACGAGCACGGCAATGGTGCCCGGTAACAGCATGCGTCGCAACGCTGCGGTTGTGGCGATATCAACACATTTCTCAGTATCTGGCTCTGCATTGCCTTCCAGAAGGCCCGGAATTTCTCTGAACTGTCGGCGAATTTCCTGAATCATGTCCATTGCGGCATCGCCCACAGCGGTCATGGTGATCGAGGCAATCAGGAACGGCACAAGACCGCCAATGAAGAGGCCGATCAGAACTTGCGGGTCGCCAATATGGAGAATGAATTCAGGGTCGGCTGCCGAGATGGTTTCAACGTAGGCCGCGATGATGGCCAGTGCGGCCAGTGCCGCCGCGCCAATAGCGAAGCCCTTACCAATGGCTGCCGTGGTGTTGCCTAACTCGTCGAGAGAATCAGTGATTTTGCGAGTTTCTTCGCCCAGACCGCCCATTTCAGCGATGCCGCCTGCGTTATCTGCAACGGGTCCGTATGCATCGATGGCCATTGTGAAACCCACGGTTGCCAGCATACCGAGTGCGGCGATCCCCACGCCGTATAAGCCAGCGAGACTTGTCGAGATGAAAATAATGCCGCAAATAGCCAGCACGGGTATCGCGACAGACTGCATGCCTACGGCTAGACCCGTAATCATGACGGTGGCAGAACCTGTCTGCCCGGCTTCAGCGATTTTGACTACCGGGGTCGATGAGGTGTAGTACTCCGTCACCAGACCAATCACGATGCCGCCGACGGAGCCGGAGATAACTGACCACCAAATTGCGGTGTCCAGTCCCAGGTTGCCGATGACGAAGTAGGCCATTGCGATAAATAATATGGGTGAGCCGATGGTGCCCACTCTAAGGGCAAAAGCGGGCTCCTTGCTAGACAGGGCGCGGACCACGGCAATACCGATCAAAGAACAAATTAAGCCGGTGGACGCAAGCAGTAACGGCAGGCTCATCATGACGCCTCGCGCTTCGTTTTCTGCCATGTTGGGCGCTAAGTTGGTGATCCATGCGAGGCTGAGCGTTGACGCGATAGCGATGGTTGCGATCATTGCACCACAGTAGGACTCGAAGATGTCTGAGCCCATGCCAGCAACGTCGCCGACATTGTCACCCACGTTATCCGCAATGACACCGGGATTGCGGGGGTCGTCCTCTGGAATACCTGCTTCAATTTTACCCACCAGGTCGGCGCCGACGTCTGCGCTTTTGGTGAATATGCCACCACCGACGCGGGAGAACAGCGCCACTACAGATGCGCCCATGCCGAAACCGTGAATATGGTGCGCCGTCTCTGGGTCACCACCAAAGAAGTAGTACAGTGACCCAAGTCCGAGGAGGCCCATCGAAGCTACGGTAAGCCCCATGATAGAGCCACCGAAGAAAGCAACCGAGAGTGCTGCCGCAGGACCATCGGTATGTGCTGCGGTCGTAGTTCGCACGTTGGCCTTGGTCGCCGTAAACATGCCGATCCAGCCAGCAGTCGCAGAGGCTAATGCACCGA
>Ga0181564_10002131_pt1 | contig 17426 bp, 47 predicted proteins | sample 011ome_24_FD_134512 | JGI IMG/M metagenome (GOLD analysis project Ga0181564, IMG submission 134512) | Coastal salt marsh microbial communities from the Groves Creek Marsh, Skidaway Island, Georgia - 011513CT metaG (megahit assembly) | ecosystem: Environmental > Aquatic > Marine > Intertidal...
AACTGCACCACCTACCAAAAATTTATTCATTACGCTGTTCCCATCATCTGAACAATATTAACCACAGAAACTATTACTCCCCAAAATGGGAAAAATATAGCAAAGAATGTAGACCAAAATCCTTTAGCAAGGACAATGCCAAATAGCCATAAAAGTGTAAAAATAAGTTCTTTCATTATTGTTCCTTTTTCTCACTCACAATTTTTTGCTTGTTAGTATATAATAGCAAATTTCGACAATATGTCAACGCAAATAAACTCAATAGATACAGTAACTTACGTATCCAACGACTGAGCTAAGTGCTTGATTTTGTTACAGTTATTTTACAGTAAATCAATGACTTACGTGCCAACCGTTTACCTTTGTGAGAATTTGTGTGTCATTGCGCACAATATAGAAGGGATTTGAAAGTTAAACTACATTATACTACGTTACCTAAATCTGTCAAGCAGACTTAAACTTGTTACTTACTTAATTTTGATTCGGCAAGGGCTAGATCAATCTCATCGCCGTCGTGTATAGTTACGCTGTCAATTTCCTTAATCTTGGATATGACACGATCATTGGTATTTTCATCATATCCCATTTCAACTAGAAAAGACTCAGCTAACAGCTTTTCCAATAATGCAATTGGAATCATAAGATCGCCATAGCCACTAAAACGAGCGTACTTTTTACCTTTACGTGTTGCCATTATTTCAGTACCGTTTTCCAATAAGTTTTCTTATCCATTACTTCAGCAATATCGCCTTCGTCAGGCCACAAATAAGTGCCGTCCTCAAGTAGCAACATTTCGCCATCAGTATCTTGCACCCGATTCCAACTGTCTGTGCGGACGTCTCTTACAAAATCTCCAACAAAAATTATCATACTTCTGTTATCCTTGTTACCAGTTTATGATCAAGCAGAACGACATCGCCTGCTTCTCGTTTAATTCCGTGCCCGTAGTCAAAAGCCTCATCTATTACAACCGTGTGCTGTATGGCTCCGCCGTAACATACACGGCTATCAGTGACCTTACCTGCGACAGGAATTTCATCGCAGTAGTTACCTTCGACACGGAGACCTGTTAAATTCCAATTCATTACGCCACCTCTTTATAAGTAACAATGGTACGCAGACGCTCAACAAGCGCCTTACCGTAATCTGTAAACAGGATGCCTTGACTGTAAACCCAACCTTCAACACACTGGCTGGAGTAAAACTCTTCGTTAGTAGTTAACCAACGCAGAGCAGTTTCCTCGTCACCTGCACCAAGTTCGATAGTGCGCTGGACAAGGGCTTTAAACTCCTCAACATATTCAGCTTCGCGAACTTTTTCTTCGTCGATGGCAGTGGACGCGGCTTGTGACCAGTAGTCGCACTCAGCGTCAAGATCCGCAAAAGTTAAATTAGTGGGGTCAATACGATAGCGGAAGCCCTGGGCATCTTTAGATGCGTCAGAGATCCAAGAACAGCATTCGTCGACATACGCCTGCATAGCTACTTCAGCAGTCGCATAACGCCCTTCGTTCTCGCCAGTAGCGATAACAGTGTAGCCCATAAAATCTTTAGTAGTTGACATTTGTTACTCCGTTTTCCTAACCCTATGTAAACATTATACAGGAGATTGGGAGATTGTCAAACATAGAAAGTCCAATAAAAACAAGGACTTAGAGCAACAAGCCTATTGCTCCCATTAAAACGGTTATAAATGCAACAAGTCCAATAAAATAACTTCCGGATCTGTCATCTGCAGACCCATCACAGTCATTGCATTTAAAACTAAAACAGCCCATATTAACCCTCCACTGGGTCTATATAACAGTTAATAAGAATAGTCTTTTTCATTTACCAATCCTCCTGAGGGATTTCATTCTTTGTGCTGTCAGCATTAAGTTCGTAAATGTGTGCTTCGACACCTACTTGTTTCAGCGTCTTTGCTATCCAGTCGTAATGACTGCAAATACCATAACGAAGTACGTCCTGATTACCTTCTTCGTCGACGCGGACAACCTCTACCCAAGGATCTCCGCCGTTGCCAGATTCACATTCCTGCCAATCAACGAATATGTTAATTCTGTAATTCTCTCCCATACGGAATGTCCTCTTCACTTAAAACGTAAATAGTAACATCGAAATTTGTGAAGATATTCTCTATCATTCCTTCTACAATTTGCCAGTCACCACCACCAATACCACAGCCAAGTTTAGGAAAACCTACTTTAATTTCGTTAGCAGGCTTGCCCATGCTGTACAAATCAATACTCATTCCTCTTAGCGCGGAGCCAAGAGAATCATAAGCAGTGTTCATTCCGGGATTATACTGGCCATACAAGTTGTAGGCCCAGCGGGGCTGTTGGGGAAAGCGTTGGGAATGGACGACCCCTCGATAAGCAGTAAACTTGCCCAACTTGTTCCTGTCGCCTTTGGTAGTTAAGTTGTCGACAGCTTGTAGGGGCGGGATAGCTTTAGCCAGTAGAGGAGCAATGCCACTGCCCATAGCACAAAAACAATTGGCTTGATGAGCAATAGCATGTACATCACCATCTTGGTAAGCGTCTATAAGACTTTTTACTTTATACTTTAGCATAGTTTTCACGCAACCACTTACGGCACCAAACTAAACGGTCCTGCTCTTCTAAGTCCGTAAACTCAGCGCCAGCATTCTGTGCCGCTTCAACTAATGGCAGATATTCTTCCTCTACCATGTTCATGTTTAGCGTGGTCACATCCTTACGACGAGCCAACAGCTTCTGCACCAAGTAGTGCTGTGTCTTAACCTTAGCGGCAGTACCGTCCTTAGTATAGAACACATATCCTTCGTGCATCGCAGTCTTCGCATTTTCCATAACCTCACCCACAGTTGTCTCTTCCATTGGTACGTCTATGGAACGGAAGAAATCGTTAAAGTGAGGGATCTGGTCAAACTCGATATTGCTATCCCAAGTCTTCTCGCGGTAGCCAAGCAAATACATTCCGGGCATCTCGCGGATGATGTGCGGATCGCTAGGATGTACACACTCAAACAAGAAGGTATACGCTGGATACTGTAAGCAGATACGGTGATAGCGGTCTACATCTATCATATCCTTCACCTTATCAACAAACGGTGAGTCCAAAGACCCTGTAGTAGAAATTATCAACTTATCGTCGTGAGCTGTTAATGCGCACATGAAGCCATTAATCTTACGGAAGGAAGTTACCTTCTCGGTGTCGGCTAACACAGGCGCAGAGCTTTCAACGCGGAAGTTATAGATCTTAGTGAAAGGGCGAGATACCACATTGAAGTCCTTGTCAACGATTGTTCCGCGACACTCCTCAAGATACTCATCCCATAAATTTTTGTAGAAAATCTTCTTCTTGTACTTTAGAACATACAAGCCGTGAAAGTTTTCACTCTCACGCATTGTTACTAATTCTGGGTGATCCTCTACGTACTTCTGTAAATCTGCCTGTATCATTTTTTGGTCTCGTTAATTGATAATTGTTAGTTGTATATAATAACACATTAGATTCAAGTGTCAATTACTACATCTCCAATGTTTACAATAGGTTACATCCACGACTTAATATCATCGTTCCAAAACACTTTAGACACAGGCACCTCGTCTGACATTATTTTACCCAAACCAAAGTCCATTAGGTCCTCAGGTGCTATGGGTTCAGTCCTGTATGTTACCTTGTTTGAGTTCCAATTATGGGGTTCAAGTATTATACGTACCACTTCGCCTGTGTGGTCATCGCGACGAAATACTTCCATCTCTGTAGCTAACATCCAACTTTTTATTTTGTTAGCCCAGGGTCGGCCGGCATTCGTTTTTACATACCATCCAGCATTTATCTTTCCAGCGTTGCGCAGAATGTTAAAGTAAAACGTAAAATCTTGGAAATTTACAGCCATTAGTCTTCCATCCATTGTATGTTCTTCTAAAAGTCATTTTCTTCAACATAGTAACCTAGTACACAAACCAACCAAAAAGCTATAGCTAAGATCGCAGTAGCAGAAATCACATCATCAGTCTTGTCGAGGTACACCCCAATAACCGAAACTACCAATCCTGGCCACGTTAATGCCAACAAGCTACCGACTATAATTCCGCATAGTTTTATTGCCAACCATAAACCAATCATTGGCGCCATTAGTATCCTTTTCATTTCCTATTTCCTACTATTCGCCTTTCTTTGGTCGAGTTTTATAACTCTTACGTTTTGTGTTACGAAGTTGACAGTAAATAGTTTCCCTATCGTCAAAATGTTCACCGTAAACAGCGGAGTCATCAATTAACATATCGATGCCCACCCTGTCGCAATAGTTTGCTTTAGCCGGATCCCAAAATTCGTTAGGAGCGTAAGGTAGCAATCGTCCGCCGTCGCCGTATGGTAGCCAATCAATCTTAACTCCGTCTTCTGTTAACTGCTCAACGATAGAGAAGAAATGAGTATAAGGGACGCCGAGCTCTTCGAAGCCTTCTAGCTTAACAGCATCCTCATAGGTCATACCTGTAATGATATGGACCTCTCCGCCTGCGTCTATAATAGACTGCGCCAGCTTTCTGAACACTTCGGGAAATGTGTCAACTACACCGTGTACATCTAATCCTAATTTCATTTCTTTTTCCTATGCTTTTCAAGCTCATCGATTAATTTTTCCCAGCCTGTGTGTGGATCGTAGTCGTTTATGTCTATACGCTTAATTCCGGCACCGCCGATTTGACTTTTGACACCCCGACGAGATACAAACTTTTTTAGCAGTTCGTCTGCTACTGTTCTATAGTCTGCATCCTCATCGTCTTCGTCTTCGTCTTCACCTGCTATTATTTCCTGCGCCGCCTCAATAGCCAGGTCGTTAGGCGAGATCACAGTGCCGTTATCGGATTGAGCCTTGACTATGTCGAGACAGGTTTTGTACTCGTTTAGTGCGTCAACCGGAGATTCCATCCAAGCACTACCTAAGAATCCTGCAAATTCCTCATCTTCGACATCCCACCACTGGATATCCGTGCTGAGGACATGCTCGGTGACCTTGCGGATTGCGTACCCAGGGCAACCATCTTTGGTAATTTCTACAATTTCAATCTTTTCCATAATTCCCTCAATGGTAGGTAGGTGTGTCGTCGTCTTCGTCGTCTTCGTCTAGCATCTCATCCATGTACTGCTCGGCTTCTTCCGGATCAGTAATAATTCGAATATCGCTAGCATCCGGAACTGTCTTCTCGATAACATTAGCTACGCCATTAGCAAAGCCCATATTAAATGAGAGGTTCATGGTTTCTGCAATCATTTTTGCCGCTTCTTGACCAATTACAGTTTTAATAACTTTCTCGTCGTACACAATATCCCAACGGAGAAACCCCGCCTTTCTTACTGTAAAGACTTTTTCATCCTTGATGGATTCAGCAATTACTTCTTTCAAAGTTTCAATGGAATTATTCTGTGACATTGTCATTCCCTAAATAGTTAAACAGGTTAGTTAAATCGTTGCACCACCGCGCCTTCATACGTTCGATTGCTTCGTCTGGGACGTTGTGGATATTACCGAATTGATTCTCAGAGTGGTATACAATAGGAACAATACCAAAGCCCTTGGCCATTTCAAAGTAAGGACGCAATTCCTTTTCAGTTGTAAACGTGTTAGACACAATTACAACTCTACCAGCCGCTAAGGTTTCAGCACATGAATTTCTGCACCATTCATGCGCTTCCTTTAATCTGCCAGGATTCCAATTGTAGTTGCCCTTCTCGTCATAGTGAAACATGTCTGCCTCAAAATGGAAGGTTAAAGTAGGCCAACGAGATCGCATGATCTGCTTCGCTAGCGTAGACTTTCCTGATCCAGGAAGTCCTCTGATTATAATTAATTCAGCCATTTCTATTGTTATCCTCCATCTTTCTCAATGCCTCTTGAACACGAGTAGAATCCAAAGTAGTCTTGCCTTGCTTCCAAGTCTTCCAGGCCTCAGCCAAAATTGGAGTGTCGGCAATCTTGTGCATAATATCCAGCGTGTTCTGCTTTTCTTGTAAGTAAGTTACAGCAAAGCCCGGGTCGTATTCTGTGATGCTCTTAGTGTTAGAGATCAAGTCTGCGCACTTTACGAACTGTGCCTCGGCAGGTGCTTGCTTGGTGTGCTCCTTGTCAATTCTTTTACGAACTTTTCTGTTGCCGTCCTCAGGCTTACTAACATCAGTCAACCATCCAACCAATTCAGCAATCTCTGTGCCAAAAATATTACGGATGTCGTCTAAAGTTACACCAGTATCTTCTACTGTGTCGTGCAACCAAGCGGCACAAATTTGAGCCTCAGTACCACCAAAGCTCGCAACAATTGAAGCAACCTCGGCAGGGTGGACAATGTAGTCCTCGCCGGTGTACTTACGCTTCTGCTCAACAGCCGCGTGGGCGGCAGTAGCAAAAACTTGTGCCATTATAATCTTTAAACTTGGCGCTTGATTAGTCATATGTTCTCCTATCTATGTGTATATAATAACACGATTTGGAGCTCTGTCAACGTTGGTTAACGCTAAACAATTCAAAGACTTACGTGTGGATTTAGTTAATAAACTTAGAGGATAGCTTGACTTGAGCAAATTCTAAAACATCTACTTCTGTTTCTTTTGGATCCTTATAGCGATGTTTATAAAATGTTACATCTTTACCGTCAACTTTCCAAACTCTATTTGAGGTTTGTATTACTTTAGAATGTGGTAGTCTTCTAGGCCACGCATCGTCTACTTCGAAGGATATATATTCGTAGATGGGTGTATGGTCACCCGGAGTGTACTCTAATGACATCCCTCCGTAATCTTTTTTTACGGTTTTTCCTGGGGGCTCTTTGTATCCTACTACACATTCACAATAATACGTAACCATTTTAGGAAGTGGAGCAGGTTTTTTTCTTGGTCTATCGGATATCATATGCTAAGTTTCGCCATAGCAGTAGTGAGCATCATGTCTTCTTCGAACTCCGGATAAACCTCGTCTAGTTTGGTTTCTGTGATTTCCTCGTAACCTTTCTTAACCTTGCTACGGATTAATACCTCTAATTCATTTTCATACATCAATTTGGCATTGAACTGTAACTTCTTACCACGTCGGCCCCACACTGTGAGATATTCGTGCTGTTCGTTCCAACATTTTTCCGCATGATTATTAACATCATTACGCAGTTTTATTGCCGCCCAGACTTTGTCGTGATTGTCTGTTGTATTCCAACCAATAAATTTATAGTCCACGTTAACCTCTTAGTTATCAAACCAAAATACTATTCTAAAGTCTTGTTTCTTCTTATCAGTTAGCGGCTTCCAAGACCACATTACTTCTTTTGCTCGTTCTGTTAATTTCTCTAACAGGTCATGCAAGTCGGCTTGCGCACACAACTCACGATCTGTAGCATCTAAACTGTTATACCATGTTTCTAATTCATATAGTGTAGCATAGCTCGCACTATGCGCGTCACCTTCCCAATAATCCCATTCGGTTTGCGTATGCCCGCTTACGTCGTCGGGCAAGCCTCTTGGCTGGCTGAATATAGGTAAAGCCTCGTTGCCTTGTGTCCGAACACTAGCAAGGATTGTGAACAGCGCATAGTTGCGGTCACCTCCTAGCTCTACTACCTCCATAGGCTGGCCATTGCCCTCCTCAAACGGATCGAACCATGGATTAACGCGCCAGTTGTCTGCATTTGCCCAATAAGATGAGGGTTTAAAATCGTTAGCTATCTTTCGTTCTGTGTGCATATGAATGTCGCAACCCATAACTCACCCTTAGTATTTATTAGGATTGTGATGATACATGTGAGGAACCTGTTCCAGTTGCTCAATTATTTCATCTAAATCAGTAACAATATTTCCAGTCGCGTCAAACCCAACGTCCATAATACGTCCCGGAAGGTTGGTTGGGTTTCCGTGTCTGTGTCCATGTAACATTAACGCTCCGTGACCTGCTCGATTGTGATCGAAGATTGGGTAGTGACACATTACTATGTGGCGACCGTTGTACTTCATATCCAAGTAGTCGTAAATCTCTTGAAAACACGCGCGGAACACTGGGTTACGCAATGCTTTTTCGTCGTGGTTACCTGCTACCAGGATCTTGAATCCATTTAGTTCGTTAACTAATTCAGCCGCCTTCTGTGTCTTACAAAAGGCAACGTCACCTAATATGTAAACGGTGTCAGTAGGTTCTACTATTTCGTTCCACATAGTGATCATGTCGGCGTTCATGGTGTCCGGGTCGTTCCGGGTGTCCCACTGCCCGCGGGTCTTCGGACAGAACTTAGCTACGTTCCGGTGCCCAAAGTGCAAATCTGATGTCATGTATGTCTTTCTGTTCATTCTGCTCTTAATCCTTTCTCTTTAATCGTTTCATAATAAAATTGTTCAATTACTGGGATGGCGCTTTCCATATGTTCTGTAAACCTGTGGGTTCCGCCTCTGTACATAATTACCCTGTAATCTTCTTGTAACTGTGTTCTTGTTTCGTTTGCGTCGATTACCTCATCGCCTTCTGCAAGTAAAATTAGTCCTGGGGCAACTTTCCTAAACGGGCGTAAGTCTCTAATTACGTCCTCAGTTAGTGTATAAGGTTTGCCGTTCCAATCCTCATGCGTACCTAAGTATTCTTTTAGGCTAGTAGCTGGATCAATCGCTGGGTTGATAGCAACAAACGGAACAGACCTGTCTGCCCAAGATGCCATGTACCCACCCATGCTAGTTCCAACTACCAAATCGATTTGGTGTTCAGCAATCGCTTCGCGTACGATGTTTTTGTATGTTCCAAAAGGTTTAGTGTAATCCAAGTCAACACCGTACACCGTCCCTAACTCTTCAAGGATAACGTTCTTAGCTGACTCCGGATCAAACCTTCCTCCGAATCCATGTATATATAAAATGTTCATGTAATTACTGCCTTCTTAGGCGCGTTTGACAAAATAGTATGCCAGTTATGTTCTCTAACCCAGTCTGCCGCTTCCTGCGGAGAGGACTCAGCCCACTGCTTGATGTCAGTCTCTGTAAAACTTGTGTCTGCTTTAATAACGTAAATCCCTGGATTCCTTTGAGGATTAAACCTTGCTCGCATCTCCATTGAAGTTATTTGCTGACTTAGGGGATTTTTCAATTTATCTCCCGTAGACAAAAAATGCTCCGCTTGTTTAAGTTTAAAATTCTCAGGATGGTAATCCGTAATATCCTGGATACATTCAAACCCTTCGCTATCAAAACTAATTAAAAAATATTTACTCATAAGTCCAACCTAGTTCTTTCATCATCCTACGTTTCACTAAACTGTTAGGCTGGCGTCGGTGATGCACCGCTTCAAATCCCATCATCAAGCCAACTTCTGTTACTGCTCCGCTCCTACAAATTCCAGCAGTACAGTGGACAGTGACATTGGCGCCTTCTGCCAGCGCATCTTGTAAAGTCTTCACCAAAATCTTTGCGTGTTCTTCTGTGCAGAACAGGTCGGTTTCCGTATTATCAATGTCAACGTCATAAAACTTCATCTGGATTACTTTATCAAAGTCGTGTGCCGGTGTCGGATAATCCCTGTCCGGGTCTACGATTTGGATTAACACTGTTTTGGCATCCCTATCAAAATGGTGCCGGCCTTTAATAACATTGTAAAGCGATACGTTCTCGATGTAAGGTTTCTTACTCATATGTATAGTATACACTATATTGAGCTAGTGTCAATGTTTAATAATGGGAGGAAATCAGTAGGTTACGTCCAACCAGGCAAACTGCCAAGTGCTTTTCTCTATATTATACGTCATGCTTCTGCTAGGGCTAATGTCGCCCATAGATATTTTATAAAAAGCTTCGTCTTCGGACGTTTCGAACACACCAAATACTAAGGTGTGGTAACAATATCCTACTGTCGTCTTGGTCAGCATGGTGCCAGGTTGGGTGACTAACCGTTTTTTCTTTTCGACTGTTAGGCTTATACGTATGCCGGTTTCAGCAGACCACAGTTCGAGTTCTTCTTCGAGATGAGCTACAGCTTGGTTAAATTGTCCGTGTGACGCAAACTCCTTTGCTAACTCGTAATTCTCGCCTTCTTCTTTCTCGTTGGGGTGCGAATAGTCTTTATTCAGCTCAACAAGTAATACTTTATTTGAGTCCGATGCCATTTTTATGTACTCTTAGTGGGCGGCCAATGGATTGGCATTTTGATATTTTTATTACCGTGTCTGCCATCGTTTGGTATTTTGATATATCCCTTTTAAAAAAGGACAGCCCACTTAGATAGTTATGGGAGCAATCAAACTTATGTTCGTCATCAGCATTGCCACACTCCAAGCAGATGCCACCTAACTTCTTTTGTGCTATTTCTAGCTTCTCGTTAAGTTCTTTATCTTGTACTGCTTGTGTAAAAGTTGTCACTTCTTCATCGGCCATTACGGTTTTCCACTTTTAACGTGTCGCGCCAGGGCCAGACCAGGTCTGGCCAGTCCATGTCCATTCGTGATAATGCTTACAGCTAGTTTTATGTTCATTTGGATCTTCGTGACCGCAATACTCGCATAAGCCAGCTAACTTACGTGCCGCACGTTTCAGTCTATTCTTTTCCTGTTGTTTCATTCTGCATCGCCTCTTAGTTTTCTTGCGGCATATTCTATTTTATAAGCTTCTACTTGATCAGGTGTTATGACCACTACCGCAGAATTGCGAACCCAATGTTTCTTTACTTTGCGCTTTTCTTTAAAATGTAGAATTTTAGAAAAGTTCACACCTTTTAGTGTTACGTGATTAACTTTAGCAATTAGGAAGCCATCTTGCCAGTCTCCGTTACACATTATATAATCGCCTGGGAGGATTGGCTCTCCGAAGAAATCGTATTGTTTTATTTGATTTTCACTCATTTCAAATAATTCTCGATTATTTCCGCTATTTCTAATTCTTGCGCCACTGCATTATCGTCCTCGCATGTTACAGCAACAAACACACCTCGGAATACAAACATACCGTCGTAATCGGCGTCTACTACATAATCTAATGCGTTTAATATTTCATACAATTCTTTTTCGTCGTTGTTATTATTTTCACAGTCTATATCTAATAACCGGGAGAACGCTTCGTTGCCTAATTCAAACGCGAGCGTCTTCCTAACTACTTCTGTTGATTTAATCACGCTCATTTCAGTCCTAAAATTGTAGGGTCATAATCACTTACCCTTTCAGGGAGAGCATCTACGTAGTCATCTCGGCTTGTTAATACATCCTTTACTAGCTGTCCGAACTCACTTACGTTATCGATCCCGGCTAGTTTTAATTGAGCACTTTCGATTAAGTCGTCATAATCAAAAGTTAAATAGCCTATGCCTTTGCCTTTAATTTTACCGTGATCCTCCCAGGTGATTTTTAAGTTTACGCCTGTCTTTGTTAGTAACTCGGCTTCTACTTCTTTTAGTGGCTCCGCGTTAGCTTCTATCCAGCCTTCCATAACATAATAATTTAAATTGATTTTTGGCATATTATTTCCTTTAACTCTTTTACTTCTTGCTCCAAGTCAAACAACTTTTCAGTTAGGTCGTCATAACTAATTTGTCCGCAGTTGTCGCAATCGTAATGAGCCACTTACTGTACCTTAGCGCAATGCCAAACAAATGAACGGTCAGCCCGCCATCCGTCCCGACCTCTATAAAATCTATTTGACTTTTCTTCTAGTGCTTTGCCGGCAGATTCGCACTCGTTAAGACTTCGGAATTCGATCTGGGTTACAGTGGCTTCTGCTCTACCGCCGTGGTTAGTTAACGCAATTATTATTACTAATAAGTAAGTAGACATTGTTGTTTCCTATTTTCCTTTATACATTGTCGGCGGCTTATGCCTGCGATTTTATACTGTGCTTTCAGTATTGCTTCTTGTTGTACAGTCTTGCACGACTTAGAACAATACCTACCCCAACCACGTTTACGGTCAGCAACTCTAGCTTCGAATATAGTTTTGCATTCGCGATTCTCGCACTCGACTTTAACTTTCTTGCCTCTCATTCTACCGTCCTCGTGTCAAGTCTGCAAAGTTCGCCCTGGGCAAATGTATAACGACCTTGTAGTGTACTATCAATGTAAAGTACGGCACGAGTCGACGCCATCGCCACTGCATCTACCCAGTCGCTTGTAAATGTTTCTTCTCCGCCGGAAGAGCAAACCAAACGTTGCTCGGTTTTGTCATAGCTTAGTGCCACTGAGAAAGCTATCGCAACAACTGTTAGCACAACAACTGCAAAGATTTTTTGGTCGGTTCTCATAATATCTTACTCCGTACTAAACGTGCTAAACCTTTAACGCAAGGAATACAAAGGATAACTGCTTCCTTATTTCCAGGCGCCCAAACTATATCATCTCCAGGTTCCAGGCCTTTATAGCAGGCTCGGCACCTAGCGTTGCGCTTTACTGCTCTATACTCAAAGTTCTCCCTAGTGTCGGCAAAGCCTGCGAGCAAGTCCATTGCCGCATCAAAATCATCTTCGTCAGTAACAGACATTGTGTACTTTTCATCTAGTATACTTTGGAAGACATCTCGCTTTTCAGCAAGGGCCTCGATTTCATGGACGCCATTAAAAGAATAAAACATTACGTCTTCGCTTTCCGGATCTATTCCTTCCGGAAGAGGTTGAGTTTTGATTGTTTCAATCCTCTCATCAATTTCTTTTATCCATTGTTCTAATTGTTCTTTGTTATTCTTTAACTCAGTCATATATTAAAGTCCCTGTTTGCGTTAACGTCCCCGTTTGCGATCCGCCTATTAAGGCGAAGTATTTAACAGGAATATTATATTTGTTTGCTAATTCGATTTCGCCTGCTACACCTTCACTTTCTTCCCAACCATCGAATTTAAGTACATAAAGCTCAGTACACTGCTTCATTAGTATTTCGCTATACTCTGCCCAATCTTCCCAACGTAAAGGAATGTTAGCATACAGTGTAATGAAGTGTTTACTCAACGGACTCACAGTTACCTTACCTTCTTTAAGTAAGATACTATCTGCTATACAGAATTTAGCCATACGCTGTGACACAACATCAGGATTCTCGTCGGTGTATGGAGCCGCCAAATATATCATTTCTGTACCTTCTCGACCTTATACGTTACTACACCTTCTAAGTTCTGACAATAAGCTTCAAAGTCGTATGTAACTCTAGATTTTGGATAGCCTAGTTCTAGGCATGCCTTGTCTGCTCGTAATCCTGCCGGGAAATATACTATATGTGCGACCAGTATCCCTACGACAACTACAGTGGCAATTGCCGCCAGGGTTGCGAGTACATTCAAAACCAAGTCTTCAAAATTCATCTTTCTTCTCCATTCATAGTTAATTATAACATAAGTTAAAGTGCTGTTATTGACAGCACTTCGTCCTTAGTAAGTTCATCTGTATCCTTTGGAAGCAGGACAGAATCGTGTGCTGTGTTAGCTAGATCACGACCCGCACTATCGTCCTGGCATAATGCTACTACCTTACCGGGGTAAGATGCTACCCAGTTCTTCAAGTGCTTTGGATTGTTACACAGAACTGCCAAACAATTTAGCCCGTAGGCATTCGCCGTCGCTTGCTCAAACTGACCCTCTACTAAGTACAATGTTTCTCCCCAGCGCAAGGACTCCAACCCCATCAAGCCTAACATGCTTTGCTTCGGAGCAGTCTTAGTTAACCAAGTGAAGTAGCGGCCGCGAGCGTCGTTATGCTTCAGCTTGTCTGCTCTCCAATTGTATGTTTGGTATCCGACAACCTGTCCGCTTAAGTTGTACATGAAACGTGTGAACAGCTCTTCATCAAAGTCAAGGCTACCTAGCTGTTCCGGTGCTTGCTTGCATCTGCCCAGTAGGTGCTCGTAAAATTTGTTGTTATCCACTTCCATCTTGGCTTAATTTCATCTCATGCAGTAATCTATTGTGTAACCTTTTATTTGCATCGTCAAGTGTATCTATGTCATCCCAAGGTTCAATCTCTGTTTTTTCACCAGCTAGCTTTAGGTTTGCTAATGTTATTTTAGGATCGATTACTTTTCCGCTTCCTTCTATCTTTGGAATGATCGGACCTTTAAACTCTTCGTATTGAGATTTTATTACCCAAAAGTTTGGAGTAAGACACTTAGGCATCTTCGGATTTCGTTTAGTAACCCACTTACTCTTATTTGTATCTAAAATTAGATAGCGGTAAGGGCAAATTATAGGAATACCTAATCCTGACCGTAATGCATATAATTGATTATCAAATTGAACTATCTTAATCATATCTATCCTACTATTATTGGCATTTAATAATTCTTTTGGTGAAACAGATCCCATAAATCATCAATAAAATCTTTTGCTTCTTTGAGGCCTTCGCCACTTACTATGCGTCTGTGTTTGATCGCACTAACCTTTTTGCCTTCTCTATAAAATTCTACATACTCGCTCGCGTCGTTGTTACCTGCGAATACGATATGGTCAACTACAAACGTAGGATGCGACTTAATCATTTCTTGTACAGTTTTCTTATAGTCAATAGGGTGCCCCATTAACAGTCTGTACTCTGGGTTCGCGTCTTCTTCGCTTTGTTTAAACTTGCCTTCGTAGCGGTCTAGGCATTCTTTTGCTTCTTTAAATGAATTGGTTATCATACTTTTGCCTCTGCTATGTGCTTGCAATTTCCCCTGAATGTAAATCCCGGGCACGAACATTTAGGAATATCTCCAAGTGTAACAGTGTAGACATTGCCCTTGCTACCCTTAACCTCTACGGTTTGAATAGTTGGGTCTGTGATTGGATCCGGTACGCGCTTTAGCTTGACAAACTTGCGTCCGCGCTTTTCGAAATTGCCAGGTTTGGACAAAACAATAAGCTCGCCCTCGCCTTTAATTTGATAGGCATAGCATTTGCCATTGTCCAAAATGTGGTACACATGATTTGGCTGGTAATCCAAATCCCAAACTGTAACTTCTTTTAATATATCCATACGTATATTATACGTGAGTTTAGGGCTTTGTCAATTGGACTAACTTGTTCTATTTCAATAGCTTACGTATGGTATTGAATTTGACACGCATTCGTAACAGTCCCAGCACATGTCCGATTCTTTAATTTCTAATCCAAACAAGCTGGACATTCTTTCAGCTTGTTTGGATATTAAGACAGCGTCATTATCACTACAGAATAAACACTTACCGGACATCCTTGCTTCTGCTATCAGCATAGGATCTGCCTGGCAGTCACGAACACGATAAACAATCGATGCCATCATGGCTGAAAGTTCGTCTTGTATTTTATACGTTGTCATTACTTACGGCCATAGAGCGTGCCGCGTACCATTGACAAGAATATAAACGCAACCCACCATGACCATAAACTATGATCCATGTAGAATTCAACACCGCCAATCTCAGCTATCCAGTTGATTGACCAGATAAAGAGATGTGGACCTATTGCAATTGCGACTACTAGAAATATTACCAACCCCATTATTAAAATTGCTTCCATTTTACTTTCCTCATTTGTGATACAATCTTATGTAACATGCCGCGCAGAAATAATCTACAGGCAATGCCTTGTCTTGCCATGTCCTTAATGGCCCTCGGCGCATCGACCCTGCTCTTTTTACAGTGTCACTTACTTGGCATTCTATACACTTGCCACTTAATTTTGATTGAGCTATTGCTAAATCAGTATCATTCATCTGTCTTCTTTTCCTGCTAGCTTACACTGTGCTTCGTATATCTTATCCATTATTCCAAAAGGTCTGGCCACCCATTTTCTCTACAGCCACTTTCCAGTCTGCGTAAAACTTTTCGCTGTACTCTTTTGAATCCTTGTACATTGGCCAGTTTTTAATACAGGCTTCGTCTAGCTTATTGTAATACGAAATTACTGCGTCAATTAGGTCTTCGCGTACCATTGTATCTGTGTAAGCACCTTCTGCAAACTCAGTTAATAGCCTGGTATTTTCAGCGACAATCTTTTCTAATGTCTCCGCTGGTAAGGACATGCTGTAATAATCGTGCAGGACATCTGCTACTTTGTCCAGGTCATACTTCAATTTAATTTCTACTTTATTCATGCTTCTTTCCTCATAGGTTAGGCTACATTATGTAGCTGGTAATTGCTCAGTATAAATTGCTGGAACTGGGCAAATAGTTCAATGTCGAACCAGCTTTCGCTTTCTCTCATAATTTCTAATGCCTTACACTAGATGCCGATAGCGTACATGAAAGCAAAACTCGCCGCCATGAACCCTATAACAAAACAGGCATAAATGAATGCCCATGTTTCGTTCCACGGGTTGTTTTTTTGTTTATAAAGTACATACGCATTTTTTGATGTAATAATAAAATATACTGCCATAGCTGAGAATATAATAAATCCCATAATTGCGCTGATCATAATAATTCCTTAATAAAAAGTATTCCAGTCCAAATAACCAATATCCAACCAAGAATTACGCTTCGTTTATGGTGGCTGTCGGTATGTCTGCGTCTCGGTTTAATTTTCATCGTTTAATCCAAATAAAGCTATACCTTATTATACATTATATAAAATATATGTCAATATTAATAATATTGTTAGTATACAACAGATTATATTAACCCAAATATTATCCCGCATCGGTAAACAAAGTTTCCAAAAGCCCCAATTATCATCCCGTAAGACAAGTAAAAAAGAAAATACCAAATACTAATTGCTATTCGACTCTCGGTAGATGGTGATCCTGGCGTGACCATAACTACAATTATTAATAAAATAAAGCCTGCACCAACTAACAGCCCATTTATAATTATATTAAATATTAAATCAACTATTATTTCCACTATTCGCGCTCCATTACAGGAACAATAACAACATATTCCTGTTTAATTAGTTCTGTAACAACATAGGCGCTTCTATCATCGATATTCGAATCTTGCCTTATGTCTTTTACACAGTCTCGGCATATATTACGCTTCGCGTTGAGCTCAAAATCAGTGAAGCCGTCCCAAGACACTCTTTCCCCAGCTACGATAGAAGGATTGGGACTTTTACACTTTTCGCAAACCCCAGCCATTATATCCTGTGCGTGTTCTATTTTATCCATTATTTTTTCTCCAAATCTTTACACCAGCACAACAGAAGTATTCTCTTCCTAATTCTACAATTTGAGTATGTTCATAGGATATATTGCAATCAACACATAAATTATTAATTACTGCTCTGTCATGCCATCTTTCACCATCTTCGACTATAAGAGGATTAGTGTTTTTACTGCATACGCTACATGCTCCGCTTAACTTGTTGGCGGCTCTCTGTATGTCAGCTTGTATCATTATGTCCATTTTAAAGTTTCCTAGCTACTCTGTTCAATTTGTTCATCTTTATTTTGGCTTTGCGTTCTTCTTCTGTAATTAAATCATCACAACAGTCTTTACAGTAATCTAGCCATTTTTTCTTGGCATTTCTATGAGAAGCCACCCATGCGTGAAATCTAGTGTGCTT
>Ga0181564_10002149_pt1 | contig 17349 bp, 18 predicted proteins | sample 011ome_24_FD_134512 | JGI IMG/M metagenome (GOLD analysis project Ga0181564, IMG submission 134512) | Coastal salt marsh microbial communities from the Groves Creek Marsh, Skidaway Island, Georgia - 011513CT metaG (megahit assembly) | ecosystem: Environmental > Aquatic > Marine > Intertidal...
AATCACATTGTAAAACAAGGGTTTGAATTAATCGATGGAGAACCCACAGATGAAGAACGATCTATTTATGAGAACATAGCATCACTTAGCTATAAAATAGGATCTAAACCTTTTAGAACATCTTTATCCAGTCCTATTCGAACACTTATGGATGATTGCTTACAACCCTTATTTGGAGACAAGTATGTTTTAACAAGAACTACCGGTGGTTCACAACCCATAGCTCCATTTATTACAACACTAGGTGTGGATGCTGTATCACTGCGTATACCCAATCCAGATAATAACATCCACGCACCCAACGAAAACTTACGCATAGGTAACCTCACTGAAGGAATCGCGAGTATACTATCACTATTACAAACCCCAATTCAAAACTGATGACCAATAACGACGTACTAAAGAAATTAAGAGTTGCACTTCAACTAAGAGATGAAGACATTGTAGAAATTTTAAAAATGGCGGACCTAAGGGTATCCAAATCTGAATTAGGGGCCTTTTTTAGAAAGGAAGATCATCCTAAATACATGGAATGTGGAGATCAAATACTCAGATATTTCCTAAATGGACTAGTGATCTATTTAAGAGGAACGAAAGAAAAACCTAAAAATCCAGCAGAGTCTTTAAAAACTAAACCGAAGGCAACTATCGATTAATATTTAAATTCTAAACTTATTCCTAAAGCATTTAATATAATTGCAAAATTTGAAAGTTGAATATCTTCTCCTTTTTCAACTCTGCTTATATAAGGACGTTTCTTTCCTACAATGGTAGCTAAATCCTGTTGTGTTAGTTTTAACTCCTTTCTTCTATTTCTAATCAATTCCCCAAAATAATACGCTAGGGCATCTTCTTTAAACTTTTCACGTTTTATTGAGCCCCCCTCACCATAACGCAAGGACAACAAATCATTTGCGTTTAATAATTTTGACATTTTTATTGATTTAAATTCTTTACTATTTGTTCTGCTTTTCTCAGTGCTTTTTTATAATCTTTTGTTGATTTCTTCATAAAGCCATTCAAACAAATTATATGGTTTGATTCAGAAAAATTTTGATGGTCAACAGTAAGTAATACTATTCGATATTCATTATTCACTTTTAATCTTAGTTCATAAAATTTAGTTTCTTTCAACTTTTTGACAAACAATGAATTAACTACTCTTATAATACGAATTACCTCAATTAATTGATAAAATTTATCAATTGTTCTTTCGTCTTAATTATGAATAAACACATAACACTCTTCTGTAATTTCAATTATACGCACACATCAATCTTTACAAATGTAACTAATTAATTACATATTTTTCAAATCAATGTATTAATACTTTTGAATATAAATTTCAGTTTAAGTTTAAATCACAAAAAAAGCCGATGAATAACATCGGCTTTTTTGTTATGATTGAGTAATTAACTTACGAAGCTAATACCTCTTTTACTTTATCTGCAGCTTCTTGGAATTGAACTGCTGAATGAACAGCGAGTCCTGATTGATCTAAGATTTCTTTAGCTTCCACTGCATTTGTTCCTTGAAGACGCACAATAATAGGAACTTTAATTTCGTCTCCCATATTGGTGTAAGCGTCAACAACACCTTGTGCTACACGGTCACAACGAACAATACCTCCAAAGATATTGATCAAGATTGCTTGAACATTTTCATCTTTTAAAATCAATCTAAAAGCTTGTTCAACACGCTTAGCATCTGCTGTACCACCAACATCTAAGAAGTTTGCAGGTTCACCACCAGCCATTTTGATCAAATCCATAGTTGCCATTGCAAGACCTGCTCCGTTTACCATACACCCAACGTTTCCATCTAAATCAACGTAGTTTAATCCAACTTCTTTAGCTTCTACTTCAACAGGATTTTCTTCTCTAGTATCTCTCATTTCAGCATAAGCTGGTCTTCTGTAAAGAGCGTTATCGTCCAATACAACTTTAGCATCAACTGCTAAAATTTTATCGTCTGAAGTTTTGAGAACTGGGTTGATTTCAAAAAGTGAAGAATCACTTTCTACATATGCTTTGTATAAAGAAGCGACAAATTTTGTCATCCCTTTAAATGCTTGACCACTGAGACCTAAATTGAAAGCAATTTTTCTAGCTTGGAAAGGCATTAGTCCAACTGAAGGATCAATTTCCTCTGTAAAGATTAAATGTGGAGTATGTTCTGCAACTGCTTCAATATCCATTCCTCCTTCTGTAGAGTACATAATCATATTTCTTCCACTTGCTCTGTTTAAAAGTACAGAGATATAGAATTCAGAAGTTTCACTATCTCCAGGATAATAAACATCCTCTGCAACTAATACTTGGTGAACTTTCTTTCCCTCAGCAGAGGTTTGTGGAGTTATCAAATTCATTCCGATAATATCAGATGCAATTGATTTAACCTCATCTAAGTTTTTAGCGAGTTTTACACCGCCACCTTTACCTCTACCACCAGCGTGAACCTGTGCTTTAATCACATGCCATCCGGTACCAGTTTCTTCGGTTAAACGCTTTGCAGCTTCTACAGCTTCTTCTGGTGTTCCGGCAACAATTCCGCGTTGTACTCCAACACCAAAGCTCGCTAAAATTTCTTTTCCTTGATATTCGTGAAGATTCATAAGTTTGCTTTATTATTCGCTACAAAAATAGAAAAACAGAAAGGAATATTAACTATTAAAAAGCCTTTGTTCACTAATTTTTTTAATTATTATTGTTGTAAATCAAACAAATTGTTTTAAAATTAAATAATTACCATATACCTCTTGTATGAGACCGTTCTAAAGTATATTTTTGGAGAAAATTTACGACCCTCATGAAAAACAAGGATCTATTAGCGATTGCAAAAGAATTTGGAGCACCTGTATACGTATACGACGCCGATAAAATCAAAAGTCAGTATGAAAGACTTTCTACTGCTTTTTCAAATGTCCCACAATTAAAGTTAAATTACGCTGTTAAGGCACTATCAAATATCAGTGTTTTAAGGTTGATGAATAGCCTTGGAGCAGGATTAGACACTGTTTCTATACAGGAGGTTGAATTGGGATTAGCTGCAGGTTTTAACGCTTCTGATATCATATTCACTCCTAACGGAGTTTCTCTAGAAGAATTAGAAGAAGCTGCATTACTAGGTGTACAAATCAATATTGACAATTTATCTTTATTGGAGCAATTTGGTTCAAAGCACCCAAATACTCCAGTATGTATTCGAATTAATCCACATGTTATGGCAGGTGGAAATGCCAATATCTCTGTAGGTCATATCGATTCTAAATTTGGAATCAGTATTCACCAAATTCCTCATATTCTCAGAATTGTTGAATTGACAGGAATGAATATTAATGGAATTCACATGCACACTGGAAGTGATATCTTAGATATCGATGTTTTCCTATACGCTTCTGAAATCCTTTTTGACACCGCAAAAAACTTTAAAGACTTAGACTTTATCGATTTTGGATCTGGATTTAAAGTTCCTTACAAAGAAGGTGATATTGAAACCAATATAGAAGAATTAGGGAAAAAGCTTTCGAGTCGTTTCAACGAATTCTGCAGAGAATACGGCAAGGATTTAACACTAGGATTCGAGCCTGGTAAATTCTTAGTAAGTGAGGCAGGTAAGTTTTTAGTTAAAGTAAATGTTGTAAAACAAACTACTTCTACTGTATTTGCTCAGGTTGATTCTGGGTTTAATCACCTAATTAGACCAATGTTGTACGGTGCAAAACACCATATCAGTAATATTTCAAATCCGAAGGGAAAAGATCGTTTCTATTCTGTTGTAGGGTATATTTGTGAGACTGATACCTTTGCAACCAATGTAAAAATTGCTGAAATTACTGAAGGTGATATTCTTGCATTAGACAATGCCGGAGCTTATTGTTTCTCAATGGCTAGCAACTACAACTCTAGATTTAAGCCAGCAGAAGTACTTTGGTACAACGATCAGGCTCATTTGATCAGAGAAAGAGAATCGATGGAGGATCTTCTCAGAAATCAAATCGATCTCAAGGGAGTTTTTACTAATGAAGCTGTAAATGCACAATAACTATTGTTACACAACTTTAGACCTTTTATTGTACTTTAGTGGAATAATATAATGCTATGAAATTATTTTACACTATCGTGATTACTCTTGTGATAGGAGTAGTTTCGCAACTACAAGCTCAAGAAATCAATTGGATGAGCTGGGATGAGGCTGTTGCACTTCAAAACTCTGAAGAAAATCCTAAAAAGATGTTTATTGATGTTTACACCGACTGGTGTAAATGGTGTAAAGTAATGGATCAGAATACCTTTCAAAATCCAAAAGTAGCTACCTATATGAATGAGAATTTTTATATGGTAAAATTTGATGCTGAGGGAAAAGAACCTATCACTTATGATGGAAAAGTATTTAAGTTTGTTCCTAATGGAAGAAGTGGTTATCACGAACTCGCTCTAGCGCTTCTTCAAGGAAAACTCAGCTACCCTACTGTGGTGTTTTTAGATGAAGGACAGAAAATGCTAGCTCCTTTATCGGGATATCAGGAAGTCGATCCTTTCCTAAAAGTTGCTATCTACTTTGGAGATAATATCTATAAAACAAAAGATTGGCCCACATACGTAGGCCAATAGCTTTCTAATATTTTAATATTTAAAGTAATTCCTATCTACTGTAGTTAGGAGATTCTTTGGTAATGGTTACATCGTGTGGATGTGATTCGTGAATTCCACTTGCTGTAATTTTTACAAATCTTGAAGATTCTTTAAGCGTCGGAATATCTTTTGCTCCACAGTATCCCATACCAGCTTTTAAACCACCTACGAATTGGTGAATACTCTCAAAGAGTTCTCCTTTATAAGGTACTCTTCCTACAATTCCCTCTGGTACGAGTTTTTTGATATCGTCTTCTACATCTTGGAAATAACGGTCTTTAGATCCTTGTTTCATCGCTTCAACAGAACCCATACCTCTGTAAGACTTAAACTTTCGTCCTTCGTAGATAATTGTTTCTCCAGGTGATTCTTTTGTTCCAGCTAGAAGTGAACCGAGCATGACACAGTCAGCTCCAGCTGCAATGGCTTTTGGTATATCTCCGGTATAACGGATTCCTCCATCAGCGATAACAGGCACACCAGTTCCTTTAATCGCATCAGCTACTTCGAGTACTGCTGAAAATTGAGGAAATCCAACACCAGCAACTACACGAGTCGTACAGATTGAACCTGGTCCAATTCCTACCTTAACGGCATCAGCACCTGCTTCAACTAGATACTTAGCTGCTTCCGCAGTTGCGATATTTCCTACAACTACATCAATTTGAGGAAACTTAGATTTAACTTCTTTGAGTACACTTACTACACCTTTGGTATGTCCGTGAGCGGTATCGATAATAATAGCATCCACCCCAGCGTTGACAAGTGCCTCTGCTCTATCGACAGCATCTCCAGTTACACCAATAGCAGCAGCCACTCTTAATCGTCCATAAACATCTTTATTTGCAATAGGTTTTTGACCGAGTTTGGTAATATCTCTAAAAGTGATTAATCCGATCAGTTTGTTATCATCATCGACAACTGGAAGTTTTTCAATTTTGTGCTTCTTTAAAATGGCTTCAGCCTGAGTTAAAGAAGTTCCAGCAGAAGCTGTCACAATATGCTCAGAAGTCATTACTTCAGAAATCTTTTTGTCGTTTTTCTTTTCAAAACGCAAATCTCTATTGGTAACAATCCCTAACAGCTCCTTGTTTTCACCAACAACAGGAATACCTCCAATACTGTATTCTCTCATTGCATCATTTGCATCTTTAACAGTAGCACTTATGGGCAGTGTTACAGGATCGATAATCATTCCACTTTCAGCTCTTTTAACTTTGCGAACCTTTAAGGCTTGTTGTTCTATGGTCATGTTTTTATGCAACACTCCAATACCACCCTCTCTAGCCATGGCAATAGCCATTTTAGATTCAGTAACGGTATCCATTGCTGCAGAAACAATAGGAACATTAAGACTGATATTTTTTGTAAATTTTGATTCGATGGACACTTCTCTAGGAAGTATTTCCGAATAAGCTGGAATTAATAGAACGTCGTCGTACGTTAGACCTTCTCCAATAATTTTGTTTTGATGAGCTTCCATGGCAATTAAGGATTAATTGCGTGCAAATATACAGATAAAAAATAAGTTTTTAATGGTATTTGCTAAATAAGTCTGTCGCTTTGTTATGAGCTGCTTCAAATGCCATCCAATTGACACCCGTTTCTAATTTGTGCTTCGAACAAAAAGAGAGAATTTTTTCAGTAGGCATATTGCCAGTGAGAGCATCCATAGCCATAGGACAACCACCAAATCCTTGAATTGCTCCATCGAAGCGTCTACACCCTCCTAAAAATGCAGCTTCGACTTTGGGCTTCCAAGACTTAGGGTGTGTGTGTAAATGAGCTCCAAACTCTATCTGCGGATACCTGGGGATCAATCGCTCAAAAAGCATTTGTATATCTTCTGTCTTGGCAGTCCCAACTGTATCAGAAAGTGAAATTATTTTTACACCCATCGAATCTAGTTTTGAAACCCATGAAGCGACAATCTCAGTGCTCCATGGATCTCCATATGGATTGCCAAATCCCATAGACAGATAGGTGACTACTTCTTTATTCTTTTCTGTTGCTAGATCTATAATCTTTTCTAAAACGACAACAGACTCCTCAATACTCTTATGAGTGTTTCTCATCTGAAAGTTTTCAGAAATGGAAAAAGGGTAACCTAAATAGTCAATCTCTGGGTATTGTAAAGCGTCTACTGCTCCCCTTTCATTAGCCACTATCGACAATAGTTTGGTTTTGGTTTTAGATAGATCCAAGGCTTTTAGAACCTCGGCAGTATCACTCATTTGTGGGATTGCTTTAGGCGATACAAAGGAACCAAAATCAAGGGTGTGAAAGTTGCAATTTAACAGAGACTGTAGATAATTCACTTTATCAGAAGTCGGTATAAAAGCTTTGATGCCTTGCATGGCATCTCTGGGACATTCAATTATACGTAGTGAATTCTTCATTTGGTTGATTCCTAGCTTAAAAATAGGAATAAAAATGAGACCAAAGAATATAAAACGCTATAAGAATAAACACTGAAATTTGAATCCATTTGATCCAAAACAACTGAGAGTTTGTAGCGCTAAATTTATGAAGCATCGAAGCCATTAAGGCAATGGTTGAAAAAACTATAAAAGTGATCAGTGCAAAAACGAGTCCCAAAAAAATAAATTGATTGCTAACACTAATGGAATTAGAGAATAAAAATGCAGGGAAAAATGCCAAAAAAAAGATTCCGACTTTAGGATTGAGCACATTCATTACTACCCCTTTTTTATAGGATTGAATAAGACTTAATTTAGGTGCATTGGATTGCTTTAAATCGATTTGAATTTCAGATCCGTAAACTTTATAAGCTAAGTAAAATAAATAAGTAGCTCCAAATACAATGATCATCGAATAAATGAATTCGCTGTTCTTTATGAGTGCTGAGACCCCAAATGCAACCAATAGGGTATGTACTAGACATCCACTTACCAAACCAAGAACAGTGGCTAGTCCGTGTTTTTTACCATAAGACAAGCTTTGAATGGCGACAAAGATATTATCGGGACCTGGCATCAGTGCTAGCAAAAACACATTCACCGCAAATATCGATACGATCTTCAGAGTCAACATTGTTTAGCGTTTCAACAGTGCTTTGTTTATTTTCTTAATAAGAGATGGGCCTTCGTAAATAAATCCAGTCCAAAGCTGGACTAGTGATGCTCCTGCTTCTAATTTTTCAAGTGCATCCTCAGCACTGTGAATACCTCCTACTCCAATGATTGGAAAACTTCCTTTTGAATTTTGATGTAAGAATCGAATGACCTCCGTAGAACGTTCCCTTAAAGGCTTACCACTAAGACCTCCTGCTTCTTCAACTATTTTCTTATCAGAAGCTAGACCTTCCCTTGACAAAGTAGTATTGGTTGCGATAACTCCATCAATCTTTGTTTCATTGACGATATCAACAATATCCATTAACTGATCATCTGTAAGGTCTGGAGCAATTTTAAGCAAAATTGGTTTTGGTGCTTGTGAATCATTTTTAACAATAATCTCATTTTCTTCTTTAAGCGCTAAAAGTATCTCGCTGAGTGGTTTCTTGTCCTGAAGTTCTCTCAGTCCAGGTGTGTTTGGAGAACTCACATTGACCACAAAATAATCCACATAATCAAAAAGAGCTCTAAAACAGTAGATATAATCATCCACTGCTTTCTCATTGGGAGTTACTTTATTCTTTCCAATATTTCCACCAATGAGTACATTCTTGTTTTTCTTCAGCTTTCGAATAGCAACATCAACCCCTTTATTGTTAAATCCCATTCGATTGATTATCGCCTGATCTTTTTTGAGTCGAAACAATCGTTTTTTATCGTTACCAGGTTGTGGCTTTGGAGTCAGTGTTCCAATCTCAATAAAACCAAAACCAAAATCCGATAGTTCTTTATACATTTCAGCATTCTTATCAAATCCTGCTGCTAAACCTACTGGGTTTTTAAATTTAATACCAAAGACTTCTCTTTCTAAATCAGGGTGCTGAAATTGATGCAAACTTCTAATCAAGGGCCTTAAACCTATAGTTGAAGACAATTTTAACAGAAAAGTTGCAATGTGGTGAACACGCTCGGGATCGAGCATAAAGAATAGGGGGCGGATAATTCTTTTATACATACTGTAAAATTACAATAAACGATTAAAAAAAAAGCAACCAAATGGTTGCTCTTAAAACTTAAATGAAGATTTTAACTCTTGCTTTGTTTTTTGCTCATATCCATGGAAATAGCAGATCGATCAAACTTAATCTTTCCTGCCATAGTTTCAATAACGCATGAATTATCAGCATCGTTAAGTTCTACAATCTTTCCGTACATTCCACTTTTAGTCACCACTTTATCTCCTTTAGATAAACTACTAGCAAAAGCCTTTTCTTGTTTTTGCTTTTTGATCTGAGGGCGAATCATAAAAAAATACGCCACTGCAATGATCATAAACATTGGCAAAAACTGGTTTAAATTCTCCATTGAATACTTTTTAAAATTTATTTATAATTAGTTAGCCATTGCGCTCTTAGGAACTACAAAGGCGTGAATTTGTAAGATTTCTTCTCCAGAAGCTGTATTGGTTTGAACACGAATCGTCTTAGTAACTTTATTCATACCCGATCCGTTAAACTTCACAGTTAGGTTTCCTTTTTCTCCTGGTGCGATAGGAGTGTTTTTTGGATATTCTGGAATGGTACATCCACAGCTACTAGTAGCGTTAGTAATGATCAGTGGAGCATCTCCTGTATTGGTAAAAGTAAACACTGTTTCCTGAGGAGCATTTTGTTGAATTTCTCCGAAATCGTGAACTTTTTTATCAAAAACCATAACCGCCATATTCGACTGAGACTGCGCTGAAGTAACTTCAGTTTGATCGATGTTCATTTTCTGTGTGGTTTTATCTTTACAAGATGTAAAACCAACAAGTCCAATTAATCCTACTATTAATAATGCTTTTTTCATTGTGTTATTTGCTTTTTAAGTTCGTCGGCTAAAATTATAAAATTTATAGTAAACCTCTACCGCTTTTCTTTAGTTTTCCACTTTCTTTTAGTTCATTGGAAACAGTATCTAAGATTCCATTGATGAAAATGCTACTCTTTGGTGAGGAATACTCCTTAGCAATCTCTAAATATTCGTTTAAACTCACTCGAACAGGGATCGATGGAAAATTCATAAATTCACAAATCGCCATTTGAAGAAGTATCGCATCTAAATCAGCGATACGCTCTTTATCCCAATTAGCAGTCTTGTCAACATATTGCTGAATTAATTCTTCAGATTTGAGACTGCATTTTCTCAATAGATTTAATCCAAAATCTAAATCTTCCTTGTCTACCTTGAGTGCAGGAAGTAAACTCTCTGTAGAATAATCCGTTAATTTCTTTAATTTTTTAAGCAAGAAGGTATTGACTATAGGTAGATCATCAATCCATGTCAATTGATCGTCTTCTAAAAATTCATAAAGCTTATCGTTTGGAGCTATGATGTTTTTAAAAATCTCTACAATAAAATCTCTGTCGGCATCAAAGCTGATTTCATCAGATTCCATGTAGTTTATATAGACTTTGCTAGAGGTAATTTCTTTAAACAAAATCTTTACATACTCAGGATTTAGATACCAAATTTTTAGCTTTTTCGACTCTATGGTTTCCAACAAAAAGCTATCTTCTGAAAGAAGCTTCAATACAGCATTATCTGCAAATTTTGAAGGATTTTTAAAGTTGGTAGTTGTTTCTTTGATGTATTTTTTTGAGCTGACTTCTAATTGATTTTCAGCCATCGCTTTGAGTTCTAAAAGAAGTGCTAACAAGGAAGTGTAGAGTGTAAACATATTAGCCATACTCTTCTGCAAAAACAACTCTTGATCCTTTAAATTGCTGTCTTTTGAATGTTGCAATGCATAGATTCCCTGCATCACTTTTACTCTAATATGCCTTCTTGTTAACATGTATAAGAACTTATTTTTAAAACAATTTCAATGCAAAAATAATACATTATTGTAGAATACGAGTCAAATATCTTCACAAATAAGTTAAAAGCAATTCCTCTGATTTCATACAAACCTCCTATATTTGTTACTTGTTTACTTCAGTACTAAAGACATTCGATGAAAGCCCTAAAACACCTCAATAAATACTTCTTAAAATACAAGACAAAATTACTGTTAGGTATTGTAATTACTATAATTGCAAGGGTGTTTTCACTTATTATGCCACCTATGGTCAACAAGTCTGTAAAAGCTGTTGAAGTGTTTCTGAGCTCTCCTGAGGCTACTACTGATGACATTAAGTCGACCCTTTTAAATTATATCCTTATCATTATAGGAGCTGCTTTGCTCTCTGGTTTTTTTACTTTTTTAATGAGACAGACAATTATAAACGTTTCTCGTTATATAGAGGCTGATTTAAAAGACGAAGTATTTAAACATTATCAAAAGCTCCACCTTAGCTTTTACAAGAATAACAGAACTGGAGATTTAATGAATCGAATAAGTGAAGATGTTTCACAGGTAAGAATGTATGTAGGACCTGCCCTGATGTACGGAATTCAAACCATTACATTGTTTGCTTGTTTGATTCCACTGATGTTCCTTAAAGAACCCACACTGGCTACCTACACGCTACTTCCTTTACCAATATTGTCAGTTCTGATTTATAAGATTTCACAAATCATTCACAAGCGATCTACTGTGGTTCAGGAGTTTTTATCAAAACTATCCACCTTTACTCAGGAATCCTTTTCTGGAATTTCGGTGATTAAAGCCTATGGAATTGAACAAAATGTAAATGAGGAGCTCTCTCAATTAGCAGAAGAAGGAAGAACTAAAAGTATCGATCTTGCGAAAGTACAAGCCTGGTTTTTCCCTTTGATGTTACTTCTGATTGGGATTAGTAATCTCTTTGTAATTTTTATCGGAGGAAAACGCTATATCGAAGGAGAAATTGAATCTGTTGGTTTGATCTTAGAGTTCATTATCTATGTCAACATGCTCACTTGGCCAGTAGCTATTGTGGGGTGGTTGTCATCCATTGTACAAAGAGCAGAAGCCTCTCAAAAGAGAATCAATGAATTTTTAAGTGTGGTTCCAGACATCTTGGACAAAGAAGATGCAATCGAAAAAGATCTAGAGGGTGAAATAGTATTTGACAAAGTGAGTTTCACCTATCCAGATACCGGAATAAAAGCTTTAGATGAAGTTAGTTTTACCATCTCTAAAGGACAAACACTAACTGTTCTTGGAAAAACGGGCGCTGGTAAATCCACCATTATCGATTTAATCAGCAGAATGTACGATGTAGATTCAGGTGTGATAACCATCGACGGTGAACCCATTCAAAATATAGGATTAGATTCCCTTCGAAAAGCGATGGGTGTCGTTCCTCAAGAAGCCTTTTTATTTTCAAACTCTATTGCATTTAATATAGGATTTGGAACCAAACAAGCTACTCAAGAATCCATTGAGGCAGTCGCTAAAAAGGCGGCTGTCCACCAAAACATCATCGAATTCAACAAAGGATACGATACGATCTTAGGTGAACGTGGGATCACTCTTAGTGGTGGTCAAAAACAACGTGTATCAATTGCAAGAGCGCTAATCAAAGATCCTAAAATCTTTCTTTTTGATGATTGCTTATCAGCTGTAGATACAGAAACAGAAGAAATTATCCTCAGAAATATCAAAGAATCCTCAAAGGACAAAACTACTCTAATAGTATCTCACAGAGTGTCATCTGCACTGAATGCAGATAAAATTATCGTGTTGTCTGAAGGTAAAATAGAACAACAAGGAACTCACAATGAACTACTTGCAAAAGAAGGCTATTACAAATCCCTTTACGAAGCTCAATCAAGCTCAAAAGAAAATTAAAATTCTGTTGTTCGTATCCCTTTTTTTTTACAAATTTGAACCTATAACTGTTATCTAAACAAGATTAGGAAAATGGAACAAGAAGAAATATACTCTAAAGTATTGAGAGCAGGAAGAAGAACATACTTCTTCGATGTGAGAGAAACAAAAGCTGGGGATTATTATTTAACAATCACTGAGAGCAAAAAATTTACCCATGAAGATGGATCGTTTCACTATAAGAAACACAAGATATATCTTTACAAAGAAGACTTCGATTCATTTAAAGAATTGACTGCGGAAATGATGGATTATATTGTAGATCGTAAGGGCGAGGAAGTAATTTCTGAGCGTCATCAAAAAGATTTCAAAAAAGAATCCGATGAACAAGAAAGTGAATTTTCAGAGGTAGTTACTGAAAGCACAACAGATACTTCTAGTTTTACCGATGTTGATTTTGACGATATCTAGAAGATTTTAAAAAAATAATTGATTGTAAAGGCCTCTTTTTAGAGGCCTTTCTTTATTTTTATAACAAACTATACTATTGATCATGAAAAAATTAACCCTCTTATTTGTGGGATGCTTATTTAGCACGCTCACATTTGCACAAGAATCACTCGATTTAAAATACTATTTACCACAAGACATCACTTACGATCAATCGATTCCAACACCAAAACAAGTCTTTGGACATGAGGTTGGAGAGTGGCATATAACTCACGACAAATTAGTTCACTATATGCAGACCATCGCTGAGGTTTCTGAACGTGTAAGTATTGAAAACAGAGGAACAACTTTTGAAGGAAGACCTATTCTTTTATTGACTGTTACTTCTAAAAAGAATCACGAAAACATCGAAGCTATTCAAGAAGCTCATTTAGCAAATACTGAAGGGACAAGTGTTGACATCAAAAATCAACCACTTGTAATCTACCAAGGCTTCTCAATTCACGGAAATGAACCTTCAGGAGCCAATGCTGGTTTAGCGTATATCTATTATTTAGCTGCTGCTCAAGGACCTTATATTGAAAATGCACTCGAAAATACGGTCATCTTAATGGACCCTTCTTTTAATCCTGATGGACTTCAACGATTTTCTACTTGGGCTAATATGCATAAGAATTCTCAGATCAACCCTGATCCAAACGATCGTGAATACAGAGAAGCATGGCCTGGAGGTAGAACCAATCACTATTGGTTTGACCTCAACAGAGACTGGTTGCCAGCTCAGCTTCCAGAGAGTAGAGCTCGAATCATTAGTTTCCACAAATGGCTTCCAAACATCTTGACGGATCATCACGAAATGGGGACCAATTCTTCATTCTTTTTTCAACCTGGTGAACCTACACGCGTCAACCCTTTGACTCCAAAAGAAAATCAGCGTTTAACAGCTGAAATAGGAGCCTATCACGCCAAAGCTTTTGATAAACTGGGATCTTTTTACTACTCTGAAGAAAATTACGACGACTTTTACTACGGTAAAGGATCGACCTTCCCAGACATCAATGGTTCCATCGGAATCCTATTTGAACAGGGAAGTTCTAGGGGGCACGCACAAGAAAGTGACAATGGAGTACTTACCTTTCCATTTACCATTAGAAATCAATTTACAGCTGCATTATCTACATTGGAAGCTGCAGTCAATATGAGAGAAAAACTCTTGGCTTATCAAAGAGATTTTTACACTAATAGAAGAGCTGAAGCTGCAAGAGAGAAGTCCAAGGCTTATGTTTTTGGAAATCCAAAAGACCCTGCAAGAGCATGGCATCTAGCAGAAATCTTAGAACGTCATAAAATCGCTTTTTACAAATTAAATGAACCATTATCGGTATCAGGCAAAAAATACAATGAGGATAATTCCTATGTGGTTCCTTTAAATCAAAAAAACAAGAAACTCATCGATGCGATGTTTAACAAACAAACCAAATTTCAAGATAGTTTGTTTTACGACATCTCCTCTTGGACCTTTCCACTGGCCTTTGATTTAGATTACAATACGATAAACAGTATTCCATCATCTGCGAAGAAAGTTGAAAAATTAGAACCGATTCAGGGAGCGCTTATCGGAGAAGGAAACTATGCCTATTTATTTGAATGGCACAATTACTACACCCCTAAAGCTCTAAATAAAATTCTAAACAAAGGACTCAGAGCAAAAGTATCTCTTAAGAAATTCAGTTTAGAAGGAGTTTCTTACGACTATGGAACTATAGAAGTGCCAGTACAAAATCAAGTACTTGACAAACAAGAACTCAGATCATTCATGAAAACCATCGCAGAAGATAGCGGTATTCAAATTAGAGCAGTTGCTTCAGGTTATAGCGACGGTATCGATTTGGGATCTAATAATTTTAGACCCATTAAAAAACAAGAGGTTGCCATCCTAGTTGGAGACGGTATTGCCTCTTATGACGCAGGTGAAATTTGGCATTTATTCGATCAACGTTATGAGATCAAACTCACCAAATTAGATGTCAACAGCTTAACTATGAGAGACCTCAGCAGATATACCAACATCATTATCCCTGCAAATTACGGTTATGGTTTAACTAAATCTCATGCTGAAAAACTAAAGGCTTGGGTTAGAAGTGGTGGTAATCTTATCGCCTATAGAAGCTCTGTTCGATTCTTAGATCAAAATGAATTGATGGATATAGAATTCAATACTTCTGATCATATTGCAAACGGAATTGATTTTGAAAACAGAAGAAGATTTAGTGGAGCTCAGGAAACAGGTGGAGCCATATTCAATGCTAAAATTGATCGTTCACATCCTATTAATTACGGTTATACCAATGATCATATCGCCCTTTTTAGAAATACGAATCTCTATGTAAAGGCAGACAAGCAGAGCTACAACAATCCAATTCAATATACTGCGACACCATTAATTAGTGGATATCACTCAAAAAGAAATGCAACACTCATTCCAAACACAGTTCCATTTAAGGTACAACGCTTAGGTTCTGGACATGTAATGATGTTTACTGACAATACCAATTTTAGAGCATTTTGGTATGGTACTAATAAATTATTAGCAAATGCTATTTTCTTTGGAGATAGTATGTAACCTGCATTAAATGACACAAAAAGACCCCATCAGTTGGGAAGATTTTAATAAAATAGACATGAGGGTTGGTACTGTCATAAGTGCCAGCCCTTTTGAAAAAGCCCATAAGCCAGCATATCAGTTGTCAATTGACTTTGGAGCTGAAATCGGAATTAAAAAAACTTCTGCTCAAATTACTAAACTCTATAATGTTGAGGAACTCATTGGTAAAAAAGTTGTAGCTGTAGTTAACTTTCCTCCAAAACAAATTGCTAACTTTATGAGTGAATGTTTGATTTTGGGGACTGTCAATGGCACTGAAGTTTCATTGTTACAGCCCAATCACGATGTTGAAAATGGATTAAGAATTAGCTAATGAAAAGGCTTATAAATGAAGTTTTAAGGTTTTTGATAGGATTTGGTCTCAAGTCCTACTACAAGAAAATCAAAATTTCAGGATTAGAGAACATCCCAAAAGACAAGCCTTTACTGATTTTACCCAATCATCAAAACGGGCTTATTGATCCCATATTAATTGGATCACTTTGTAAGCTTAACCCTTATTATTTAGCTCGGTCTGATGTATTTAAAAACCCCATCGCAAATTGGTTTTTAAGAACCATTCAAATGATGCCCATCTACAGAATTCGAGATGGTAGAGATTTACTTCAAAAAAACGAAGAAATATTTGATCAGTGCGCAGAGCTTCTCCTCCATTCTAAAAATCTCATGTTATTTCCAGAAGGAACCCATGGAATTGATAGAAAAGTGCGAATCCTAAAAAATGGTTTTTATCACATTCTCAGTAGAGCTTTAAAACTGAATCCTGATTTAGATGTCCAAATACTTCCTATAGGATTCAATTACAAACATTTAGAACAATTTCCAGACAGTGTTGCCATTAAAATTGGTTCCCCAATATCGGTGCAACAACTCATTAAAGAACAGGATGAATCAGAACATTTATGTCTGCTTAAAAAAGCTGTAAAAAAAGAGCTCATCAAACTAACTACTCATATTGATGACCAAGAAAATTACTCAGAAGTATTTGAATATTTACACTATAAAAGGGTTGATTTTTTAGAACCTGATGTCAATAATCAAATTATTGCTTCTTATCAAATTTCTAAAACTTCATATCCCATAGAAGCTAAGAAAGTATCTTTTATGAGTAAGTTCGCTAGAATTCTATTGTATATACTCAATTTTCCAATTGTATTAATTTGGAGGCTTTCCAATCCAAAGCGTTTTGATATTGAATTTGTCAGTACTTTTCGCTTTGCATATGCCGCTTTAGGTTATGTTTTATACATGGCAGTAATTGCGTGTATAGCTTGGTGTATTATTCCCTTCAAAGTTGTACTAGTAGGAATTGTTCTTCATTATTCACTTTCGAAACTTCTGGTAAAAGTGATCTAATTGATATCTTTGTTAAAACAAAATTAATATGGCAGCAACACCTAGTCGAATGATCACCTTGGGATCCAAGGCAGTTGATTTTAAATTAATCGATACCATTAGCGACAAGATTCTAAGCTTAGAGGAATTAAAAGGTTCTAAGGGTAGCCTTATCGTTTTTATTTGCAATCACTGTCCATTTGTACTTCACATCAATGAACGTTTGGTTCAGCTTGCCAATAGGTATCAAGAAAAGGGAATTCAATTTATAGCCATTTCTTCAAATGATGTAGTGAATTACCCCCAAGACAGTCCCGAGCTTATGAAACAAAGAGCTAAGGAACTCAATTACCCTTTTCCATACCTCTATGATGAAGATCAATCTGTTGCCAAAGCTTATATGGCGGAATGCACTCCTGATTTCTTTTTATACAATTCCAAATTATCACTTGT
>Ga0181564_10002150_pt1 | contig 17347 bp, 15 predicted proteins | sample 011ome_24_FD_134512 | JGI IMG/M metagenome (GOLD analysis project Ga0181564, IMG submission 134512) | Coastal salt marsh microbial communities from the Groves Creek Marsh, Skidaway Island, Georgia - 011513CT metaG (megahit assembly) | ecosystem: Environmental > Aquatic > Marine > Intertidal...
AAAAAAATATTAAATTATCTTCAGAACATTATTTTGTTAAACAAAACAGCGAAACACCTTTTGAAAATATGGAGCTTATGAGTTTATGTAAGCATAATATAATTTCAAATAGTACATACGACTGGTGGGGAGCTATGTTGAATAAAAATAATAAAAAAATTGTTATTTGTCCAAAAAAATGGATGCCTACAGATGTCGAAATTAGAGAAAAATTAATTCCAAATGAATGGATTAAAATTTAATGGAAGATTTATTAGGTCTAACAGCAATTTTTATTGTATCATTAATTACTATAATTGCAGCATTTCGTTTTAAGGAAATTTCCAATATTATTTTTTTTGCTTTAAGTTTAAGAGTTTTAATTTTATTATTTGGTCACTACATACATCCCTTGCCTGATAGTACTTCTGACGCAATTGGATTTGAAATTACAACAAGAAATTTAGCAAAAGATGGATTTTTTAATTTATTGGGAGAATTTGATCTAAATCCTTTTATTTTTTTTAGTTGGCTTCATGCTGTCCCATATTCATTATTTGGTCAAAGTATTTTGATGGGACAATCAATAAGTTTACTTTTTGGGATTGGTACAATTTTTTTGACTTGGAAAGTTGCATCTATTGTTTGGGACAACAATATTGCAAATAAAGTAGGTTGGACAATGGCCTTATTTCCATCATTAGTTTTATATTCAGTTTTATTTTTAAGAGAAATTTACATATGTTTTTTTCTTTCATTATCATTATATGGCATTGTTCTTTGGGTTAAATCTGGAAGTTTAAAAGCAATTATTTTTGCATTTACAGGGTTTATTTGTGCAACATTATTTCATGGAGCAATGTTTGTGGGGGCATTAATTTTTTCAATAATTTTGATTATAAAATATTTAAAAGATTTTTTTATTTTGATAAAAAAACACAGAATAAATTTTAGAAACTTATTTTTTATTTTTCTATTATTTTTTGCTTTAAGTTTGTATTTTACAAACAATATTAAAATATCATACCTTGGCAATTTTAAGTCAATTAACACAGAATTATTACTAAAAAAAACGCAGTATGCATTCAGAGGAGATGCATCTTGGCCAGAATGGACAAAAGCTAAATCTGGATTAGAATTAATTTACAAAGCTCCTATTAGATCAATATATTTTGCTTATTCACCATTTCCATGGGATGTAAAAAAAGTCAAACACTTAATTGGTCTGTTTGATGGTTTGCTTTATATTTACTTATCTTATTTAATATTATTTAATTTAAAATATATTTGGAAAGACCCCTGTTTAAGAATTATATTAATTTTGTTATTAACATATTTATTCGTATTTGGATTTGGTGTTGGAAATTTTGGTACAGGAATAAGACATAGGATGAAATTTGTTTTTATGTTTATTCTTCTAGCTGCACCAATGATTAAAAAATTTACTTTTAATAGGACTTAGAATTTTTTAATTATATTTCTCAAACCTACCTGAAGAAAAATTTTTTCTTAGAAAATTTATAAATGATTTTGGAAAATTATTTATAATAAATAATTTAAATAAAGAGGGTAAAATATTCAAAATAGATTTAATCATAGATATTTTATGCTTTCTTAATATATAAAAATTTTCTAAATATGATTTATATGTACCACTAACACCCCCTAATCTGAAAGCACCTACACTTTCATTAAAATAATAAAATCTTTTGCTTAATGACATTATATTTATTGTCATATCATAATCAGATCTAGTACTAAAAGTTTCATCAAATCCTCCAACTCTATTAATCATATTTCTATTAACGTAAAATGACAAATGGTGAGTGGCCATATCAAAAATAAATCTATTTTTAAAAAGAAAATTAGATAAAACATTTATTTTTTCTAATAATTGCCCATTCTTACTTAAAATATCTACTGGGCCAACCGTATAATCAATTTCTCTTTGTTTAGAAGCGTGCGCAAGCTTTTCTAGTGTGTTATGATAAAGATAATCATCTGAACCAACAAAACCTATAAAATCACCGTTACTTAATGCAATTCCTTTATTCATTGCATTATATAAACCTTTATCTTTTTCTGATATCCAAATATCAATCAAATCTTCATACTTACGAATTATATCAAGAGTACGATCTGAAGATCCGCCATCAATAATAATATGTTCTACATTTTTATAAGTTTGTTTTGAAATGCTTAGAATTGTTTTTTCAAGATATTTTTCTCCATTTAAAACTACAGTTATAATACTAATTAATGGTTTTTCGTTAGTTCCATGTTTCAAAATTCCTTTTGTTCTTTGACCACCTTTTATTTCAGTATTATTAATCATTATATTTTTAATATTTTGAATGATTTAAGATTTTACGATCTTACTTACTATTTAAAATTACACAACTTTATCATAAAACAGATTTATAAACTTTGAAAGTTTCCAAAGCACAATTTTTCCATGAAAATTTTTTTGCTACATCAAAACCTTTGATTGTAAGTGATCTTCTCAAATCTTCATCATAAAGCACTTGCATAAGAGCATCCCTGATAGAGTCAATGGAACTAGGATCAAATAAACTGGCAGCATGCCCTACAATCTCTGGAATGCTTCCAGTGTTACTGCAAATAACTGGACAACCATAGCTCATTGCTTCAAGGGGAGGAAAACCAAAACCTTCATAAAGACTTGGGTAAACAAATAAAAAAGCATTTTTGTAATAATTTGCAAGAATTGTGTCATTTCCATCAACATACTTAATATTTTTTTCTGATATTTGTAATTTATTTATTAAAGAAACTTCTTCATGGCTAAATTTATGACCCCCAAAAACAACTAAATTAAAATATTTTTTAATTTTGGGAGAAGAATATGCTTTTAAAAATCTCGAAAAATTTTTATAACCAATTCTACTACCTACATATAATAGATAAGGTTTTAATTTTTTCTTAAAAATTTCTATTTTCTCGGTTTTTACATTTAGTCCATGATAAACAACACTAGTTTTGTTAACATCAACATTTAAAATTTTAATTAAATCTTTTTGAGTAGTTTTAGATACACAAATTATATGATCTGCTTTATTAATAGCTAATTTCTTTAATTTGGGTGTTTGATCTTTCTTTGGAAATTGATTTGGAAACAGTTCATGCGTCATGTCATGTACAGTTATAATTTTTTTTGTATTTTTAAAACTTTCATTTATAGAATTATAATAAGTTTCATGAATTATATCTGGATTATATTTTTTAACCATGTGTGGAGATATTAAATTATTCATTAATAAGCACAATCTTCCAGAGCCCTTAAAATGAGGAAGTCTCAAACCATTAAAGTTTAAAATATTTTTTGAGTCATTGAGATGATTATTTTTGTAAAAAGGTGAATTGATACTTAGATTAATTGATTTTTTTTTATAAAAATTTAAATTTTTTGCAAGCTCAACATGATAGCGAGCAATTCCTCCATAATTTAAATGAAATATTTGATGATTATATAATACATTCATTGTTATATTTTTATTTTATTATTAATTTAATTAAATAAATTAATTTTATTTATTTGATTTAAGCAAATGATCATTCCAAGTTTTAGATTTTAATCCTATTTTAAATAACTTTGGAATCTTATTATTTAAATAGATAAGCATTCTCCAAATTTGGTAAGAATATTTCATTTTTGAAAGTAAATGTCTACCACTACCATCTGAAATTAAGCTTAAACCAAATTTTTCTGAAATATATCTAAGTGTTTTAATCCTATAAAAACCAATATGTTGTCCGTGCTCTAATCCATAATACCACCAATTTACAGGTTGTGGAGCAGGGTTAGAAATAATACTTGTAGTAAAGAGTATGTTTGGTGCAATATCTAACATTTTAGAAATTTCATCACAAGGGTTTGTAAAATGCTCAAAAGTTTCAAATGCAGTAATAAGTTTTGCGTGTCCTTCATTTTTATATTCAAATCCTCTTGCAACTAAATTGTCACAATACGGATCCGACCAGAGTGCATTTATTCCAAAATCTCTTAATAGGCGAACTAAAAAACCGTGTCCTCCAGCATAATCAACTACCAAAGAAGATCTCATTTTCATCATAGTTAAAGTAGCTACTACAAGTGATAAATTTGATAAATTACGAGCCATGATACCTGTGTCACTATGATTGATAGCAGAAGTATATGCTTCTTTTAGCCAATAAGGCTCCTCTGTCTGTACATACCCACAATTATTACATTCAAAATAACTCACATCCCTTTTAAGAAGCTTAGCGGAGAATAAAGGCTTTTTTATAATATTATAGCAACAACGACACTTACTCATATAAAATATTTATATATTAAACATTATTTAATTTTTTTTAATATTTGATTGATTAATTTTTTAAAATAAAAAATAAATCTATATGGAAAGCGCATATTTCTCCCCCCATAGTGATGGTTGAAAGTCCATAAGTCAGCCTCAATATTTCTTTGAATTGTTTGTGGATGAATTATATGACCAATTTTTCCTACTTTCATATTAGAACTCAAATTATCCTTAAATTTTGTATGTGTTGCATCATCACCAAATCCAATATTTTTTATTAAATTTACATTTGGAATTGCTGTAAGACCTCCTTTATGTAAAACACTACATGTTAGTGGATAATCCCAAGTATCAATTTTATTTAAATATATTTTGTTAAATATATTTTTCCAATATTTACGTTCAACTTTGTTAGGTAATTTACTTTTAAAATCACTTGTTTCGCACCATTTAGGCCAAAATTCAATATCCCCCACATTATATTTTTTCCAAGATTTTTTCCATGTTGCCCAACCCCAAATATGAACATATTTTGAAAAATAATATGAAGCATCCCCTCTGTAATTATTATTTTGAAAGTTAGTACCACTTATAAAAGATACCTTTTCTTCATCATTATAAGTTTCTAATAAATTTTCACAAAAATTAAAAAAATCTGGATGTGGCAAGCAATCATCCTCTAAAATAATCCCTTTTTCCTCATTTTCAAAAAACCAATCTATTGCCTTTATACAAGCTTTTTTACAACCTAAATTATAATCGCTAAAAAGAGTTTTGACTTCACAAGACCAATTGATGTCGGTAACAATTTTCCTAACTTTTTTTACTTTTTCATTTTCATTTTCAAATCCTTCTCTTGGTCCGTCTCCCGCTATATAAAGTTTTGAGGGTTTCATATTACAGATTTTTTCAAAAACCTGTTGTGTAAGCACTGGTCTATTAAAAACTATTAATAATAAAGGTGTATTCATTTTGATTATTAATTACTCAATATAGCTTATCCATTTTGTAGAAAAATTCTCTGGCCACCATTTTTTCATTCTATGTCCTATCCAGTACTTTGGTGCTAAAAAGTAATAGTCACCAATAATATTTGATTTTGCAAAGAAAGCCCCCCACCAAGCAAAAGAACTCGAGGATAATATTCCAGCAGAGCAAAGAGACATTATAGATAAATCTATTTCAGGATTATTATCAGAAATAATTAGTTTGTCTGTTTCAATGAATATATCAGATACATACTGCTGGTCATCGCTCATAATTACGAAAATAGGGTTTTCAATTTTTGTTTTTATAAAGTCTATAGATTTTTTGTACCAACTGATATTCAAAGCTGCAGGAAATGATTTTGATGGCCATCTTAAATAATCTCCACGTCTAATATGCACGAACACAATTTTGTCTTTTATATTATCAATATTTTTTGTTTTAAGCCATCTTATTCCTTTATTAATAACATCTGTCTTTAATTTTGGAGGATTTTGAATATTTTCAATGATTTCTGTATGTTGAAAAAAATTATTATGACTTACAAGTATCCACCAACAAATACCTCTTTCAATTTTAATTCTGAAATTTTTTTTTGAGGTATTTTCATATATTACACCTAGTAGTCTGATTTTAATTAAAAATAAGATTATATATTTTAATGCATAAAATAGTGAAATATATAATTTTTCTAAGTTCACATAATTAAAATCAATATTCTCAAATAATAATTTAATATTGTCCCGACCTAAAAAAAATAATTTTTCTTTTGGAAAATATTTTTTTAAACCAACATATTGAAATAATTTATTTCCAAGTCTTGAATTTTCTATGAATAAAATCATTTAAAAAAGTATAATTTTTACAATAAAAATTTTTATGTAATTTATTTTTATCAATTTATTTGTTTTTTCTAATAAATTCAGAATTTAAAGCGTCTATGATATTATTCCTCTGAATTTCATAATTTTTAATTTGCATTTCATTTAAATACATTTTACTCAAATTAAGTTTACCACTTAAAATGTTCTCGTACTCTTCCAATGTGCCAGGTACTATACTGCACTGACCAGGAAATATAGATGAAAGAGAAACAACATTAACCCCAGAACAACCCATTTCCAGAATTATTGAACCTTTAAAAGTTACAATTAAAGGTAATTTTTCAACAAAGTGATGATCTGGATTTACTAACCTTGGATCTTCAACATGAATATTTTTTGACAAATTTTTAAATAGTTTTGAAATTATGATTCGATCATTATGAAAAAATTCAAATGTATCAGGGTGTATTCTGAATATAAATTGTTGATTTTTATGAGACTTTGCAATTTCCAAAGTTTTTTTTATCCAGTGATAAAAACTTTGGAATAATGGTGATGTTTCACTGTGTATTACGCCAGCATCTGAAAATGCGTGCATAACTATCAATACTTTACTAGGGTCTATTTTTTTGTTTTTTAAATTTTTATTTAATGTAATTGAATTGTTACCATACCAGTTTATTACATTTTCAAAATCTTTATTTTTTTCTACATGAGGAATATAATTATAAACACTTTTTCTAATATTCGAAAATTTCAATAACTTTCTATAGGCAATTTGACTAAAAAAAATTTCGCTACCATTTAATTTTTGTGAACACTCTGCAAACAAAGCACATTCAGCATAAACTTCATGATTAATTATGACTTCTTTAATTTTTTTTTTTTTAAAATTTGAAAAGAACCAATTTAAGTATATTTCTAAACATACCAGATAGACAAAAGACAAAAAAATATTTTGAAAACTATTTTCATTTGCTATTAAAAATTTTCTACCAAAATAACGCTGTAGACTTTCTAGGCAATATTCTGTCATATCAATACCTTTAAAATATAATAAAGATCTGTTTCCTCTTAGAATTTTTGTTAATTTACTAGTATTAATAAGACTTTTAATAAGACTTATTGGTAAAAAGTAAATAATGTGAAATAGATTTGGTTTTTCAATTTTTATTTCTAGATCTAAAATATTTTTTTTTAAATATTCACTAGTTTTTTTTGAAAAAAAGTCGAAAGGTTTATTAAATAACTTATTTCTTAACGAAAAAATAGAGTAGATGAAATCATAAGGACATATCATCAAGATTTTTTCGTTACTTGAAATAAATTTTTTTAACACCTTAATGTTAAAAACCTCAGGGTCCGAAAATGCTATAAGAAGTTTCATGAAAAAATATTGTTTAAAATTACTCTAATCTATAATCTCAATTTTTCAATTTATATTGATCAAACATTTGAATACCTTTTGTATTGACCAAACCTTTTAACTTTTGAAGTTTTGGATCTAGTGGGTAATAGAATTTTCCCAGCATGTGTTTAGCGGATCTGGCATCATGAAAGCTCATACCAAGCATTAATCTGTAATCTTTAGTTGGAACAGTTCCACGATGAAACAAAGTTGTATCTTCCAGCCAAGAATAACCACTAGCGCCATATATAGGTTTCAATTTTAAATGAGGAGCTTTTTTCAATATATCATTATAGTAGTATCGACCAATTATACGTAAGTCAAAAGGCAATTTTCTGTGAGGTCCAATCAGCACCTGATGTTCACCACAACCCTGTTTTATATTAGATAAATAACAAAATGCTTTTACAAAAGCCAAGCTATCAACATCACGATGAAACTCAAGTGCACTAATAGATCTTTTTTCAAATTCTGGAGTTTCATTAACATTAATTAAACAATCAATATTAGCGGCAAAATATATTTCATTCTCTCGAAGGTCTAAATATTCTTTTACCTTAGGTAGTATATCTAATTCTTCAAACACCTGGTTTATCATTTGTTCGTTTAATGCAATTGAAATGCCTGAGGGTCGAACTTCATTGCTTTTTTTTTTTGAGTGAATGAACTCTTCGAGTGAACTATAATTTTGTGTCTCTAAAAATAATTTCTCAAGTTTTGCCACCGTTTCTTTTGATAAACTATTTATTTGCATTAAACCTTCTTTAGCCAGGGGCGCTGAGAGTTTGTAATTATCATAAAATTTAGAACCAGCAGAATTGCCAAAAAATGAAACTTTATGTCTAACATAAAACCAATAAAATCCACCTAATAGATTCCCTCGATAAATAAAAGATAAGCTGTCACGGAATATATTAAGAAATTGTATTAATATCTTAAATACTAATGTCTTTTTTATTATTGATTTTAATGCATCCATTTAAAAAAATAACAAATTTAAGAAAATAAATCTATGTTTAAAATTTTTTTTAATATTTCAATAATAGTTTTAAAGAAATACTATTTATGATTAATTTCTAAAATTAGTGAATTTTATAGGAATACCAATGTCGATGCATTTGGTGAATCGTTACCTCTGTTAATTTATATGCTTTAAAGAAGTTTTTTATTAAGAACTTTCAATGTTATACGATTGTTTTAAAAAAAAAGAATTAGATCTAAATACAGAAAATTAATATCCTAAATTTTTAAATTAAACACAATACAAGCCTTTTTTTTAGTTTATTTATTTATCTTCACTTTTTTTGATTATAAAATTATATATTAAGTGAAAATATGATTTCAGTAATTCTTTCTACTTATAATGATGAAAAAACAATTTTTAACTGTATTAAATCTATACTTAATCAAACTTACCAAAATTTGGAATTAATAATTATTAATGATTGTTCAAAAGATGGTACAAAAAAAATAATTCAATCTTTTAGTGACAAAAGAATAGTATATTTAGAAAACGACAAAAATATTGGAAGGTCAATATCTAGAAATAAAGGTATTGCTAGAGCTAAAGGAGAATTTATCGCAATTATAGATGGTGACGATATCGCAGCCCCTTTTAGATTGGATGTACAGCTTAAATATTTAAAAAATAATCCTAAGATTGACTTAGTTGCATCTAATGTTGTCTTTTTTTATGAAAATAGAGTTGTCGGTGCATCAAAACTAAAGCAGCATAAATCCAATATATTTAATTTTTATTTACGTGCCTCAGAAATGCCCCATCCTACTTGGATGGCAAGAGCAAATTTTTTTAAAAAATTTAAGTATGATCCTAAAATGGATCGAAGTGAAGATTCTGATTTAATTTTTAGAGCTCGTTTAACAAGTAATTACAGCTTATTAGATGACCATTTAGTTTTTTATCGAATACCTGAAAAAATTGATATTTATTACAAATTAAATCAAGTTTATTTACTTTTCCTATCTCGGATAAGAAAAATATATTATCAAAAATCGTTTTATTATTTTCCATTAATACTTATGGGTCTTGTAGTGTCATCCATACTTTATATTTTTGGATTTAAAACAATTAAAATGTCAACCACGTTCAATACAAAATATCAAAAATTATTTGATAAACTTACAAATAATACTCAAAAAACGATTGTAAACATTATTTCTTCTATTAAAGGAGGGGGGGCAGAAATTATTGTAAACGAACTGCATAAGACATATTTAGAAAAAAATATGCAATCTTATGTTATTTATTTCAAAGGCAAAGATAAGATCCTAAAAAAAAATCATTATCTTTTAAATTTAAATCCAAGAAATCCAATAGGTATTCTTTACTTACGTAAAATCTTAAAAAAAATTGTTAACAGAACAAATAAAGAAGTGATAATCCATGTGCACTTAACGTGGCCATTTTTTTTTACTACATTAGCATTAATGGGGATTAAAAATGTAAAATTGTTTTTTACAGAGCATGACACAACAAATAAAAGGAGGAAAATACCTTTTTTTTATATAATTGATCGATTATTTTACTCACAATATTTGTCAATTATTTGCATAAGCAAAGGTGTTTATAATAGATTAGCAGAATGGGTAGGAATTGAAATTAAAGAAAAATTAAAAGTAGTTTATAATGGATCAAGGCTTTATTCATTATCTAAAAGAAGGTTATTAAAAAATCGATTACCTAAATTAATCTCGATAGGGCGTTTAATTTCTAAAAAAAACTTTTCAATAACAATTAATGCTATTTCAGAAATCAAAAATGAAATTGAAAGTTATACAATTGTTGGTGAAGGATCAGAGAGAAAAAAACTCGAAAAGTTAATTAAAAGTTTAAAATTAGAAAAAAAAGTAAAATTAATAGGGTGGACAGAAAATGTTGAAAAATATCTACAAGAAGCAGATATTCAACTCATACCCTCTTTATATGAAGGTTTTGGTTTAGTTGCAGCAGAAGGAATGTCAACAGGATTACCAGTAGTTGCGTCAAATATTGAAGGTCTAAAAGAAGTTTTGGGTAAACCAAATCCTTCTGTAGTTCTTGTAAATAAAGTGAACTCAATTGATGAATGGAAACAAGGAATTATTAAGGCAATAAAAAATATTAATATGTTTGGAAGTGAAAAAATTTCAAAACTTTCCGAAAATCAAGTTAAAAAATTTACATTTAAAAAAATGGCTGAGGATTATTTAAATATTTATTCAAAAAATTGATTAATAGTCCATAAATTTTTAAAATGATATAATTTAAAATTTTACTATAAGCAATATATACAATTTATGAATATTATTTTACTGGGTTATAATGGTTTAATAGGCAGCTATATTTTAAAAGATTTAGTTGAACAGGTTAAAAGATTACCCAATTTAAAAATTATATGCGTTGGCAGAAATAACAAAAATCAACCTTTCAAATTTAAAGAAGTCATGTATGAAAAGTGGGATTTTCTTACTTTTTCTAAGTCAAAATTATTTTTTTTTGAAAATGAAAATATAATAATTAATTGTGTTGGAAAGAATCGAAGTAATTTAAAAAATCTTAGAGAGACTAATTTAATATTTATAGAAAAATTACTTAATTATTTAAATGAAAATAAATTATCTACTCATCTAATTCATTTAGGAAGTGTTAGTGTTTATGGTATTGAAAAAAATGATATAGGTAGTGTAAAAAATGTAACAGAAAAATCTGAAGTTAAGTTCAGTGATTTTTATTCTAAAAGTAAATTAGAAGCTGACAACACTATTCAAAATTTTCAAAAAATAAATGAAGACAAGCTTTCATATACTATTTTAAGAATTGCTAACGTTATTAGCAATTCAAAAAAATCTAGCGCCTATCGTTTAATTGAATTTTTGTTAAAAAAAGGTTTTTGGTTTAAATTTTCAGCTAATACTAATTATCATTTTATACATGTAAAAGATGTTGCTTCAGCGGTTACGTTGTGTATTTTAAATCTTAACATTTCAAAAAATAAAATTTACATAGTTTCTGATGACAATAATCAATTTAATCTTCATAAGATTTATTCAAATGCTTATAATAGTAAGCTTCACATAATTCCAATTCCCGCAAGATTGGTAAGGCTGATTATTAAGTATTTTTTTTTACCAAAAAAATTACTTAATTTCTTTTTAACTATTTCTTCTGAAATTTATTACAACAATGAAAAAATTAAAAAAGAATTAAATTTTAAAACTAATTATTCTTTAAGAGATAAAATTATTTAGCGTTTGTATGAAAAAAAAACTAACAATAGCATTTGTCTCAACTACAGCATTTTCAATTGATGCCTTTGTATTAAATCATATTGAAAAATTAAGTAGTAATTACAATTTACTAATAATTTGTAACAATGCTAAGTCACTTAAAAATAAAGTACCTAAAAATGTGATACTACATAATTTAAATTTTTATAGAAAACCTAATTTAGCAATTGATATTAAATCATTATTTGAACTGACATATTTTATCATAAAAAGTAGACCAGTTTTAACTATCTCATTAAGCCCTAAAGCAGGTTTTTTGAATGCATTATCATCTTTTATAGCAAGAGTACCTTATCGAATTCATTGGTTCACGGGACAAGTTTGGGTCACTAAAAATGGTTTAGCTAGAGAATTTTATAAGATTATTGATAAAATAATCTTTAATCTTTCTACTCATGTTCTTGTTGATAGTAATTCTCAAAGAAAGTTTTTAATATCAAATAATATAATATCAAAAAAAAAATCATCAGTATTATTAAACGGATCTGTAGCGGGAGTTAATGTAAAGAAATTTAAATTTAATAATTTAACTAGATATTTAAAAAGGAAAAAGTTAAAGATACCAAAAAATGATTTTGTATTTTTGTATCTGGGAAGAATAAACAAAGACAAAGGAGTTATCGATCTTATTAATGCTTTTGAAACAATTCAAAACACTTTTCTTATTCTAGTTGGGCCTATAGAGAATAATAATATAAAAAAATTAATTAAAGAAAATAAAAAAATCATTTATGCAGGAAAAACAACTGAGCCAGAAAAATGGTTTTCTGTTGCAGATATTTTCTGTTTACCAAGTTACAGAGAAGGTTTTGGATCAACAGTTATAGAGGCTGCATCATGCAATTTACCTACACTTGGATCAAATATTTATGGTATTAATGACGCAATAATTAAAAACGAAACAGGTTTTTTTCATAAAGTTGGCGATACAAATGATATTAAAAAAAAAATGCTTTTTGTTATAAAAAATAGAACTTTACTCAAAAAATTTGGCCGTGCAGCAAGAAAAAGAGTTGAAAAGAAATTTGATGAAAATTTAATAACAAAGAAACTATTAGAATTTATTAATTTAAAAATAAATTGATTAAACTTTTATAATTTATACTTTAGAACTAAAAATTAAATGTCATTTTATTCAAATAAATCAATTCAGAAAGTTAGATCAATACTAAAAAATGGTAATGTTAATTATTGGAATGGTAATGAATGTAAAAAATTTGAAAGAGAATTTTCTAAATATATAGGAAATAAGTATGCAGTCACAGTTTCTAACGGGAGTGTAGCATTAGAGCTAGCTTTATTATCTTTGGAATTAAAAAGAGGTGACAATATAATTGTAACACCCAGGTCATTTATTATTTCTGCAAGTTGTGTATTAAATTTAGGTCTCAAGCCTATTTTTGCAGATGTAGATGCAAATGGAAACTTGAGTATAGATGGTATAAGAAAAGCTTATAACAAAAATGTAAGAGCAATAATCATAGTTCATTTAAATGGATTGTCTTGCGATTTAGATCCAATTTCAAAGTTTGTAAAACAAAAGAAAATTTTCTTAATCGAGGATTGTGCTCAAGCACATGGGGCCGTTTACAAAGGTAAAAAAGTTGGCTCATTTGGACATATTTCTACCTGGTCTTTTTGTAGAGATAAGATCATATCTACTGGTGGCGAAGGTGGAATGATTTCAACAAATTATAAAAAATTTTGGGAAAAGTTGTGGTCTTTAAAAGATCATGGCAAAAATTATAAAAAAGTATTTTATAAAAAACACAAAACGGGCTTTAGATGGTTACATGATAACTTAGGTTCAAATTATCGTATGATTGAAATTCAAGCTACAATTGGAAGAGATCAATTAAAATCATTAGATAGACAAATAAAAAAAAGGAATTTAATTGCTAGCCTATACCTTAATGGATTGAGAGATTATTATCAAAAATATAATATTTTAAGAAAACCAAATTTTAAATGTGATACCTGTCCATTAAAACAAGTCAAAACTGTATGTAAACAGTGTAAACATGCTTTTTATCGACTTAACCTGTTTATTAAAAAGAAAAAAATTAATCAAATAAAATTAATTGAGGAATTGAATAAAAAAAATGTAAATTGTAATATTGGATCTTGTCCTGAAATTTATAGAGAAAAGATTTTTAAGAAGCTAAGTTTTTATCCAAAAAAAAGATTGAAAAATGCAAAATTACTTGGCGAAACCAGTATTATGTTTCCAATTAATCCGAACGAAAGTATATTTAAAATAAAATCTAAAATTAACTCTATAAAAAAGATTTTGAGTAAGTATTTATAATTTATGTATAAAAAGTATTTTAAAAGATTATTTGATATAATCTTTAGTTTGAGTTTAATTGTACTTTTATCTCCAGTAATGATTTTAGTATTTTTTTTAGTCTGGTTTGTTATCGGATATCCAATTTTTAAGCAAAAAAGACCTGGTTTGAATAATAAAATCTTTACCTTGTACAAATTTAAAACTTTATATGATTCAATTAAAAAAATACCAGAAAGTAAAAGAGAATGTAAGTCGGGTAATTTTTTAAGAAAAACAGGTCTAGATGAATTACCACAACTTTTTAATATTTTAATAAATGATATGAGCTTTATAGGTCCAAGACCCTTGTTAGTAGAATATTTAAAAAAGTATACATCTTATGAAAAGAAAAGGCACACAGTTAAGCCAGGAATCACAGGTTTGGCTCAAGTTAATCCAGAACCAAATGGTATAAAATCTTGGAGCAAGAGTATACGGTTAGATATTTATTATGTAAATAATATTAGTTTTACTTTGGATATGCAAATTCTTTTAAAAACATTTAAGTTAATATTAAGAAAAAAAAAACAATATAACGATTTTAAAAAGTTTTATGAATAATAAACTTGCAATAATTGGAGCTGGAGGTCATGGTAAAGTTGTTGGAGAAATTGCTTACTTAAATCAATATAAAATAATTGATTTTTTTGACGATAGAGTCAATGATATAAAGGATTTCCCTTTTACCATTGTTGATACTGTAGAAAATTTGAAAATTCATTTTAAAAAATATGATGCTTTTTTTGTTGCAATTGGAGATAATGAATTAAGAAGTCAAAAATTAAAATGGTTAAAAGAAAATGAATTGAATATTGTTAACCTTATACATCCTAAGTCAACAGTTAGTAAATTTAGTAGTTTAGGTAAAGGCATATGTGTTATGGCTAACGCAGTAATTAATATTGGAAGTTTAGTAAAAGATGGAGTTATCATAAATACTTCCGCATCCGTTGATCATGATTGTTTTATTGATGATTATTCGCATATTTCTCCTAATTGCTCTTTATCTGGTGAAGTTAAAATAGGAAAATTAACTCATTTAGGAACTGGTTCATCTGTTTATCCAGGTATTAACATTGGAAATAATGTTAAAAGTGGAGTTGGTTCTAAAATATTCAAGAATATTTTAGACGGCACGATATATAAAAATTAATTACTTGTTATTAATTTATTATAAATATTTTTATAAAATGCTAAAGATTTAAAATTATTTTTTAAACAGAATATGAAAAAACTATCTAAAAGCATCTTATCATTGCATCGATATTCTAAACGTATTATTGCAATTATTACAGACCTAGGATTGTGTGTTTTATGTACTTGGTTAGCGTATACGATAAGATTAGAGGAGTTAATTTTATTTGAAAATTTTAATTTTCTTCCATCTTTAATATCAATATTTATGGCTATACCAATATTTTGGTTATTTGGATTGTATAGGACTATCTTTCGTTATACAGGTTTGGAAATTATTTTTAACATACTAGCTTCTTCTTTTGTTTATGGATTATTTTATTTTTTAGTCATTGGAGTATACGGCATCTCAGAAGTTCCTAGATCGATTGGTATACTTCAGCCTATGTTATTATTTTTTGGAATTATTAGTTCAAGATTAGGAATTAAATATATATTAACTGCAAACTATAATTTAAATAAAAACTTAAATAAAAAAAATGTTTTAGTCTACGGAGCTGGTGAGTCAGGAAGACAATTAGTTATTGCACTTGAAAACAGTCCTGAATTTAAAGTTGCAGGTTTTTTAGACGACAATAAGCAACTGCATAGACAATTTATTTTAGGTAAAAATGTTTATTCTTTTATAAATTTAGATAATTTAGTAAAAACTAAAAATATAAGTTTAGTTTTTCTAGCTTTACCATCAATAAGTAGAAGCAGGAGAAATCAAATTATTGAACATTTAAATCAATATAAACTAACTGTTAAAACTCTACCCAGCATATCAGAGATTGTAGATGGCAGAATAACTTTATCTGATATTAAAGATTTAAATGTTGATGATTTATTAAATCGTGAAGAAGTTAAACCAGACACTGAACTATTAAATAAAAATATTAATTCAAAAATAGTGCTAGTAACAGGTGCTGGTGGCTCTATTGGTTCTGAATTATGTAGACAAATTATAAAATTAAGACCAAAAGGTTTATTACTTTTAGAATTAAATGAATTTGCTCTTTACAAAATTTATGAAGAATTACAAAGTTTTAATAAAAATTTAAAAATTGTTTCACTGTTAGTTGATGCTAAAGATCAAAAAAAATTAGAGACAATTTTTGAAATCTTTAAAGTCGATACAGTTTATCATGCTGCGGCTTACAAACACGTTCCGTTAGTAGAAGAAAATATTTGTGAAGGTGTTAAGAACAATGTTTTTAGCACTTTAGCTGTAGCAAAAGCATCAGTTGAAAAAAAAGTTTCAAATCTTGTATTAATCTCTAGTGATAAAGCAGTAAGACCAACAAATATCATGGGAGCTTCTAAAAGACTTTCTGAACTTTGTTTGCAGGGCATTTATAATCACAGTAAAGATATTATTACCAAATTTTCAATTGTTCGTTTTGGTAACGTATTAGAGTCTTCTGGATCTGTCATTCCAAAATTTAAAAAACAAATCAAAGAGGGGGGTCCTGTTACTTTAACTCATAAAGATGTAACAAGATATTTTATGACAGTTACAGAAGCAGCTCAATTAGTTATCCAAGCAGGTGCAATGGGAAAATACTCAGAAGTATTTGTGCTTGATATGGGTGAAAGTGTAAAAATCATAGATTTAATTTACAAAATGATCAAATTGTCTGGTTTTAATATTAAAGATGATAAAAATCAAAATGGCGACATAGAAATAAAAATAATTGGACTTAGACCTGGTGAAAAATTGTATGAAGAATTATTAATTGGAAATAACCCTCAAAAAACACATCATGAAAGAATTCAAAAAGCACAGGATTCCTTTATACCATTTGATAAACTTAAATTAGATTTAGATAATTTATCTACATTATTGAGCAATAATGATGTTGCAGAGGTTAAAAGAACATTGAAGAGATTACTTCCGTCCTATAAATCTAATTCAAATATTGTTGATCATATCTATAAAGCACATGAAGATATTGAAAAAGATCTTTAAGTAACTTGAAAAGTTACAAATCAAGAAAATATACTTATATCAATGAAAATAAGTGACTTATGATAAAAGCAATTTTATATTAGA